>Ga0209208_10000069_pt1 | contig 99182 bp, 87 predicted proteins | sample S1TSphfallax_3_FD_187694 | JGI IMG/M metagenome (GOLD analysis project Ga0209208, IMG submission 187694) | Host-associated microbial communities from peat moss isolated from Minnesota, USA - S1T2_Fd - Sphagnum fallax MG (SPAdes) (version 2) | ecosystem: Host-associated > Plants > Peat moss >... | reverse complement strand
ACGCGACAGCCTCGAAGGATACATTGCGATCGAGGCGGATCGCATGCGCAGACTCCTGCTGCGCGAGTCCGATCGTCAGGCTGAGATGACGGTCGTGCGCAACGAGTACGAGCGCGGCAAGAACGATCCCGACAATTTGCTGCTCGAGGCGGTTACTGCTGCGGCTTACGTGGCATTACCGTATCACCATCCCACGATCGGCTGGTTGAGCGACATTGAGCATGTCCCGATCGAGCGACTGCGCGGCTTCTACGACACCTTTTATTGGCCCAATAACGCGACCGTGACCGTTGTCGGTGACTTCGATGTCGCGGCCACGCTGCAGCTGATCCGCAAGTACTACGGTGTTTACCCGCATTCCCCGGCGCCGATTCCGGAACTCTACACCGAGGAGCCTGCGCAAGTGGGTCCGCGTCGCGTCACGATCGAGAAGCCCGGCGAACTCGGGACCGTGGTGATCGCGCACAAAGTGCCGATCGGCATCGACGCCGATCAACCGGCTCTGGAAATGCTCGACGCGATCTTGAGCTCGGGCAAGAGCGCGAGACTGTATCGCGCGCTCGTCGACCAGGGGCTCGCGCTGGCCGCGGCTTCAGGCACCGATCTGCATCGCGACTTGTCCCTGCATACCCTGTATGCGCAGTTGGCGCCGGGCGCGACGCATGCCCAAGTTGAGAAGTCCCTGCTCGCGGAACTCGACAAGATCAGGGCCGATGGCGTGACCAACGAGGAGATCGAGCGCGTCAAACAGCAATATCTCGCGGCCGACGCCTATCGACGCGACGGCACGGCCGCTGTCGCGAGCGAGCTGAACGAATGGATCGCTATCGGGGACTGGACCCTCTACGTGCGCTTCCCCGAGGCCGTGGAGCATGTGACTGCAGCCGACGTACAACGCGTCGCAAGGAAGTATTTCGATGAGAATCAGAGCACGACCGGCTGGTACGTACCGGTCGCGAGCGGCGCGGAGCACGGCCCGTGAATAGATTGATATTGATGTTGGCTTTGTCGTTGAGCGCGTTTTGCGCGTCTGCCGATATGGTCGAGCACGCGCAGCGGGAACGGGTGGCCGGAATCGATGTCGTGACTTACCACACGGAGGTCAAGGACGTCGTGGTCGTGGTCGGCGCGCTACCGGCGGGCGATGCATTCGCCGGTACCGGCAATGCGGCCGTTCCCACGCTGACGAGCATGATGCTCGATCGGGGTACGCGTAACCTCGACCAGTTTGCCATCGCGCGGCAGCTCGAGAGCGTGGGCGCCGAAATCTCCTTCGGCGCCGGACCGCAGTCACTCGAAGTGCGCGCCAAGTTTCTCAAGAAGGACCTGCCGTTGGTAATCGGCTTGATCGCCGACGAATTGCGCACGCCCGCGTTCAGCGCCGCGGAATTCAACAAGGCCAAACAGCAGTTCATCGGTGCGGTCGAGTCGTCTCTGCAAAATACCGGCGCCCGTGCCCAAGAGGCATTTTCACGGGCGGTGTTCGCCCCGGGAGATCCCAATCGGCCGCATACGCTCGAGGAGTTCATCGCTGCCGCGAAGGTCGCGACGCTGGACGAGGTCAAGGCCTTCCATGCCCAGAACTATGGGCCGGCTCATTTCACCCTGGTCGTCGTGGGCGATGTCTCGATGGACACAGCCCGCACCGAAATCGCCAAGGCCTTTGCCGGCTGGACCGGTGGCCATGACTACTTGACTTCGGCACCGGGCGCAGCGCCGGCGGGGCCGAACGAAATCAAGATTCCGCTCGCGGACAAGACCAGCGTCTCGGTGCTGCTCGGTCAGGCGACAGGCTTGCGCCACAAAGATCCCGACTCCCTGGCCTTGCAAGTCGGCACGGCGATTCTCGGGCGAGGCTTCACGGGGCGCTTGATGGCGACCGTGCGCGACAAGGAAGGTTTGACCTACGATATCGGGGCCGGGATCGTCGACGATACGCTCGTGGGCGGCGCCTGGCAGTTATCGGCGAGCTTTGCGCCGTCGCTGCTGTCCAAAGGGGTCGCGGCGAGCCGACGCGAGCTGCAAGCCTGGTGGCAAAACGGGGTCACCGACAAGGAACTCTCGCAACGCAAGCGCGGGATCATTGGCGGGTATCAGGTCGGCCTCTCCACGACCGGCGGCCTTGCCACGACTATCCTCTCGAACCTGCAACGTGGCTATGACTTGAATTGGTTGGATGCTTATCCGAAGGCGGTCGACGCCCTGACGGTCAGCCAAGTCAACGCGGCGATCAAGGCGCACCTGGACCCCAGCAAGATGGTGCTCGTGGAGGCGGGCAGTCTCAGCGCTGCGAAATGAGACTGCTGCTGCGCTCGACCGAATCTAATTTGGAAAAGTGACAGTTAAACGTGCCGACCTGACGATGACCAGCCTTTATTGCAATCCCCAATACGAGACGATCCGCGAACCCGGATCGTCTCCGCCAGAACCAGTTGAGACACCCAGGCACCCTTGCTGACAACACAAAGCCCTGGTCAGGCGCTTACTCATCAGGCCGCTTTCCCCGCTTGTGCGAGCTGCCGCAACACGTAATGCAGTATTCCGCCATGCTGGTAGTACTCCAATTCCTTTGGCGTATCGATGCGCAAGCGCACGTCGAAACTAGTCGAACGGCCATCATCGCCGGTCGCGATGACCTTGACGGTTTTCGCCGCACCACGCTCGAGGCCGACCACCGCAAAAGTTTCCTTGCCGGTCAAGCCGAGGCTTTGCGCGTTTTCCCCGGCGAGGAACTGCAAGGGTAAGACTCCCATGCCGATCAGGTTCGAGCGATGGATGCGCTCGAAACTCTCGGCGATCACGGCTTTGACTCCGAGCAGCATCGTGCCCTTGGCCGCCCAGTCGCGCGAGCTGCCCGTGCCGTATTCCTTGCCGGCGAGGATCACGAGTGGAGTGCCGCTCGACTTGTAACGCATGGCCGCATCGAAGATCGAGAGTTGCTCGCCGCTCGGAATGTGCAGCGTGACACTGCCTTCGGTGCCCGGTAACAGCAGATTCCGCAGCCGGATGTTCGCGAACGTGCCGCGCATCATGACCTCATGATTGCCGCGACGCGCACCGTAGGAGTTGAAGTCCGCAGCCTGCACGCCTTGCCCGATCAGGTATTTCGCTGCCGCGCTCGACTTCGCGATATTCCCCGCGGGCGAGATGTGATCGGTCGTGACCGAATCGCCAAGCACGGCGAGTGCCCGGGCGCCGTGGATGTCGCCAATGGCGCCGGGCGTCATGGTCATGCCGTCAAAATAAGGCGGATTTTTGACGTATGTGGACTTTTCGTCCCAGGCATAGATCTTACCTGCGGGTGTCTTGATGTCGCGCCAGTTCGGATCGCCCAAGAACACGTTGGCGTAGCCCTTGATGAACATCGCCGAATCGACCGAGGCCGCGGATGCCGCCGCGACATCGGCTGCCGACGGCCAGATATCGGCAAGCAGTACCGGGCGACCCGCGGAGTCGAGGCCCAGAGGCTCGCGCGTGATATCGATATCCAGGCTCCCGGCCAAGGCGTAAGCGACCACGAGTGGCGGCGAAGCCAGGAAATTCATTTTAATTTCCGGGTGGACGCGGCCTTCGAAATTGCGATTGCCGGACAACACCGAGCAGGCAATCACATCGCCGCTGCGCACCGCGTCCGAGATCTCCGGCTTCAGGGGGCCGGAATTGCCGATACAGGTCGTGCAACCGTAGCCCACGGTGTAGAAGCCCAGCGCTTCGAGGTCGGGCAGCAGTCCGGCCTTCGCGAGATAGTCCGTGACCACGCGCGAGCCGGGCGCGAGCGACGTCTTGACCCAGGGCTTGGTTTTGAGGCCGCGCGCACGCGCGTTGCGGGCCAGAAGTCCCGCCGCGATCAATACCGCTGGGTTCGAGGTATTCGTACAGCTCGTGATCGCCGCGATCAAGACGGCCCCGTCTTGAACGTCGAAGGGCGCACCCAGATCCGTGACGGTCGCCTTCCCGGTGGCGAGCGGATTCTTCAGCTTGCGCTCTTCGGACATCTTCTGCGCGCTGGCGCGATACGCAGATTTGGCGGAGTGCAGGGGTACGCGATCCTGCGGCCGCTTGGGGCCGGCCAACGAGGGTTCTATCGTGGACAAATCCAGGCGCACGATTTGGGTGTAGGCGGCCGCCGGCGCGCCGTCGATGCGCCACAAGCCCTGCGCACGGGCATAGGCCTCGACCAGAGCCACTTGCTCGGCCGGGCGTCCCGTCAGTTGCAGATAGCGAAGGGTTTCCTCGTCGATCGGAAAAATCGCGCAGGTCGAGCCGAACTCCGGGGACATGTTCGCGATCGTCGCGCGATCCGCGAGCGGCAGTCCCTTGAGCCCGTCACCGAAGAATTCCACGAACTTGTCGACGACGCCGATCTTACGCAAGACCTCCGTGACCGTGAGCACGAGATCGGTCGCGGTCGTCCCGGCCGGCAAGCCGCCCGTGAGTTCCACGCCGATGACTTGCGGAATCAGCATCGTGACGGGCTGGCCCAGCATGGCGGCTTCGGCTTCGATACCGCCGACTCCCCAGCCGAGCACGCCGAGTCCGTTGACCATCGTCGTATGCGAATCGGTGCCGACCAGGGTATCGGGATAGGCAAGCGGCGCGGCGCCGGCAGTGTCGGTGAACACCACACGGGCCAACCGTTCGATATTGACCTGGTGCACGATGCCCGTGTTGGGCGGCACGACTTGGAAGTTGCTGAAAGCCGTCTGGCCCCAACGCAGGAACATATAGCGTTCGCCATTGCGCTGGAACTCGATCGCGTTGTTATGCGCGAGCGAATCGGCGGCGCCGTATTCGTCGACTTGCACGGAATGGTCGATGACCAGTTCCGCGGGCGCGAGCGGATTGACGCGCTGCGGATCTCCGCCGAGTTTCACGATCGCCTCACGCATCGCGGCCAGATCGACGATGCAGGGCACTCCCGTGAAGTCCTGCATGATGACCCGGGCCGGCGTGAAGGCGATTTCGTGTTGAGGCGCGGCGGTCGGGTTCCATGCCAGCAGCGCCTCGATGTCGCGCTTCGTGACGTTGACGCCGTCCTCGAAACGCAACAGATTTTCCAACAGGATCTTGAGCGAATACGGCAGTCGGTCGACCCGCGGGTCGCGCAGGGAGGGTAGACTCAAAATCGTGTATTCGCGTGCTCCAACCTGAAGCTTGGTCCGCGCTTGGCTGTCAGTCATCAGAAAACCCTCCGCCGAAATGGCTCAATTGTAAGCGATCACGCCGCCGCCAAGGCAGCGCTCGCCGGAATACAGCACCGCATATTGGCCTGGGGTCACCGCCCGCGCGGGCAGATTCAGTTCGACGCGCAGCCGCTGATCGTCCAGCGCAAACACGCGGCAGGCGAGATCGGGCTGTCGATAGCGGGTCTTGACGCCGCATTCGAAGCCGTCCGCGACCGACGGTTCACTGAGCCAATGCACGTCCGTGACCGTGAAACTCGTCGACAGCAAGAGCGGATGATCCTGGTCTTGGACGACGATCAGCGCGTTGCGCCCTGTGTCCTTTCCGGCGACGTACCAGGGCGCCGCCGCGGCTCCGGCACGACCGCCTATGCCAAGACCGGACCGCTGCCCGAGAGTGTAGAACGCGAGGCCTCGGTGCTCACCGATGACCTGTCCGTGTTCATCCTCTATCGGTCCCGGCTGCGTATGCACGTAGCGGCTCAGGAAATCGGCAAACGGCCGCTCGCCGATGAAACAGATGCCCGTGCTGTCGGGCTTGTCGAACACCGGCAATCCGGCGCGATGCGCCAGTTGCCGCACCTCCTCCTTGCGCAGATCGCCGAGCGGGAACACGGTCTGCGCCAGGGCGTCGGGCAGCACGCCATGCAAGAAGTAGCTTTGGTCTTTGGCTTTATCGGCGGCCTTGCGCAATTCTACGGCGCCCGCACTGCGTGTCACGCGCGCGTAATGTCCCGTGGCGATCCATGCGGCGCCGAGGCGATGCATGTAGTCGAGGCAGACACCGAATTTGATTTCCCGGTTGCACAGGACATCCGGGTTGGGAGTCCGTCCGGCCGCGTATTCACGCACGAAGTGGGCAAACACGCGCTCGCGGTATTCGGCCGCAAAACTGACCCGGTGCAGCGGGATCGAGAGCATTTCGCAAACGCGCCGCGCATCCTGGAAGTCGCTCGCCGTCGTGCAATAGGCGTCGTCATCGTCTTCCCAGTTGGACATGAACAGCCCTTGGACGTCATAGCCGGACTGCTTGAGCAGCAGCGCTGCGACGCCTGAATCGACGCCGCCGGAAATGCCGACGATGATCGTGCCGGCCGAGGCGGGGGAGGGAAGGATTCCAGGCATACGGCGATTATACCGGCCGGCCCGGACGGATCAGAACATCACATCAACATTTGCCGCATTTGCGATTCTTGCATGCTCGTGTTCCAAACTTCGTCGAAGAAGTTCAGATAGCGGCGCACGACGGCCGGATCGTTCATGTCCGAGATACCGTCCCAGCGGTCGATCTGCAGGCGATAAACGAGCGCCTTGTCGTCGGCGATGATGAAAGCACCCGCATTGGCGGGATAATCGGGGCTCATGGCGCGCAAATCGATGCAGCTGGTGAGCCGGCGCGCGAGCGCGAGAAAGCGATTGTTGTCGACGATTGCGCGCGAGGGGTCTGCCAACAAGACGCGGACTTTGGCGTAGGAACGCGCCAATACGAGCCGTTTGATCGCCTCGAGGAACGCTTCTTCGCCGTAAATCAGGGGTTCGAGGTCAGGCGTGAAGATGGACAACAAGCGCTGCGCGGACTTGGCGACTTTGAGGCTGGCGTCGCGCACTTCCGGCATCGTGCTCAAAATCGTGCGGGTTCCGGTCGATAAATCCCCGCCGACCGCCGGACCATTGTCCATGACAGGCTTTGTCGGTTGTTCGCTGCTTCCCGCCATGTCCAGTGCGCCTCGTTCGGTATGAGCGGGGAAAATCCTGACCCGCGAGCTTTGGCTGCCATCCTACCGTCGGAGCAAGGATTGCTCGTGCCAAGTGCGTCACGTTTTCCGCGCGCGGCGCGCCAATTCCGCCGCCAGACCCAGATAAGTGGCGGGTTCCAAGTGCAATAAGCGCTCCTTTTCCCGCCTGGGCAGCGCCAAGGTTTCGATGAACTCCTGCATGGCGGCCTTATCGATCGGACGCCCGCGCGTGAACGCCTTCAATTGGTCGTAGGCGTCCGGCAGCCCATGCGCGCGCATCACGGTTTGTACCGCCTCGCCAAGCACTTCCCAGGCGCCGTTCAAGTCCGCGGCGACCCGCATTACATCGAGATCGAGTTTCTGCAGGCCGGCAAACAGGGACTGCAGGCCGAGCACACTGTGGCCGATGGCGACGCCGAGATTGCGCAGCACGGTCGAATCCGTCAGGTCGCGCTGCCAGCGGGATAGCGGCAGCTTCTCGGCGAAATGCGCGAGCAGCGCATTGGCCAACCCCAGATTGCCCTCCGCGTTCTCGAAGTCGATGGGATTGATCTTGTGCGGCATCGTCGAGGAGCCGACCTCGCCCTCGACCGGTCGCTGCCGAAAATAGCCAAGCGAAATGTAGCCCCACATATCGCGAGCGAGATCGATCGAAACCGTGTTCGCGCGCAACAGTGCGTGGCAGTACTCGGCAATCCAATCGTGCGGCTCGATTTGAGTCGTGTAGGCGTTGGCATGCAAACCGAGCGAGGTGATGAACGCATGGCTGAACGCTGGCCAGTCGACGTCGGGCAACGCCGCGACATGCGCGTTGTAGTTGCCGACTGCGCCGTTCATTTTGCCGAGAATCACGACCCGGCTGAGGCCGGCTTGCTGCGTCTGGAGGCGGACGGACACATTCGCCAGTTCCTTGCCGACCGTCGTCGGTGTCGCGGTTTGTCCGTGGGTGCGACCCAGCATGCCGATGTCGGCATGCCGCACCGCCATGAGATCGAGCTGTGCGCCGAGCCGGTCGAGGGCCGGCGTCAGCACCTGGCTGCGGGCGGCTTTGAGCATCAGCGCGTAGGCGAGGTTGTTGATGTCTTCCGACGTGCAGCCAAAGTGCACCCACTCCAGCTGCGCGCCCGATGCGCCGAGCGCGCTCAGACGCGAGCGCAACCAGTACTCGACCGCCTTGACGTCGTGGTTGGTGCGCGCCTCGATGGCTTTGATGGCCGCGACGTCGGTTTCCTCCGGGTCGACCGCGATTGCGGTCAACCACTCGAAGGCCGGGGCCGGAAGATCGGCAAACACGGCACGCGCGGGGCCGCCGGCGAGCGCCAGCAGCCACGCGCACTCGACGCGCGCTCGTTCGCGCATCAGACCCGCTTCGCTGAACAGCAGGCGCACGGCGCCGAGCTTGCTCGCGTAGCGCCCGTCGAGCGGAGACAGGGCATCGATCGAATGCATGGACATGGGGGAGGATGCCGCTCAGTGTTAGAATCCGTGAATATTACAGTAAGGTGCCGCCGAGTTGCGATGACCACCGCAAGCTATCGTCTCGAGTCAGACAGTCTCGGCGCCCTCGAGGTACCGAGCGATGCTTTGTGGGGCGCGCAAACGCAACGGGCCATCGAGAATTTCCCGGCCAGCGGCTTGCGCATGCCGCGCAGTTTCCTGCGCGCGCTCGGCTTGATCAAGTATTGCGCCGCCGGCGTAAACGGTGAGCTCGGGGAATTGCCGCCGGAAATCGTGACCGCGATCCAGGCCGCTGCGCTCGCTGTGGCCGATGGCCTGCATGACGCGCAGTTTCCGATCGATGTATTCCAGACTGGCTCCGGCACGAGCAGCAATATGAACGCCAATGAAGTCATCGCCACCTTGGCCGCGCGCAGTTTGGGGCGCAGCGTCCATCCAAACGATCACGTCAATCGCGCGCAGAGCAGCAATGACGTGATTCCGACCGCGATTCACGTCGCCGCCGCCTTGCAGCTTCAGGAGCGATTGTTGCCGGCGCTCGAACATTTGCGCACGGTGATCGATGCGCGAATCCCCGCGTTGACCGAGGTCGTCAAGACCGGCCGCACGCATTTAATGGACGCCACGCCGCTCACATTCGCGCAGGAGCTGTCGGCTTGGCGCACGCAGGTGGAGCGGGGCTGCGCGCGCTTGCGCGGAGTCTTGCCGCGCTTGTGCCTCCTGGCGCAGGGCGGCACCGCGGTCGGTACCGGCATCAATGCGCCGCCTGACTTCGGTCGTCTGGTCGCCGAGCGCCTGGCGGCACGGACCGGAATCGCGTTCGAGGCCAGCAATAATTATTTCGAGGCGCTGTCCTGCCAGGACACCGCAGTCGAACTGTCCGGCCAGTTGAAAGTCGTCGCCGTGAGCCTCATGAAGATCGCCAACGATCTGCGCTGGATGAACAGCGGTCCGATGGCCGGACTCGCCGAGTTGACGCTGCCGGTGCTGCAACCCGGCAGTAGTATCATGCCCGGCAAGGTCAATCCGGTCGTGCCCGAATCGGTCACGATGATCGCGGCCCAGGTGATCGGCAACGACGCCACGATCACGATCGCGGGTCAGTCCGGCAACTTTCAGCTGAATGTCATGCTGCCGGTGGTGGCCTATGACCTGCTGCAGAGTATCGAATTGCTGAGTATCGCCGCACTGAATTTGGCCGATCATGCGCTTGCGGGCTTCCGGGTCAACGAGGCCGGCCTCGCGGCGGCGCTCGTGCGCAATCCGATGCTCGTTACGGCCCTGAATCCGATCATCGGCTACGCACGCGGTGCCGCCATTGCCAAGAAGGCTTACGCCGAAGGCCGGCCCATCCTGGACGTTGCCGTGGAGATGACGGATATCGGCCGCGAGGAGCTGCAACGGCTGCTCGATCCTCTGCTGCTGACTCGCGGTGGAGCGCATGACGGCGGCGGTAACGCGTGACTCCGGCGTGGGTGATTGGGCGCCCACGCCGACGACCATCCGACAATGCCTGGCAGCGCGCGCATCCGCGCCGGACGAGGACATGGGCTGGCTCGAGACCGCATCGCCCGAGCTGCGCGTGCGAATACGCGCCGCCATTCCGGAGCGGTGCGTGCCGGCAGCCGTCTTGATTCCATTGATCATGCGCGAGACCGGCTGGACGGTCCTGTTGACGGAGCGCGCCGCCACTCTGCGCGATCATGCGGGACAGATCAGTTTTCCCGGTGGCCGCATCGAGTCGGAGGATCGCGATGCCTGGGCGGCGGCGCTGCGCGAAGCGCAGGAGGAGATCGGTCTCACAGCAGACGAGATCGAGTTTGCGGGCTACTTGCCCGACCATTTGATTGTCACCGGCTATCGCGTGACCCCGATCGTCGGGTTCGTCGCACCGGACCATGCTTTGCGGCTCGCGAGCGACGAGGTGCACGATGCGTTCGAGGTGCCGCTCAACTTCTTGTTCGATAGGCGCAACCACCGGCCGCGCCTGCGGCACTTCGGCGATCTGAGCCTGGAGACGGTCGAAATTCCGGTCGGATCCCGGCAGATCTGGGGCGCAACGGCCGCCATGCTGATGACCTTGCGCAGGCTGCTCTCGGCGACGCGCGGGCCGGCCACATGAGCCGCGAACTGGACGAGTTGCTGCGCGTCATGGTGCGCCTGCGCGCGCCCGATGGCTGCCCCTGGGATCGTGAGCAGACGCCGCTGTCTTTGGCTCCCTATGTCTTGGAAGAAGCCTATGAAGTCGTCGCCGCGATCGAGAGTGGTACGTCTGCCGCGCTGTGCGATGAGCTCGGGGATCTGCTCTTGCAGGTAGTCTTTCATGCGCAGATCGCCGCCGAGCAGGGCAGCTTCGATTTCGCGGCCGTGGCTGCGGGGATTCGTGCGAAACTGATTCGCCGCCATCCGCATTTGTTCGCGGCCGACGGCGCGCTCCCGGCCGTCGGCTCCGCGGCCGAGCAAACGGTCGCGTGGGAGAACATCAAGGCGGACGAGCGCCGTGCCGCGCGCGAATCGCAGGCCGCGGTCGCCGCGATCAGTCAGCTGGATGACATACCGCCGAGCTTGCCCGCACTGCTGCGCGCGAACAAGCTCAGCAAGCGTGCCGCGCGCGTCGGCTTCGATTTCGATTACGCGAGTCACGCGGCCGACAAGGTGGCCGAGGAACTCGCCGAGGTACGCGAAGCCGCCGCGGCCAATCCCGCCGCCGATCCCTCGCCGCAGGTCAGCGAGGAGGTGGGCGATCTGTTGTTTGCGGCCGTGAATCTGGCGCGCAAGCTCGGCGTCGATCCGGAGTCGGCGTTGCGAGCCGCGAACCGCAAGTTCGAGCGACGCTTTCGCGGGATGGAGCGTCTGGCCGGCGAACGCGGCCTTGCCTTCGAGGAGCTCGAATTACCCGCGCAAGAGGAACTCTGGCAGGAAATGAAGCGCTGCGAATGAACCCCTCGCCTAGCCCGCAGCAACAACAACGGACGGCCCGACTGCTTGCGCGGCGCTCCGGCCCGAGTTTGTCGTTCCAATATGACCCGAACCTGCCGATCACGGCGCGACGCGAAGAGATCCTGGCTGCCTTGCGCGAGCATCCCGTGCTGATCGTCGCCGGCGATACGGGCTCCGGTAAGAGCACGCAGCTGCCCCAATACGCTCTCGAGCTCGGTCGCGGCATCGAGGGGCTCATTGCGCACACCCAGCCGCGACGGCTCGCGGCGCGCGCGCTCGCGGCGCGGGTCGCCGGCGAACTGTCTCAGAACCTCGGTGCAGCAGTCGGCTTTCGTGTGCGCTTTGCCGACCAGGTCTCGGATGCGACACGCCTCGTGTTGATGACCGATGGTCTGTTGTTGGCCGAGATCCATGCCGACCCCTTGTTACGGCGCTACGACACCGTGATCGTCGACGAGGCGCACGAGCGCACGCTCAACGTCGACCTGTTGCTCGGCGTGCTGAAGCGCCTGCTGCCGCGACGACCGGATCTCAAAGTGATCGTGACCTCGGCGACGCTCGACGTCGAACGCATAGCGCAGTTCTTCGATGCTGCACCCGTAATTGCCGTGAGCGGACGCGCCTATCCGATCGAGGTGCGCTACCGGCCGCCCGTCGAAGATGATCTGCCGACCTCGGTGCTGCAGGCCGTGCGGGAGATCGAGGCCGAGCCCGGAGCGATCGGCGCCGGCGACATGCTGGTGTTTCTGCCCGGCGAGCGTGAAATCAAGGACGTCGGTGAATTCCTGGAGCGCGAAGTGGGTACGCATCTCGAGGTGCTGCCCTTGTATTCGCGCCTCTCGTGGGAGCAACAGCGCCGGATCTTCGAACGCGGCGCGCGGCGCCGCGTGGTGCTCGCGACCAATGTCGCCGAAACCTCGATCACCGTTCCCGGCATTCGTGCGGTCATCGACTCGGGGCTTGCGCGCATCAGTCGCTATAGTCCGCGCACTCGCCTGCAACGTCTGCCGATCGAGCCCGTGTCGCGCGCGAGTGCGGAACAGCGCAAGGGTCGCTGCGGTCGCGTGGGACCCGGACTGTGCATACGTCTCTATGGCGAGGAGGAGTTCCAGGAGCGCAGCGAATTCACGGAACCGGAGATCCTGCGCACGAATCTCGCGGCGTTGCTGCTGCGCTTGGCGGCCGACGGCTTGGGCGCAGCCGAGGATTTTCCGTTCGTGGACCTGCCTGACGCGCGTGCGCGCGGCGACGGGTATCGGCTGCTGCACGAACTCGGTGGTCTCGATGCCGAGCGTCGCATCACGCGTCGCGGTCGGGCCATGGCGCGGCTGCCGCTCGATCCGCGGCTGGCGCGCGCCTTGTTGGAAAGCCAGCGGTTTCATGCCGAGGCGGAACTCCTGGCGATAGTCTCGGGTTTGAGCGTGCCGGATCCACGCATCACGCAGACCGGTGCGCCTGCCGAGGAGTCGGACGAGGCGCAGTCGTTCGAAGATCCCCGCTCCGAATTTTCCGGGATGATCAAGCTGTGGCGCGCCTATCGCACGGCCCGCGAGGGTACGCGGCGCGACCTAAGGCGGTGGTGCACCGAGCGACGTTTGTCCTTGCTGCGCCTGTCCGAATGGGACAACGTCTACTCGCAGGTCAAGGACCGCGCGGCCGATCTCGGTATCGTGGCGGGCTCGCAAAAGGCGAGCTACACGGCCGTGCATCGATCCCTGCTCGCGGGATTCAATACCATGATCGGTGTGCGTGGCGAGGACGGGGTTTATCTCGGCACGCGTGGCGTGCGCTTTCACCTGTTTCCGGGCTCGCCGCTCCGGCGCCGCAAGCCCAAATGGGTCATGGCGGCCAACATCGTGGCGACCTCGCGCATCTATGCGCGCAGTCTCGCCGAGATCCAACCGATTTGGATCGAGTCGGCGGCGGGCCCGCTCATCCAGCGTGAGTACCTTGAGCCTGACTGGAGCGAGGCACGCGAGGAGGTCGTCGCGCGCGAACGCACGACGTTTTTGGGGCTGATCTTGAGCGCCGACCGCAGCGTCAACTACGGCCCAATCGCGCCGGAGGAGTCGCGCCGCATTTTCGCGCGCGAGGCGCTCGTGCATGGTCGCCTGGCGCGCCGGCCGGAGTGGCTGCTCGCCAACGATGCGGCCATCCGCGCTGCCGAACAGGTCGAGGAACGTTTGCGCACGCGCGATTTACTGGTCGATGCGGAGTCCTTGGTGGCTTTTTATGACGAGGCCTTGCCGCGGCAGGTGTCGAGCGCAGCGGGGCTCGAGTACTTTACGCGGCACCTGTCGGGCGCGGAGCGGCAGGGCTTAGTCTTGGCACCCGCGAATCTGTTCGCGCGGCCGCCGGATCCGCAGGCCTTGGCGCAGTTTCCCGAGCGCGTCGAGGTCGATGGCGTTCGCATCCCGGTGACTTATCGATTTACCCCGGGCGAGCCGGATGACGGCGCGACCCTGCACTTGCCGGTGCTCGCCGTACCGCGTCTCGTCGGCGCCGCTCTCGATGCGGCCATCCCGGGCTTCCGTCGACCGCGCGTCGACGCCTTGCTGCGCACTTTGCCCAAAGAGGCGCGGCGTCGTTTGATCCCGATCGCGGATACGGTCGGCCGTTATCTGCAAGCGCCGGCGGTCGCCGCCGGCATCGCTGGTCTGGCGGCGTGGCTGCAAGAGCATGAGGGCCTGCCCGCGCACTTGATTCACTTCGATGTTGCGGCCATCGATGCCCATCTCACGCCGCGCTTGCGCGTGGTCGAGGCGGGTCGGACGCTCGCCGAGGGGCGGGAGCTCGCGACCTTGCGCCGTGCAACGGCGGCGCGAGCCGCTGCGCTGCTGGATGAACTCGCGCGCGAGCGGTACCCGCGCGAGTGGCAGTCCTTCGCTGCCGAGGAATTGCCGACCGAGCTTGTGCTCGACATCGATGCAGGCATGATCCCCGTGTTTCCGGGGCTTCGGTCCCAGGGTTCACAGGTGGCCGTGAGCTTGCATTGGTCGGCCGCGGAGGCCGCGCGCGAGACCCTGAGCGGTGCCACGCAGCTCGCGCGCAATCTTCTCGAGCGGCAATTTCGCGATCTCGCCAAACAGCTCGCCGCGGACACGCAACTGCTTCTGGCCGCGAGTCCGTTCGTGCGTGGCGAAGCACTGATCGATACCTTGTTGCAGATCGCATGCCGCCACGCCTGCTTTGCAAACGACCGCGTGCCGCGCAAGCGGATCGAGTTTGTTGCGGCCGTCGAGCAGGCACGCGGCGCTTTATTCGATGCAGTAGCGCAAGTGCGCGAGCTCGCCTTGGCGTGGTACACGGAGGCGCGCGCGCTGCGTCGCCTGCTCGACGACCCGCGCGCGCGTGGTCGTGGCGAACTCGCGACCGAGAGTCATGAGCATCTGCGCCGCTTGCTGGATCTTGGGTCCCTGAGATCGGCCGCGGTCGCGCAGCTGACCCAAGTTTCACGCTATTTGCGCGGCGCCGAGCGGCGTTGGCAGCGGCTGCTGGCGCGCGGCGCGGAGCCGCCCACGATCGGCAGCGAACTCGCCGCCTGGAACGCGCGGCTGCATACACTCGAAAGACAGGTGGCCGCGGAGCGTCGCTGGCTGCCCGAGCTCGAGGATCTGCGCTGGTGGCTCGAGGAGTACCGGATCTCGCTCACTGCGCAGGAACTGAAGACGGCGCGGCCGGTGTCGGCGACACGCCTGGCGCAGCGCGTCGCCGAGATCGAGGCCTGGCTCAGACGTTGAATCGGATCCCCTGCGCGAGCGGCAGTTCCGGGCTCCAGTTGATGGTCGTGGTCTGGCGCCGCATATAGGCTTTCCAGGAGTCCGAGCCGGCTTCGCGGCCGCCGCCCGTATCCTTCTCACCGCCGAAGGCACCGCCGATTTCCGCGCCCGAGGTGCCGAGGTTGACGTTCGCAATACCGCAGTCACTGCCGTCGGCCGAGAGGAATCGTTCTGCGACCTGCAGGCGATCCGTGAACACCGCGGAAGACAAGCCGTAGGCAACCGAATTCTGGATCGCAATCGCCTCGTCCAGCGTGTCGAAGGGCATCAGGTAGAGGATCGGCGCAAACGTCTCCGTCTGCACGACCGGCAATTGCCCCGGCACGCGCACGATGGTGGGTTCGACGAAGTTTCCGGGCCTCGTCAGCTGCTTGCCGCCGCACAGAACCTCGCCGCCCTGGGCTTTCGCGGCAGCGACGGTCTCGAGGTAGCGCGTCACCGCGGCCGCATCGATCAAGGGTCCCATGAGCGTCTGCGGGTCGAGCGGGTCACCGATACGGATCTGGCCGTAGGCGGCCACGAGCCGTTTCTCCAGTTCCGGCAACAGGGCGCGCTGCACGAGCACGCGCCGCGTCGTCGTGCAGCGCTGGCCCGCGGTGCCGATGGCGCCGAACACGAGTGCCGGCACGACGAGGTCCATATTCGCGCTCGCCTCGACGATGATCGCGTTATTGCCACCCAATTCCAACAGGCTCTTGCCGAGGCGTTCCGCGACGCGCATGCCGACTTGGCGGCCGACCTCGGTGGACCCCGTGAAGGACACCAAGGCGACGCGCTTGTCGGCGACGAAGCGCGTGGCGAGCTCGGTGCCGCTGTCGATGAACAACTGAAAGATCGGCGGCAGCGCATGGCGTTCGAGCACTCGATTGCAGATGCGCTGCACGGCAATGGCGCAGAGCGCGGTCTTCGGTGAGGGCTTCCACACGCTGGCATTGCCGGCAATCGCGGCGAGGAACGCGTTCCAGGACCAGACGGCCACCGGAAAATTGAACGCGGAGATCACGCCCACGACGCCGAGCGGATGCCACTGTTCATACATGCGGTGTTGGCTGCGTTCGGAATGCATGGTCAGGCCGTACAACATGCGCGATTGTCCTACCGCGAAGTCGGCGATATCGATCATCTCCTGCACCTCGCCGTCGCCCTCGGCCTTGATCTTGCCGTTCTCGAGCGATACGAGGCTGCCAAGTGCCGCCTTGTGCGCACGCAACTCCTCGCCCATGAGGCGGATGGCCTCGCCACGTTTGGGTGCGGGCACCTTGCGCCACAGGGCCGCCGCGGCCACGGCATCGGCCATGACCGTCTCGTAATCGGCCGCCGTGGCGGCGCGAACCTGAGCGAGACGCTCGCCGGTCGACGGATTGACCGAATCGATGAGGCCGCCGGTGCCCGCAGCCCATCCCTGACTGCCGGACCAAACGCCGGAATTGACGGCGCCGATGCCGAGTTGCTGAAGACAATCGTGAAGCGAGGACTTGATGGCTGCGGACATGAATTTCTCTGGAGAACCAACTGGGCGCGCATTTTGACTCGTGAACGAGCCTAAGGCTACTATCGCCGGCTATGTCACGAAGTTCGCAATTGACCAATTGGCACCCGGCGAGTTGGCAGGGCAAGTCCGCCGCCCAGCAGCCGCGCTATGCCGATCCGGTCGCTCTCGGGCGCGCGGTCGATGCCATGGCCAAACTGCCGCCCTTGGTCGTTTCCTGGGAAATCGAAGCCTTACGCGCGAAACTGGCCCAGGCGCAGCGGGGCGAGGCATTTTTGCTGCAGGGCGGCGATTGCGCCGAGAGCTTCGAGGATTGCGACTCGGATAAGATCGCCAAGCGACTCAAGATCCTTCTGCAAATGAGCCTGGTACTGCTGCAGGGTCTGAAGAAGCCCGTGATTCGGGTTGGGCGCTTTGCCGGCCAATACGCCAAACCGCGGTCCACCGACACCGAAACTCGCGACGGCGTGACCTTGCCCTGTTACCGCGGCGACAACGTCAATCGCCCCGGCTTTACACCCGCAGAGCGCGAGCCGGATCCGGAACTCTTGTTGCGTGGTTACGAGCGGGCCGCGTTGACGCTCAACTTCGTGCGCGCCTTGATCGACGGCGGCTTTGCCGATCTGCATCATCCGGAGTACTGGGATCTCGGCTTCCTGCGGCACTCGCCGCTCGCGGGCGCCTATCAGAAGATCGTCGATTCCATCGCCGAGTCCCTGGAATTCTTCGAGTCGATGAGCGGGCAGCGTGTGCACGCGGCCACGCGCGGCGATTTCTACACGAGTCATGAGGGCCTGCATTTATTCTCGGAGCAGGCGCAGACGCGCTATATCGAGCGTCAGCAGCGTTGGTACAACCTGTCGACGCACATGCCTTGGGTCGGCATGCGCACCGCGAACATCGACGGCGCGCACGTCGAGTATTTTCGCGGCATCGCCAATCCCATCGGCGTGAAGGTGGGCGCGGCGATGAACGCCGAATGGCTGCAGGAACTCGTGCAAGTCTTGAACCCGCAGAATTTGCCGGGGCGCTTGACCTTGATCCACCGTTTCGGCGTCAAGGATATCGAGCAACGCTTGCCGGACATGATCCGCGCCGTGCGCGCGACGGGCTCGCAAGTGCTCTGGGTCTGCGATCCCATGCATGGCAATACGGAGACGACCGCGGGCGGCGTCAAGACGCGCCGTTTCGAGAATGTGTTGTCCGAGGTCGAGTCCTCGTTCCGGATCCACGCCGAGTGCGGCTCGATGTTGGGCGGTGTGCACATTGAACTCACGGGCGAGGATGTCACCGAGTGTATCGGTGGAGCGCGTGGCCTCACCGAGGCCGATCTCGCGAGAGCTTACCGCTCGGCCGTCGACCCGCGCTTGAACGGCGAACAGGCGCTCGAACTCGCCATGCGCATCGCGGAACGGGCCGGCGCCAACAGGCGGATCGACGCGCGCCCAACAGGCCTCTGAAACACGATTAAATATTTGTAAAGTTCTTGTAAAACAAAAACTTAGATCGATTTGTTGAATTTCCACCGGCAGGCCGACCGCAGTTCTTAAAATGCTGGCTTGCCTGCGCGCCCGTTGGTGCTATTCTCCCACCCCCGTCCCGCGGTTTCTTCATGTCTTGCGTTGAATTTTTGGCCTCTGTCCGACGTCAAACGGCAGGGGTCAGTGTCGCCGAGATGGGCGTGACCCCCAGCGTGGTCACGAGGGCTCAAATCGGTGATTTGGGCCAGAGTTCGGGTTGCGTTCGGGTTAGTCCAAAGCCGCGCGCGATCTACGGCGGGCTGCGCGGATTTCCGCGTAGCCCGTTTTTTATTGCTCGTCTGATCGACCGCCGCGTGTGAAACTCGCGCGCAATGAACCGTCAGGCCCCCATAAGCATCGATTCCCCGGTCAATTCCGCGCCGTCCTACGATTCCGAGTGCCGCCGTTGTGGCCGGCTTGCCGCGTTTCTGCAGGCGCTAAAGGCAGAACACAGCGATTACTTCTGCAAGCCGGTCCCAGCCTTCGGGGATGCGGCGGCCAGTATTTTGATCGTCGGTCTCGCGCCCGGTAAGCATGGCGCCAATCGCAGTGGACGACCGTTCACCGGCGACTATGCGGGAGTGCTCTTGTACGAAACGCTGCATGCATTCGGGCTCGCAAGCGCCGCGACCTCGCGCGCGACCGACGACGGTTTGACGCTGTTCCGCACGCGGATCACGAATGCGGTCAAGTGTCTTCCCCCCGATAACAAACCGTTGCCTGTCGAGATCAAGACCTGCAACGCGTTCTTGCGTGAAGAACTCGCGCGCAGTGCCGATGTGCGTGTGATTCTCGCCTTGGGACTGATCGCGCACGGCGCGGTGTTGCGGGCCCTGGGGCTCGCGCCCGCGCGCTTCCGATTCGCCCACGGAGCCGAGCATCGTCTGGACGAACGTCGCGTCTTGGTCGATTCCTACCATTGCAGTCGCTACAACACGCAGACGAAGCGGTTGACCACGGCCATGTTCGAGGCGGTCGTGGGCCGCGCCGTCGAGCTCGCACAATGAGCGTCGACGCGTTGCAGGCGAACACGCTGCGCTTCGACGCGAAGTCGTTCGTCGACAGCCTGCCCGCGCGTCCGGGCGTGTATCGAATGCTCGACGCGGAAGGGGAGATTTTGTACGTCGGCAAGGCCCGCAGCCTCAAGAGCCGGGTTTCCTCCTACTTTCAACCGAGCAACGTGCATCCCAAGGTGCTCGCTCTGATCGCGAAGACCGCCAACATGGAAGTCACGATCACGAATTCCGACACCGAAGCCTTGTTGTTGGAATTGAATCTGATCAAGAAGCACCGGCCGCGTTTCAACATCATTTTGCGCGACGACAAGAGTTTTCCGTTCCTGCATTTCACGACCGGCCACGAATATCCGGCGCTCGGCCTCTATCGCGGGTCGCGTAAGGAGCCGGGCCGCTTCTTTGGGCCGTATCCATCGGTGGGCGCAGTTCGGGAGACGCTGCAGCAGCTGCAGAAATTGTTCCGCCTGCGCAATTGCGACGACAGCTATTTTGCGAATCGATCGCGTCCCTGCCTGCAATACCAGATCCAGCGCTGCACCGGTCCCTGCGTCGGCCTGATTTCCCCGGGCGAATATGCGCGCGACGTCGAATCGGCCATCAAGGTGCTCGAGGGCCGCAACGACGAGGTCAATCAGGAACTCGCGCGCCGCATGGAGGCGGCCGCGGAACAGTTGCAATTCGAGGAGGCCGCGAAATTGCGCGATCAGCTCGCGAACCTCAAGACCGTGCAGGCACAGCAGATCGTGACGGCGGATCCGCACCATGATGCCGACGTGATTTCGGTCGCGACGGGCAATGGCGAGTTCTGCGTCGCGCTGATGTTCGTGCGCGCGGGACGCAGTCTCGGCAGCACGACCTTCTTTCCGAAGGCGCCATTCGCGGAGGCGCCCGAGGTGCTCGCCGCGTTCGTCGCGCAGTATTACGCCGACCGCGAGGCGCCGGCGGAGATCATCGTCGAACATGATTTCGAGGAAATTCCCGTGCTCGAGCAGGCGCTCGGCGAGCGATCCGCGCATCGTGTCCGCATTGCCACGTCGGTGCGCGGCATCCGCGCGCGCTGGTTGGAGATGATGCAGGCGAACGCGGTGCAGGCGCTCAAGATGCGCGGGCTCGCGCGCGCGAGCATCGAGGCGAATCTCGAGGAGCTGCGCGAAGTCTTCGATCTCGACGAAGCGCCGACCCGCATCGAGTGTTTCGACATCAGCCACACCGGCGGCACGGACACCATCGCCTCCTGCGTCGTGTTCGGCGTCGAGGGTGCGCTCAAGAACGAGTATCGGCGCTTTAATATCGCCGGCATTCAGGCCGGCGACGACTACGCCGCGATGTATCAGGCCTTGACGCGACGCTACAAGCGCGTGCGCGACGGCGAAATAACGCGGCCCGACATCCTGCTCATCGACGGTGGCAAAGGCCAATTGGCGGAAGCAGCGCGCGTCCTGGAGGAGTTGCAAGTCACGGGGGTGACTTTGATCGGCGTCGCCAAAGGCGCAGATCGTCGTGCCGGGCAGGAGCAGCTGTTCTTGTTGGGCCGGGAGACGCCGACTATACTGCCCCCGGACTCCAGTGCTCTGCACTTGATTCAGCGCGTGCGCGACGAAGCACACCGCTTCGCGATCGCAGGGCATCGCCGCAAAAGGGCGAAGCGTCACAGCGAATCGATCCTCGAAACCATACCGGGCTTGGGGCCGGTAAAACGACGCGAACTACTGAAGCATTTCGGTGGCTTGCAGGGGATACTGCGTGCGGGTATCGACGATTTCGTGCAAATCCGAGGTCTCGGCCGAAGCTTGGCTGAAGTAATCTATGAGCACCTCCACCCGGGCCACTGAGGCGTCTTCGGCGCTGAACCTGCCGAATACCTTGACCTGGCTGCGTATCCTCTTGATCCCGGCGATCGTGGTGCTGTTCTATCTGCCTTATTGGTGGTCGGATCCCGCCGCTTGCGCGGCCTTTGCGCTGGCCGGCATCACCGATACGCTCGACGGCTACTATGCGCGCAAACTTGGGCTGACCTCGAGGCTCGGCGCGTTTCTCGATCCCGTGGCCGATAAACTCATCGTTGCGAGCGCCTTGGTGCTGATCGTGAGCAGGGATCCCCGCTGGTACGTCGTGATCGTCGCGATCGTCATCATCGGCCGCGAGATTGCGGTCTCGGCGCTGCGCGAGTGGATGGCCGAGATCGGCGCCCGTGCGCGTATCGCGGTCTCGGTCTGGGGCAAATACAAGACCATCCTGCAGATCGTCGGGCTGTCTTTAATGCTGTTTCGGCGGGATTTTCTCGGCATACCGATTTACAAGCTGGGACTTGCCTTGACGGGGGTCGCGGCCGTGCTCACGCTGTGGTCGATGATCCTTTATTTGCGACTTGCATGGCCGGAGCTGCGCGGCAGCGCGAAATTATAGGAGCGGGCGGGGCTCCTGTTTCGCGCGGAGGCGCGGAAATAGTGGCTAAGGACGCGGAAATTGCGGTTAGTTCAAGGCCTTAGCCACCCGTTCCGATCTGTTCTTCTTGACTCCGGGCGGTTCGGCCCTACAATTGCGCCTCTGAATTAGGGCCGTTCGGCTCATGCGGGAATAGCTCAGTTGGTAGAGCGCAACCTTGCCAAGGTTGAGGTCGCGAGTTCGAGTCTCGTTTCCCGCTCCAAAAGTTCTTAAGCGTCAAGCAGTTGCGGTCGGGAGACCGGCGCACCAATGGCCTGGTGTGGGTTTTCACCAGCGTGTTCCTGGTCTGCAACCGAAACCCGTCGAATTCGGTATCCTTTAACCACTCTCGTAGTCTTGGACGCAGGGTGCCAGGTTGTCTACATTCGACGATCTCCGAAAAATCGCGCTCTCGTTACCGTTGTCGTATGAAGATCTTCACTTCGGCGGGTCTGCCTTCCGTGTCAACAAGCGCAAATTCGCGCTGCGCTGGCGGGAGACAGGGCAAACGATTTTGAAACTCCCAAAGGATCGGCTTGAGGCGCTCATCAACTCGCGGCCGGATCGCGTTCAACCAATAAGAGTTGGGATAGCGTTTTGGGCCGACATCGCTCTCGAGCGCTTCGATCGGGAGGAGTTGAACATTCTCGTCAGCGAGGCGTGGTCAACCGTCGTCTCGAATACCGTGGCGCGAGAATATCGCTTGGCGCTCGGGCGGGATGGTCGCCTTTCCGAGGACTGGCGTTTTCTGTATCCGGCGTCGGCCCCACAGGCACCGACACGCAGGGTCCGCAGGTGAAACGGCGCGTCATGTACCAGGTTGCTACGAGCACTGATGGCTACATCGCCGGTCCCAATGGCGAGCACGACTGGATAACGATGGACCCGTCAATCGACTTCATTGCGCAGTGTGGTCAGTTCGATACGGCGATCATGGGGCGCGCAACGTACGCCAAGGCCATTGCGATGCACGGCGACGCTTCCTTGCCTGGACTGGAGACCGTGGTCTTTTCGAGAATTCTGTCGCCCGGGTCTGCTGGCGGGGTGACGATCGTGCGGGAAGACGCGCGAAAAGTAGTCTTCGAGATGAAGCGCATGAAAGGCCGGGATATTTGGCTATTCGGCGGCGGTGTACTGGCGGGGCAACTGCTGGAAGCCGGACTCATCGACAGCATCGATATCGCGATCATGCCGGTCGTGCTGGGGCAGGGCATCCGATTATTCGATACTGCGATGAACGCGAAGTTTCGCGCGGTCGACCAGCGCGTGCTCGCAAACTCAGGGGTCGTGGTATTGCGCTATGCGCCGGCCGATCGCCTGGACAGCGTCCCAGAGATCAATTACGTCAGACGCGGCGACGTCGATCCGGCGCCGGCCTAGGACGCCGGGCTGGCACCAATGATATCGACGCCTCTGTGTCACCGGCGAAGGCCTGCAGATCGGCCGGCGACAGGCGATATTGCTTGCCGATGCGAGTCGCTTTGAGTCGGCTTATCTAGGAAAATAGGTTCTTATAAGCAATAATCAACGGCATCTGCCGGGGGCGGCGCCTCCCGCACGCCCGGGGTAGGGTAATTCCGCGGTCACGGCCGTATGATTTTGACCATGCCAAGCAAAAGCACCGCGCGCCGCGGCCGACCACCGCATGACGACGTCTTGACGCCGGCCGAGTGGCGCATCGTCCATGCCGTCAAACACGGTATGTCCAACCGCGAGATCGCGCGCCAACGAGGCATCAGCGCCGACGCTGTGAAATTCCATCTGAGCAACGCGCTCGGCAAGCTGGGCTTGAACAACCGCCGCCAGCTCCGTCTCTGGTTCCAAATCCCCCGCAACAGCGCCCTGGCCGCGCAGGAGTTCGACGTGACCACCCCCATCGTCCAAGGCAGCATCGGGCAGATCTCGCGCTCGGTCAGCGATATCGCGCGCGCGCAAACGTGGTACGGCAGCGTGCTCGGTCTCGAGCACCTGTATACCTTCGGCAAAATGGCGTTCTTCAATTGCGACGGCGTGCGTCTGCTGCTCGTCGAAACGGACTCAGTGTTACCGGGCGAGTCGATGCTCTATCTGCGTGTGCGTGACATCGCCCGAGCGAGCACCGAACTGCAAGCGCGCGGCGTCGAGTTCAGCCACGCACCGCATCTCGTACACCGGCATGCCGATGGCACCGAGGAGTGGATGGCGTTTTTCAAAGATCCCGAGGGCCGGCCGCTCGCTATCATGTCGCAGGTAAGATCGGCAGGCGACCCCAAGACCAGTACCCTCTGAGGAGTTTATGCACTCATCGACCCGGACCTCGATCGCTGCCGCATTGCTCTGCGCCGCACCCTTAGTCGGCAACGCACAGCTCGCCGGAGCACCGGCTGCCGCGCCGCCGACTTCGACGCATTATTCGCTGCCCGCGACGCCGGAGAACGTGCAGTGGGGTTGGTATGACATCAATGAGAAGCCGAAACTCGTCATTCATTCGGGCGACACGGTGTCCATCGAAACCCTCTCACACTCGCTTGGTCAGATCAAACCAGGCGTCGAGATGGAGGAGATCGTCAAGCTGCGCAAGGACAACCCGGGCGGCGGACCGCACTCGATCACGGGTCCCATCTACGTCAGCGAAGCTGAGCCCGGCGATACCCTGGAGATCCAGATCCTGCGCATCGTGCCCAAGGACGACGCGTTCAACTTCAACATACCCGGCAAGGAGTTTCCCACGGTCGGACTGCTGGCTCCGGAGTTTCCGGAAGGTTTCGTGCGTTACTACAAGCTCGATTTGCAGCGCATGCAGACCGAGTTCAAGCCCGGCATCATGATCGACCTCAAGCCCTTTCCGGGAACCTTCGCGGTCGGTGTCGATCCGAACGAACCCCAGGCCAAGGCGGGGCCGCCGATCCATGACGCCAAGGGCCGCACGAGCACGCTGCGGCCCTGGAAGAATGGCTCCAACATGGACATGAACGAACTGCAGGTCGGATCGACGCTATACCTGCCCGTATTTCAAAAGGGCGGCCTGATCTGGACCGGTGACTCCCATTGCCGTCAAGGCAACGGCGAGGTGAATCTGACCGCACTCGAGTGCTCCTACAAGGAAATCGAGATCCGCGCGGTCGTGATCAAGAATCAGAAGACCGAGTGGCCATGGGCCGAAACCAAGACCCACTGGATTTTCATGGGCTACGACGAGGATTTGAACCAGGCCATGAAAATCGCGGTCGAGCAAACCGTGAACTGGTTGGCGACGCAAAAGAAAGTGCCGATGAGCCGCGAGGAGGCTTACGCGCTGACCTCGATCGTCGGCGATTGCCGCGTGACCCAGGTGGTCGACATCCGCAAGGGCGTGCACTGCATGATCCCAAAGTCGGTCTTCGTAAACTAAGTTCGCAGGTCCGTGTTATTGCTCGACGAGATGTCCAAGCGGATCCGGTGTCCGGCCTTGAACAGATTGCAGGTCGGAAACGCAGCGATGCGGATCTCGTAGACCTGATGCGGCCGCGCGGGTGCTGCCTGTGGGTAAGGCCAGCGTCGCCGTGAGCCGCAGAAAGCGAACGCCGAATTCGCGGCGATCGATCCTGGTCACGGCGTGTGGCAAGCTCCGTCCGCGTGCACGGCCACGGTATCGCCGTCGTTGAGGTGCCGCTGTTCGCCACGCCCACACTTGCGCATGTCATGGTCCACGGTGACCGCACTCCAAGTAAGGTGCCCATGTCCCGAACCGCCCGCCGTGAGGTTGATCGACACGGAGGCGTCGCCGTAGATCTCCCGGTTCGACAGCACCGTGCTCGCCGGTTTCGTCACTTGGTCGTAGACAGTGACCAGAAGATTATCGCCGGAGTCGTTGCGGAGCGTGATCGTCAAACCGCCGTCGGCGAGCACGCCGGTACTGCCCGCGAGCAGCAAGGCAAGCATGGATGCGGTGCGGCGGCGACTGAAGTCAATCATCGAAACTCTCCTCAGTTGGAACGCGCGACTCGCAGCGTGACGCACTCCGAGATTACCCACAAGCCCAAGCTCGCGGTCATTGCCGCTAGGTTTGCGCGTTCCAAGTGCTAACGCGCGCGAGCGACGGTCCAAAGGCCCAAGGCGCTCCGCGTTGTGCGCCCGAGTCTCGCCTGCTAGACTTGGAATCTCACTGATAAACCCCGGCGAGACCGGGGTTTATCATTTTTGGCGACCAGCCGGCTAGGTGGCAGAATGGTCATGCAGCGGCCTGCAAAGCCGCGTATAGCGGTTCGATTCCGCTCCTAGCCTCCACGCTCAACGATGGTGGAACCCGCCCCCATGACCACCCCAGCCGTGGCCGTAGCCGCCCCGGTATCCGTAGTATCCATGGCCGTACCAGCCGTGACCGTACCAGCCGGGGTATCCGTAGCCCACTCGGGCGTAGCCGGGATAATAAGCAGGGTAGACGCAGGGCGCGTAGTAAGGGCGCGCGTAACAAGGCGCAGGGCCCGCCGCAATCGCGACGCCGGGAACCGCAACCCCAACACTCACGTAGGCGCCCGCAGCCGCCGGCGCGCTATGTGTCAATCCGGCGATGCCCAAACTTCCGGCCAAGGCGAGAGAGGCTAACTTGATCATGGCGATACTCCTAAACAAACTGAACGACCACATCTCATGCAACGCATCGAGGCGTGCCGGGTTGACCTGACATAAACAAGGGGGGTCGTAGCAGCGGGCACGGCAGCCGCCGAGCGTGCATACTATGACCCACGGAGCCCCGATTTGGGCGCTTCACGAGGGAGTTCTTGGATGCCACCGGAAACCGGTGAGTTGTACGGCAAAACGGCCGGCGAGCGCGACGCCGGCGGCGCCTCGTCGCGTCATTCGGTCACGCGCCCGCCAATGGCGCGCACCTTGAGCGCAACGGTTTTGTTCGTCGACCTGCGCGGTTACACAGGGCTTGCCGAGCGACTGCCGCCCGCAGAAGTCGCGGCACTCCTCGATGAATTCTTCGCCGTGCTGGTCGGCGCCACCGTTCGCCATGGCGGCCAGATTTTTTCGATGGTGGGCGACGGCATGATGGCCGGCTTCGGCTTGCAAAAGTTTCCGAACGACGCCCCCGCCGATGGTGCGCGCGATGCTCTGCACGCGGCGCAAGCCATGCTCGCGAGCTTCGCGCCGATCGTCGGTCGCTGGCGCAGCGAGCTGGGCATCGAGACCGGGATCGGTGTCGGACTGCATCGCGGCGATGTGGCCTTGTGCTTACATGGACCACCCGGCCAACGCGCGAACACCTTGGTTGGCGACACCGTCAACGTCGCGGCACGCCTCTGCAGCCGCGCGCGTGCCGGCGAGGTGCTGTTCTCGGCGGCGGTCGCGGCGGCCTTGCAGGCGAGCGCGCCCGCAGCACCGAATCCGCCCGAGCCAATTCCGTTCATTCAGCTGCCGCAATTCGAATTGCGCGGCCGAACCCGCCCGCTCGATATCTGGTGCATGCCCGCCGAAGAGCGTCTCGCGCTCTGAGCAGAGGCGCGCCGCGCCGTGGCCGGGCCGCGGCAAGGGCTACAGCGCGGCAAGGGCTACAGCGCGGCAAGGGCTACAGCGCGGCGAGGTAGCCGCCGTCCACGTACAGAATTTGGCCTGTGATATAAGCAGCCGCCTGCGAACACAAGAACACCGCCGTGCCGCCCAAATCCTCGCTGCGACCGAAGCGGCCCATCGGAATCTTTTCCAGCATGGCCCGCTGCCATTCCGGGTCCTGGTAGAACGGTTCCGTGAGCGCGGTCCGAAAATAGCCGGGGCCGACGCCATTGACGCGAATGCCGCGCGCGGCCCATTCGGTCGCGAGCGCGCGCGTCAAACCGGCCAGCCCCGCCTTGGACGCCCCGTAGGGCGCGGCCCCGCCGACACCCACTTCCGTGGTCAGAGAGCATAGATTGATGATGCAGCCACCGCCCAGCATGCGCCGCGCGGCTGCCTGTGCGCAGAAAAAAGCGGCTTTGAGATTCGTACCCTGAATGCGATCCCATAAGGCCTCGCTGACGTCGGTCGACGCGCAGGGTTCCTCCACGCCGGCGTTGTTGATCAGAATGTCGAGTCGGCCGCGCCAGGCGAGCGCGCGCGCGAAGCCCGCGTCGATGCCGGCCGTGTCGAGCAAATCGAGCTCGACGCTGAGCGCGTCGCCGCCCGCGGCCAGGATCTGCGCGCGCGTCGTGGCGAGTGCGGCGGCATCGCGACCGATCAAGACGAGCGCCGCGCCCGCGGTGCTCAAGGCCAGGGCGATTTCACGGCCGATGCCGCGACTCGCGCCGGTGACCACGGCGACCTTGTTTTGCAAGGAAAAGAGCGCACTTGGCGAACTTGGCAATCGCATTCCTCAGGTTCCCGGGTACACTTGTCGCAGTGCCCCGGTGGCGAAATTGGTAGACGCAACGGACTTGAGTTGATTTGAGCGGCGGGCTTAGGAAACGGCCCGTCGGATCCCGTCAAAGTCGGCGAACCCCCTGGTGTAATCCGAGGCAACGCCGAGCCAATCCAGTCCTCACCGCGAGGGTCTGGCAGGTGTAGAGAGTGGACGGCGGGGGCCTGACGGCAGTTCGCAGGAGCTGCCAAGGCCGTGGCGCATTCCAGACTCCAAACGCGCGAATCGCGCGGCGGCGAAAGCCGTCGTGAGTAAGAAAATCCGTTGGCCGCAAGGTCATGCCGGTTCGACCCCGGCCCGGGGCACCAAGCATCAGTCCTTCGTCGCCGCAACGAAACGGTAGACGAGGGCACCGATCGCGCCGCCCAACAGCGGCGCCAGCCAAAACAGCCACAGCTGCTCGACCGCCCAGCCCTGGACGAATACCGCAGGTCCCGTGCTACGCGCCGGATTCACGGACGTGTTGGTCACCGGGATACTGACCAGGTGAATCAGGGTCAGCGTAAAGCCGATCGCGAGCGGCGCAAATCCAGCCGGCGCGCGTTTGTCGGTCGAGCCCATGATCACGAACAGAAAGACCGCGGTCATGAGGACCTCGGTGACGAAGGCCGAGGCAAGATCGTAGTGGCCCGGAGAATGTTCGCCGAAGCCGTTCGCAGCGAGGCCGCCGAGCAGCGGATGGCTTTGATTGCCGCTCGCGATAAACAGCAACACGCCGGCCGCGACAATGCCGCCGAGCACTTGGGCGATCCAATAGGGGAGGATTTCCCTCGCGGCGAAGCGGCCACCGACAGCCAGCCCCAAGGTCACCGCGGGATTCAAATGGCAGCCGGACACGTGGCCGATCGCGAACGCCATGGTCACGACCGTGAGTCCAAAGGCGAGCGAGACGCCAACGAGACCGATACCGACATGCGGAAACGCAGCGGCCAGCACCGCACTGCCACAACCGCCAAACACCAACCAAAACGTGCCAATAAACTCAGCACCGAGCTTCTTCGACAGCGGCATTCAGCATCCCCTTCAGTTATCGTGATAGCGGGACGAAATCCAGCGTCCCGCAATGCGAAAAATATCAGAAAGAAACCGCGAGCGCCTTGCGTATATAATCCTCTTTACTTGAATTATTGGAGTTAACTGTCTGATTTTCCTGAATAGGCCGCCCAGTGAACGCGCTGCTTAAGCGTCTCGAAGTGGAGGATGTCCACGTCTGGCGCGGAGAGCGGCATGTCCTTCAGGGGGTGAGCTTCCAGCTGGAGCCCGCCGAACTGCTGCATATTCGCGGCCCGAACGGGACCGGCAAGACGACCCTGTTGCGCGTGGTCACGGGTCTCCTGCGTCCCGAGCAGGGCGAGGTACGCTGGCAGGGCCGGCCGATCACGGAGGCCCGCAGCGAGTACCAGGCGGACCTGGCCTACGCCTCGCATGAGCCCGCGCTCAAGAGCGATCTGACCGGCCTCGAAAATCTGCGCTTCTCGGTCGGCCTGAAGCGGCGCGTCAGCGACCGGGAACTGCGCGAGGCCATGGTTACGACCGGAGTGGCGGCGTGTGCGGATCTGCCCGCGCGCGTGCTCTCCGCCGGCCAGCGTCGCCGTCTTGCCATGGCGCGCGTGCTGGCGATGCGCGCGCCCCTCTGGTTACTCGACGAGCCATTTACCAATCTGGACACCGCGGGCTCGGATTTCATGTCGCGCCTGCTGGCTGAGCATCTCGACCAGGGCGGCAGCGCACTCGTGGTCGCGCACCATGCGCTCGAGATCGGGCGTCCCGCGCGCAGCTTGGAACTCGCCGAATGAGCGTCGGCGCGCTGCAGGCGATGAGTTTGGTGTTGCGCCGTGAACTCTGTCTCAGTTTTCGGCGTCCCGACCAATTACTGCAGCCGCTCGTGTTTTTTCTGATCGTGACAACCTTGTTTCCCTTGGGGCTAAGCCCGCAGTTGTCCTTGCTGCGGCAGATGGCGCCGGGCGTGCTCTGGGTCGCGGCCCTGCTCGCGTCCCTGTTGTCGATGGACGGCTTGTTCAAAGGCGATGCGGAGGATGGAACCTTGGAGCAGTTGGCGCTGTCTGGACAGTCACTGGCTGCGATCGTCATTGCGAAGACGATCGCCCATTGGTTCGTGAGTGGCGCGGCGCTGGTCATTATGTCGCCCTTGGTAGCCGTGGCCTTGGGGATACCCGTGACGGCCTTTCCGACCATGCTGCTGAGCTTGAGTTTGGGTACGCTGACATTGAGCTGGCTCGGGGCGATCGGTGCCGGGCTGACGGTGGGCTTACGGCGCGGCAGCGTCTTGTTGTCGCTGATCGTGCTGCCGCTCGCGATGCCCCTGTTGATTTTTGGCGCCAATGCCACGGATCGGGCGATTGCGGGCGACAGTCCGGAGGGAGCAGTGTATTTTCTCGCTGCACTGTGTGTATTCACGAGTAGTCTCGCGCCGCTCGCGGCGACCGCGGCTTTGCGGATAACGCTCGAATAAAGGCTCATAATAAGAATCTATGTGGACTTGGTTCTATCGGCTCGCCTCACCCCCGTACGTCTACCGTGTTGCGTCGGCGTTCACGCCGTGGCTGTTGCTGACGGCCGGGATCGCCATCGCCTATGGGCTCATCGATGGGCTGGCGTTCGCGCCGCCCGACTATCAGCAGGGCGACGCGTTTCGGATCGTTTATGTGCACGCGCCGGCGGCTTGGCTGTCCTTGTTCGCCTACACGACCATGGCGGTGTCGGGCGCGATCGGCCTGATCTGGCGCATCAAGATGGCCCATGCGCTGTCGGCCGCCGCGGCACCGATCGGCGCCTCCTTCACGATCCTCGCCTTGGTGACCGGTTCGCTTTGGGGCCGGCCGATGTGGGGGACCTATTGGGCCTGGGATCCGCGTTTGACCTCGGAACTGATTCTGCTGTTTCTGTATTTCGGCGTGATGTCCCTGCGCGCCGCCTTCGAGGACCCGGCGCGCGGCGATCGCGCTGCGGCATTGCTCGCGATCGTGGGCGTCGTCAACGTGCCGATCATTCATTTCTCGGTGCAGTGGTGGAATTCGCTGCACCAGGGCGCGACGGTTGCGAAGTTCGGCAAGCCGGCCATGGACGCGAGTATGTTATGGCCGCTGCTCGCGATGTTGCTCGGTTTCATGTTGTTCTTCGGCGCCGTGCTGTGCATGCGTTTGCAAGGCGAAGTGCTGAATCGCGAGCGGCAGGCGAGCTGGGTGCGCGAGGCGATCAAGGCATGAGTGCACAACCATGAGTTCACAACCATGAGTGTCGGCGGTTTTTGGGCCATGGGCGGCTATGCGCGGTTCGTATGGCCGTGCATTGCACTCGCCATCGTGATTTTGATTTGGAATCTCTGGTCGGCGCGCCGCTATCACGCGCAGGCCTTGAAGCGCGCCGAGCGCGCGATCTTGATGGCGGGGAGTAAGGCTTCATGACACCCAGACGCAAGCGTTTGTACGTCGTGCTCGCGATCGTCGGCGGCGTCGCCGCCTCGGTCTCGCTCGCGGTCATGGCATCGCGCAAAGACATCATGTTTTATTACGACCCGACCATGGTCGCGACCGGCAAGTTGCCGCCCGAGAATCGCGACTTTCGCGTCGGCGGCATGGTCGTCAAAGGCAGCGTCCAGCGGCAACCCGGCGACTTGAAGGTGCGGTTCGTGTTGACCGATTTTGCGCATGAAGTGCCGGTAGAATATACGGGCGTGCTGCCGGATCTGTTTCGCGAGGGGCAGGGCATCATTGCGCGCGGCAAGATGGGGCCGAACGGGGATTTTGTCGCCGAAGAAGTGCTCGCCAAACACGACGAGAAGTACATGCCGCCGGAAGTGGCGGCGTCCTTGAAGCAAAAGGGCGCAGCGACGAAACCGCAGGGTTGAGGGGCGATCACGAGGGGGCGGAGTCATGGCACCGGAATTAGGCATTTTCGCGCTGATCTTGGCGTTCATTTTGAGTCTCTCGCAGGCATTTTTCGGCCTGGTGGGCGCCTGGCGCGGCAAACCCAGCTGGATGGCGGTCGCGCGACCGGCCGTGACCGGCCAGTTCGTGTTCGTTGCAACGGCCTTCGCCTGCCTCGTGTATTCCTTCGTCAACGACGACTTCTCGGTGCAATACGTCGCGAGTACCTCGAACTCGCAGCTGCCGCTATTTTATAAGGTCGCGGCGGTCTGGGGCGCCCACGAGGGCTCACTGTTATTGTGGATCTTGATCCTGTCGATCTGGAGCGTCGCGGTTGCGGCCTTCAGCCGGGGTCTGCCGACGAGCTTCGCGAGCCGCGTGATCGGCGTCATGGGCCTGGTCAGCGCGGGCTTCCAACTGTTTACGCTCTGGACCTCGAATCCCTTCGGCCGTTTGATCCCGGCTGCGCCCGACGGCGCCGACCTGAATCCCGTGCTCCAGGACTTTGCGCTCGCGATCCATCCGCCGATGCTCTACATGGGCTATGTCGGCTTCTCGGTCGCCTTCGCGTTCGCGTGTGCCGCAATGCTCGAAGGCCGTCTCGATCAGGCATGGGCAAAGTGGACCCGGCCCTGGACCATCTTCGCGTGGATGTTCCAGACGATCGGCATTGCTTTGGGGAGCTGGTGGGCCTACTACGAGCTCGGCTGGGGCGGCTGGTGGTTTTGGGATCCCGTTGAAAATGCCTCGTTCATGCCCTGGCTGGTCGGCACGGCACTGATCCATACGCTCAGCGTCACGGAGAAGCGCGGCATCTTCAAGAGCTGGACCTTGCTGCTCGCGATTTTCGCCTTCTCCTTGAGTCTCGTCGGGACATTTCTCGTGCGCTCGGGCGTGCTGGTCTCGGTGCACTCGTTCGCGACCGACCCGAAGCGCGGGCTCTATATTCTCGCGTTCCTCGTCGCGACGATCGGCGGTTCATTGTCACTGTATGCATGGCGTGCGCCGAAACTGTATGTGCCGGGCGGTTTCGAAGTGTTCTCGCGCGAGTTCTTCCTGCTCGTCAACAACGTGCTGCTGGTCAGCGTCGCGGGTTTGATTCTCTGGGGCACGCTCTCGCCGCTGGTCTACGAGATGTTGAACATCGGCAAGATTTCCGTGGGACCGCCCGTGTTTGCGGTGATGTTCCTCGTGCCCGTGCTGCCCTTGCTCGTATTCCTCGCGGTCGGCATGCACTCGGCGTGGCGGCGCGGCAAACTGACCGTCTCGGCCAAGCCGATCTGGTGGCTGCTCGCGCTCGCAATCGGCCTTGCGGTGGCGATCCAGGGGCTGATCTTCCGCGAGTTCCATTTCGTCGGTCTGGTCGGCTTCAGCCTTGGTATTTGGATCATTTTCTCGGCGCTCATCGATCCGATCCAACGCCTGCGTCAGCGCCAAACCCTGACCGCCGGCTTGCTCGGCATGGCGATCGCGCACATCGGCGTCGGCATGTTCGCGATCGGCGCGAGCGGCGTCGAGAGCTACAAGATCGAGAAGGACGTGGCGCTGAAGCCGGGCGGCAGCTTCGCGATTGCGGGTTATGACTTCAATTTCATCAGCTCAGCTAAGGTCCGGGGCCCGAACTACGATGCGATCGAGGCGCTCGTCGAGATTACGCGCAACGGCAAAGAGATCGCGATCCTCAAACCGCAGAAACGACACTTCTGGGTCCAGCAAACGGACAACAGTCAGGCGGCCATCTCGGTCAATTGGGCGCGCGATTTGTTCGTCGCCATGGGCAATCCCTTGGGTAACGATGCGTGGAGCCTGAGGATCCAGTACAAACCGCTGGTCCGATACATCTGGCTGGGCGCACTCGTGATGGCGATCGGCGGGTTCGTCGCCGCCACGGATCGGCGCTATCGCGTCAAGGTCCCTGTAGCCGCCGAAGACGCGGCGGCCGTGCCACCGCCGCGGCGGCGCCGTGGCCAGAAGGAAAGGTTTGCCTGATGTGGAAGTTTCTGGTGCCGATGGCCTTATTTTTAGGCTTGGTCGTGTTTTTCGTGTTGGGCTTGAATCCGAACCGCGACATCAAGGCGCTGCCGTCGCCCTTGATCGGCAAGCCCGCGCCGGTGTTCAGCCTGACCGACGCACTCGATCCGACCAAGACCGTCAGCAACGCGAGCTTCAAGGGCCAGGTGTATGTGCTCAATGCCTGGGGAACTTGGTGCATCCCCTGTCGGGAAGAGCAGGACACCTTGCTCACGATCGCGAAGCAAGGCGTCGTGCCGATCATCGGGCTGAACTACAACGACGACCGCGCACGGGTGCAGCGCTGGCTGCAGCAACTGGGCAATCCCTATACGGCGGTCGCCTTCGATCCGGACGAGCGCACGGCCATTGATTGGGGCGTCTACGGCGCGCCAGAAACCTTTCTCGTCGACACCCACGGGCAGGTCATTTTCAAGTACATTTCGCCGCTGACTCTCGAGGTCTGGGAGAAGGAATTCCTGCCGCGCATCGAAGCGGCACGTCGGAGCGGTGCATGAACTCGGTGCGAACCAAGAATTCAGCGCGGCGCGCGGGTTTTGCCGCCATCGGCCTTGCCTGCGCCTTATTGGCGGCCGGAGCCGCCTTTGCCCTGGATGCCCCGGTGGACGCGCATGGTCAGCTGCAAGATCCCGCCCTGGAGGCTCGTTATGAGAGCATCTCGAAGCAGCTGCGTTGCCTCGTGTGTCAGAACGAGTCGATCGCGGATTCCAATGCGCAGCTCGCGGGCGATCTGCGCCGCCAAGTGCGGGAAATGCTGGTCGCCGGCAAGACCGACTCCGAGATTTTCGATTTCATGACCGCTCGATACGGTGAGTTCGTGCGCTTCAATACGCCGGTCGAGGGGAAGACCTTGCTGATTTGGGGTTCGCCGTTCTTGTTGCTCGTGGTTGGCGCGATTGTCGTCTTCCGCGTCACGCGTGCTCGCTCGCGCATGTCGCTCGACGATGAGCCCAGTCACGGACCGGCCTGATGATCAAGTTCATCGTTCTGGCAGCCTGCATGGCTGCGATTGCGGCCGCCGCCGTGGCCATCCCCTTGTTGCGCGATCGGCACAGCCGTCTCGTCGGCGCGCTTGCGGCGATCGTTGTCGTCGCGGCCGCGGCGGGTTTGTATCCGCTCTGGTCGACTTGGGATTGGCATGCGCCCAAACAGGGCGAGGGTCTGCCCGCGAGTCCCGAAGTCGCCGCGATGATCAGCAAGCTCGAGAAACGTCTCGATGAACAACCCAACGATCTCGAGGGTTGGCTGATGTTGGGGCGCTCCTATGCCGCGCTCGAGCGCACGGACGATGCGATCGTGGCCTTCAATCATGCGCATCGTCTCGGCGGCCCGAAGAACATCGAAGCGACGCTGGGCCTCGGCGAGGCGCTCGGCATGAAGGCCGGCGGCGAGGTGACCTCGCAGGCAGCGCAGCTGTTCGAAGAGGCGGTCACCGAGGCGCCGAATAACCCGCGGGCACTGTTCTTCGGAGGGTATGCGGCGGCGGTGCGTGGCGATCGGGACCTTGCTCGCAGTCGCTGGCAAGCGCTCAAGGCCATGAATCCGCCACCCGAAGTCGTGAAGATGTTGGATGCACAAATTGCGGAACTCGATGGTGCGGCCGCGGGGCCCTTTGCCGGGGGCGGCGCCGGCGGCGCGCCTGGCGGCGCGGCGGGCCCGGGCATGGCTGGCGCGGGTGGCACAGCGGACGCTGCTGCGGCACCGATCGACCCCAAGGCCGAGGCCACGGTGAACATCAAGATCGCGCCGGCCTTGCAGTCGCGCCTCAAACCCGACGTACCCTTGTTCGTGTTCGCACGCGAGCCGGAGAGCCGTGGGCCGCCGCTTGCGGCCAAGCGGCTCACGATCGCCGCGATCGGCACGCAGATTCAGTTGTCGCAGGCCGATGCGATGATCCCGAGCCACGCCTTGGCGAGCGGTCAGACCGTATCGATCACCGCCAGGGTCTCGTTCAGCGGTCAACCGACGCCTGCGGCCGGGGACTTGTATGGCGAACTCACCTACGCCGTCGGCAAGGACGGTGTGCGCGATCTCGTGATCGATAAGGTGGCACCTTAGAAATGAGCGCCAACGCGGAATCGAATCGCGTCGCGCAGTGGCTGGTGGGTCGCGGTGGCCTTTGGCTGTTTGGCGGCCTCTTCGGATTGATCGTGCTGGTGCTTGCTTGGCGCCTCATGCAGCTTAATGCGGCGAGTCATCCGACCATCGACAAGGCGAGTATCCCGACCGTCACCGTGACCTCACCGGCCGCGAGTACGGCGCCCACCACCGTGAACATCATCGGCACGATTGCAGCGCGCTACGACGTTCCGATTGGTGTCGAGGGCGACGGCGGTCGCGTCGAGGCGATTTACGTGGAGGCGGGCGATCACGTCAAACGCGGTCAGCTGCTCGCGCGCCTGACGACCACGGTGCTGCAGCCCCAGGTCGGCAGTCTCGCCGCCGCCTTGGATCAAGCGCGCGCGGAAGCGGATTTGGCGCAGGCAGAGTACCAACGTGCCGTTGCCGTGGGCGCCGCCGGTGCGCTGTCGACCGAGGAGACCGAGCGTCGTCGCTCGACGGCCGTGACCGCCGCGGCCAAAGTTAAAGTCGCCGCCGCACAATTGGCGGAGGCGCAGGCTCGCCTTGATCGAGCTCAAGTGCGCGCGCCCGCGGACGGTACGATTCTGGTGCGTAGCGTCGAACTGGGCCAGACCGTCGCACCCGGTGGTCCCGCGCTCTTTCGTCTCGCGCAGGGCAATGAAATCGAATTGCGCGCGGAAGTCGCTGAGCAGGACCTGCCGCTGCTGCGAGTGGGGCAGGCAGCCTCCGTGAGCCTGACCGGTCTTGCGCGGGTGTTTCCCGGCAAGCTGCGTCTCTTGGGCGCGGTTATCGATCCGCAAACGCGACTCGGCATGGTGCGCATCGCCTTGAGTCCGGACCCCAACCTGCGGCCCGGTGCGTTCGCGCGCGCCACGGTCACGATCAGCGATGCACAGCGCATTCTGCTGCCGCAAACTGCGGTCTTGACCGACGAGCGCGGCAGTTATGTGCTCGTCGTCAATGCCCAGAACAAGGTCGAACGTCGCGACGTACGCGTCTCCGGCGTCGTCTCGGGCGGCGTTGCGATCGCCTCCGGCATCGGCGTCAGCGATCAAATCGTCGCGACCGCGGGGGCGTTTCTGCAACCGGGGGAACTCGTCAGACCAGAACGCGCGCCGGTCGGCTCTTGAACAATATTTCGGCATGGGCGATTCGGCACCCGGTCACGCCGATCGTGCTGTTCGTGGTCTTGATGTTCTTGGGCGTCGTTTCATTCATTCGTCTGCCCATCAATCTCGATCCGGACGTGACCTTCCCGCAGGTCAACGTGTTCATCACGCAACCGGGCGCCGCGCCCTCCGAACTCGAGACCCAGATCGCGCAAAAGGTCGAAGGCGCGATTTCCAGCGTCGGCAATGTGCGCAACATGACGACTTGGATCACCGAAGGGCAGGTGGGCATCGAGCTCGTGTTTCAAATCGGTACGCCCATCGATCGCGCGGTCACGGACGTGCGCGACGCCATCGCGAAAGTCCGCAACGATTTGCCGCAGGGCATTTATGAGCCCCAAGTCCAGCGCACCACGTTCACGGGGCCGTTCGCCTACTACGCGGTGACGACCACCAGCATGTCGCCCACCGACCTGAGCTGGTTCGTCGACAACACGATCACGAAACGTCTGCTCGCCGTTCCCGGTGTCGCGCAGGTCTCGCGCGATGGCGGTGTCAGCCGTGAGATCCGCGTCGAGCTCGATCCGGCCCGCATGCAGGCGCTCGGCATCACCGCCTATGAAGTCAATGAGCAACTGCGCTCCCTGAATCTGGACGCGCCCGGCGGGCGCGCGCAAGTGGGCGGTGGCGAACAGGCGATCCGCGTCATGGGCGGCGCGAAATCGACGGCGGCACTCGCGAATACACAGATATTCATGGCGGGCGGCAAGTTCGTGCGTTTGGGCGATATCGCCGATGTTCATGACGGGATCGAGGAATTGCGGACGCTCGCGCGCCTCAACGGACGACCGGCGACCACCTTCGGCGTCTCCAAAGCCATCGGCGCCTCCGATGTCAGCGTCGCCGACGCTGTGACCGCGGAACTAAAGAAGATTCTCGCGGAGAATCCCGGCATCACGCTGACGACGATTTATTCCACGGAACCGCATACCGAGCGGACCTATCACTCCGCGATCAGCGCCCTGATCGAGGGCTCGATTCTAGCGGTTGTCGTCGTTTGGGTGTTTCTGCGCAGTTGGCGTGCGACCTTGATCTCGGCGCTCGCGATACCCTTGTCGGCGATTCCCACCTTCGCCTTCATGCAGGCGATGGGCTTTACACTCAATCAGATCACGCTCCTGGCGCTGTCCTTGGTCGCCGGCGTGCTCGTCGACGATGCGATCGTCGAAATCGAAAATATCGTGCGTCACATGCGCATGGGCAAGAGCGGCTTTCAGGCCGCGATCGATGCATCGGGCGAGATCGGTCTCGCGGTCGTTGCCACCTCGTTTACGATCATCGCGGTGTTCCTGCCCGTGAGCTTCATGGGCGGAATTTCCGGGCAGTATTTCAAGCAATTCGGTTTGACCATCGGTGCTGCGGTGTTCTTCTCGCTGATGGTTGCGCGGCTCATCACGCCGGTGCTGGCGGCCTATTCCCTGCGCGCGGATTCCCTGCTCGAACATCCCACGGATGGCCCGATCATGTCGCGCTACCTGCAGTGCCTGAATTGGTGCGTTGCGAACCGCTGGAAGACGATTGCCGGGGGCACGGCGTTCTTCGTGTTGTCGGTGTTTCTGCTCGCGAAAATCCCGCAGGCATTTATCCCTTCCGAGGACTACGCAAGTTCCCAGGTCGACATCGAGTTGCCGCCGGGCGGCAGCCTCGCCGATACCTCGAGAGTCTCGGCGGCCACCGCCGCCATCCTGCGCCAGTCTCCGGAGGTCACCGACGTCGTCGAGTTCGTCGGCGGCGAAGAACTTCGCACCGCAACCTTGTACATCAGCCTGGTTCCGCGTGCACAGCGCGCACTGAGTCAAAAGCAGTGGGAGCAGAAGATGGCGCCGCTGTTGCAGACGATCCCGGACGGACAGATCAATTTCTCCGGCGGCGGCGACGGCGGTCGCGATGTCGGTTTGTATTTGACGGGTGACGATCCGCAGTTGGTCGAGAAGACCGCGCAGCGACTGCTGCAGGAAATGCGCGGCCTGGGTGAATTACGCAGCGCGCGCATCAAGGGCGATTTACCGCGGCCCGAGATCGTCGTGCGGCCGCGCCTAGACATCGCCGCCCAGCTGGGCGTCAGCGTCGAGAGCATCAGTCAGACCATTCGTATAGCGACCATGGGCGACCTGCCTCAGAACGGTGCCAAGTTCTCGCTCAGCGACCGCCAGATCCCGATCCGAGTCAGTCTCATCGAGGGCGCACGCCGCGATCTCGCAACGCTCGAGAATTTGCCGGTACCGACGGCCGGCGGCTCCAGCGTGCCGCTGAAGTCGGTCGCCGACCTGAGCTTCGGGCAAGGACCTTCGTCGATCCGTCGCTACAATCAGAGCCGGCGCGCCTTCCTGCAGGCGGATCTGGCGCCGGGTGTCGAACTCGGGACCGCCACGAAGAAAATCTATGCGCTACCGGTCCTCACCCATTTGCCGAACGGCGTGCGTTTGGTCGAGACCGGCAATGCGGAGTTCATGACTGAATTGCAGGATAACTTCTCGGTGGCGATCGGTGCCGGCATCCTCATGGTGTTTGCGGTTCTGGTGCTGTTGTTCGGCCGCGTCTTTCAGCCGATTACGATTTTGGCAGCGTTGCCCTTGTCCTTGGGCGGCGCGGTACTGGCCTTGATCCTCACGAACCGGCCGTTCTCGCTGCCGGTCGTGATCGGGATCTTGATGCTCATGGGAATCGTCGCCAAGAACTCGATTCTGTTGGTCGATTTTGCCATCGAGCAGATGCGTGCTGGTACGGGTCGTGTGACCGCGATTCTGGAAGCCGGGCACAAGCGTGCACGCCCGATCGTGATGACCACGATCGCGATGGTTGCGGGTATGTTGCCGGTGGCCGTGGGCTGGGGCGGCGACAGCGATTTCCGCGCGCCCATGGGAATTGCCGTGATCGGCGGACTGATCACCTCGACGCTGTTGACGCTCGTGATCGTGCCGGCCGTGTTCACGGTCTTCGACGACATCGAGCGCTGGGTCGGACCTTTGATGAGCAAGATGCTGGCCAAGGGCGGAGAAGTCGAACATTCGGCGTGAGCCCGGGCGGTGGACGTTGCGGCGTGCACGGCGCTACAGTCTCGGCTGGTCGACACCAAGGGGATTCGAATCATGCAGTCATCGCAGCGGCTCGTTGGCCGATTCCTATTGTTGGTGCTCATGGCGGCGTGCACGGCGCACGCGGCGACGCCCGCGGCCGACCAAGCCGTGTCGTTCTTCGTGAGCTTCCCCGCGGCGCGCAGCAGCGTGCCGCTCGATGGCCGGATCATACTGCTGCTGAGTCGGGACTTGACGCGCGAGCCGCGCACGCACGTGGGACCGGACGAACCGCTCACCGTACCCTACATGTTCGGTCGCGACGTCGACGGGCTCGCCGCGGGCCGCGCAGTCGTATTCGACGATGGCGCATTCGGCTGGCCGGCGGCGCGCATTTCCGAGCTGCCCGCGGGCGAGTATCTGGTGCAGGCCGTGCTGAATCGCTACGAAACCTTCCACATGGGTGACGGCCGTGTGCTGAAGCTTCCGCCGGACAAGGGGGAGGGGCAGCAGTGGGCGATCAAACCCGGCAATTTGTACTCGCTGCCGGTCCGCGTGCACATCGATCCCTTGCATCCGGTGCGCACGAACCTGGTGCTCGATCAGGAGATCGGACCGATCGCGCCCAAGGCCGATACGGAATTCGTGCGTCACATCCGCATACGCAGCGAACTTCTGTCGCGCTTCTGGGGTCGCGATATGTACCTGGGCGCATACGTGCTCCTGCCAAAGGACTTCGACAAGCACCCGGAAGCCCGCTTCCCGCTCATGGTGTTCCATGGCCATTTTCCGGATGGTATTTCCGACTTTCGGACGACGCCGCCCGATCCGGACCTGAAGCCCGATTACTCGGAACGCTTTCATTTGGCCGGTTACAACCGTATTCAACAGCAAGAAAACTACGCGTTCTATCAGAAGTGGATCGGCAAGGATTTCCCGCGCTTCCTGGTCGTCGAGATCGAACACGCGAATCCGTTCTACGACGACAGCTATGCGGTGAACTCCGCGAACCTCGGGCCCTACGGCGATGCCATCAACCAGGAGCTGATCCCGGAGATCGAACGGCGGTTCCGCGGCCTCGGCGCGGGTTGGGCGCGCTTCACCTATGGCGGCTCCACGGGCGGCTGGGAGGCGCTCGCATCCCAGGTGTTCTATCCGGACATGTATAACGGCGCCTTCGCCGCCTGCCCCGATCCCATCGATTTCCGTGCTTATACCTTGATCAATTTGTACAAGGACAGGAACGCATACGTGCTTCCCGGCGAAGCGCTGGTCGTCGAGCGTCCGGCGATTCGCAACTATCTCGGCGAGGTCTTCGAGACGCAGCGCGACGCCAACTACATGGAGCTGGCGCAAGGCAACCATAGTCGCTCGGGCGGCCAATACGACATCTGGCAGGCCGTGTTCGGACCGGTCGGCGCGGACGGTTACCCGCAGCCGATCTTCGACAAGGTGACCGGAGACATCGACCCCAAGGTGGCCGAGTATTGGCGCGAACATTACGACTTGTCGTATATCATCGCGCGCGATTGGAAAACACTGGCGCCAAAACTCCAGGGCAAGATCCACATCTACGTCGGCAGCGCCGACACGTACTACCTCAACGATTCCGTGTATTACGCGCAGCAGCGCCTGGAGTCCTTGCAGCCGCCGTATGGCGGCGAGGTCCGCTACGGTGAGCGTGCCGAACACTGTTGGAACGGCGATCCGACTCTGCCGAATGCCTATTCGCGGCTGCACTATGATTTTCAATACTTGCCGAAGATCCTGGCAAGAATTCAGGCGTCGGCGCCGCCCGGCGCCGACCTCAAGAGTTGGCGGTACTGAAGGAGCCTCATGTGACTTGTCGTAAGATTCTCGGATTATTGCTATTGCTCGTACCGATCGCAGTCGTCGATGCGCAGGCCGCCGATCCTGCGGCCCAGCCGCTGCTCGGCTACAGCACGGCGGGCACCGTGGCGCAAAGGGCGTGGGAGCGGAAATTTCAGGACGGCGTTTCGGCCGATGCGATTCGCGAAAACATGCGCCGCTTGAGCGCGCGTCCGCACCACGTCGGCTCGCCTTACGACAAGGACAATGCGGAATGGATCCTGGCGCGATTCAAGGAATGGGGATTCGACGCCAGGATCGAAACGTTCAACGTGCTGTTCCCGACGCCGAAGGTCCGGGTCGTCGAACTCCTGAAGCCGACGCGGTTTCGCGCCAGCCTGAAGGAGCCCGTGCTTGCGGTTGATCCGACCTCGGGTCAGACCGCGGAGCAATTGCCGACCTATAACGCCTACTCGGCCGACGGCGATGTGACTGCAAGACTGGTCTACGTCAACTATGGCAACCGCGAGGACTACGAAACGCTCGATCGTCTGGGAATCTCGGTTAAAGGGGCGATCGTGATTGCCCGCTACGGACACGGTTGGCGCGGCATCAAGCCGAAAGTTGCCGCGGAACATGGTGCAATCGGCTGCATCATCTATTCCGATCCGAAAGGCGATGGCTATTACGAGGGCGACACATATCCCGCGGGCGGCTGGCGGTCGAAAGGCGGCGTGCAGCGCGGCAGTGTCATGGACACGGATTACCCGGGTGATCCGCTCACGCCGGGTGTCGGCGCGACGCCGGATGCCAAGCGGCTCAGTCTCAAGGAGGCCAAGACGATCACGAAGATCCCCGTGCTGCCGATTTCCTACGCCGATGCACTGCCGCTCCTGTCGGCCTTACAAGGACCAGTCGCGCCGCCCGAGTGGCGCGGAGGTCTTGCGATCACCTATCACGTGGGTCCAGGTCCGGCCGTGGTGCACTTACAGGTCGCGTCGAACTGGGATCTGAAGCCGCTCTACGACGTCATCGCGGTCATGCACGGCTCCGATGCGGCAGACCAGTGGGTATTGCGCGGCAATCATCACGACGCCTGGGTCAACGGCGCCGACGATCCGATTTCGGGTCAAGCGGCCATGTTGGAAGAGGCGCGCGGCCTCGGCCGGCTGCATGCGCAGGGCTGGACGCCGAAGCGCACGATCGTGTATTGCGCCTGGGACGGCGAGGAGCCCGGTTTGTTGGGCTCCGTCGAGTGGGTCGAGACCCACCTCGCCGAGCTGCAGAAGCACGCGGTTTCCTACATCAATTCCGACAGCAACGGCCGCGGCTACTTGATGCCCGGCGGCACACAGGATCTCGGCATGTTCATCAGCGACGTCGAGCGCGACATCCGCGATCCCGAGACCAAACTCTCGGTGTTTGAGCGCGCGCGGCTCGGCAGCATTGCCGAAGCGAAGTCCAGCGACGAGCGCAAGGAGCTGCGTCGCCGCAGCGACCTCGTCGTCGAGGCCCTCGGCGATGGTTCGGATTTCACGGCGTTCCAAGACTATGCCGGCATCTCGACCTTGGATCTCGGCTTTGGCGGCGAGGATGACGGTACCCAGTACCATTCGATTTACGACGACTTCTATTGGTACACGCATTTCGCCGACACGGACTTCGTGTATGGTCGCGCGTTGTCGCAGACCGCCGGCACGGCGATGATGCGAATCGCCGATGCCGAGTTCATACCGGTCGACTACGCGCCGCAGGCGGAGGCAATCGACAAGTACGAAACGGAGCTCGAGCAGTTGCTCAAGGACAAACAGGCCGAATTCCGTGAACGCAATTTGGAGCTCAAGGAGGGCGTGTTTGCGGCGACGGTCGATCCACGCAAACCGCTGTTGCCGCCGCCGGCCGAAACCGTGCCTCCGTACATGGATTTTGCGCCGATGAAGAACGCGGTTTCCCTGCTCAAGGATAGCGCTGACCGCTATTCACGCGCTTTGCAACGCTTTCAGGCTGCGGGCTCGCCGGCGTTGCCCGCGGACACGCTGCGCAGCCTCAATGCCGACCTGCTCGGAGTCTCGCGACTGTTTCTGAACCCGAAAGGTCTGCCGGAGCGACCCTGGTTCAAGAATCAGGTCTATGCCCCGGGCGCCTACACCGGCTACGGTGCCAAGCCGATCGCCGCAGTACGGGAATACATGGACGAGAAGAAATGGCATGAGGCAGAAGGGCAGGTGCCGCAGGTCGCCGAAGTCATCAGCCATGTTGCGGCCGGAATCGACAAGGCGGCACAGGTCTTGGAGGCCGCGTTTCCGCAAAGTTAAATGGCACGACCGCCGCTGCCATACTGAAGTTCCGGCGCACACCTGCAAAAACCGGCAGGGTGTGCGCCGCATCACGGTCCCTCGCTCAAGAAGCCAAAAATAGTGAAGCGGTGCCTCGCGCGCGCCGGCACCTCAGCCTATCTTGTTCTCCACTATGGAGCGGCCCGCGAAAATTCACCGTCCGGGCGCTGTCTCCCTGCGACTAGGGCTGACGGCTCTGTTGCTTTTCAACTTGGTACGGCCGCCCGAGGCCAAAGCTTCCTGCATGCAGAGCGACGATCCTGCGGTGCGCAGCATCGCCGAGTTGGTGGTGCGCGATCCCAAAGATGCGCGCGCACGCGCCCAACAACAGATCGGCGAGCTCAGCGATTCACGGACCACCGATCCACGCCGCCTGGCCGAGCTTTATGCGGTCGAGGCGCAGAGCGACAGCATGCTCGAACTCGACGGTGAGGCGCGGCGGGACGCTGGCAAGGGACTGTCTCTGGTCAGCCAGGACACGGACCCCGTGCGCGTGGACTTGTTGAGCGCCTATGCCGAGAACGTCTACGACGCCGCCGGCATCGATGCGGCGTTCCCGACGATCAGGGCGGCCCGGGCCGTGCAGGTGCCGGGATCCGCCGCCGATGTTTGTCTGCAGATCACGCTCGGCGTCCTGCAGCATCGAAAGGACTTGGAGGCGGAAGCGGTCGTCACGCTGACGCAGGCCTATCGCGCCAGCGGGTCGCCAAGCTTGCAACGGCAACGCGTGGCCGCCGCCGAAGCGCTTGCGATCGTCATGCGCAGCGCGGGTGACTGGCAGCAGGCGCTCGCCCTGAACCAGGAGGCGATCGACTGGGATCTCGCGCACGATGCGCTCATGGACCTGTCCGTCAATCGCTATTTGCGCGGTACCATTCACAGCGCGCTGCACCTCAGCGCCGATGCCATCGAAGAGTTCGCAGCCGCGAGGCAGATCAGCGAGCATCTGGGCGATCAACAGGGAATTGCGTTCGCCGACATGAGCACTTGCGAGGCCCTCGTCGACCTGGGGCAGCTCGCGGCCGCGCGTGAGAAGTGCAAGAACGCGGTCGCGATCTTCCGCTCGGCGGATGCCGCCGACGTCCGCAAGGAAACCGAGACGGTGCTGGCGCGCATCGATCTGACCCAGGGCCACCCCGCGCTCGCGCTCGCCACTGTGAATCAGGTCTTGGATCATGGCGGCAGCGACATGCCGCAGAGACAGGTTGCCAATGTCTACAAGGTGCGCTCCGATGTTTACGCGGCGCTGCACGACTATCGCGCTTCACTTGCGGATTTGCAGGAATATCTGCGGCGCTATACGGCCGAGAACGAACTCGACCGCAAGTTGCAGGGTTCCGTGCAGCGCGCGCGTTTCGAAACGGATCGCCAGGTCGCGCTCAACGACTCTCTGGAAACGGAGCTGGCCTCGAGCGAAAAGAATTCCGAGCGTCAGACGCGACAATTGCGTCTGACCATCAGCGTGATCGTGATCGGTGCAATCGTCACCGGTCTCCTCGCCTATGTCTTGTTCGTGAATCTACGCTACCGACGCGAGCTCTTGCGACATGCGGATCAAGACGGCTTGACCGGCTTGTCCAATCGCCGTCGTACAACGGAAGTGGCCACGGCTGCGCTCGAAGCCTCCGCGACGACCGGGCAGGCCGTCACGATCGGCCTCATCGACTTGGACCACTTCAAGACCATCAACGATCGTTGTGGTCACGCAGTCGGCGATCACGTGCTCAGGGAGTTTGCGCAGGTTGCGCGTAGCGTGCTGCGCGGCACGGACTCGATGGGTCGATGGGGCGGCGAGGAGTTTCTGCTGATCTTGCCGGATACGGCGCTCGATGAGGCTGTCGCGGTGATCGATCGCCTGCGGGTGGCGGCCATGCAGATCGAGCTGCCGCCTGCGGCCGAGGGCCTGCACGTGAGCTTCAGCGCGGGTCTGGCAACCCGTACGGAGAGCACGCGATCGCTCGACGATATCATCGCCGGAGCTGACTCGGCGCTTTACCAAGCCAAGAACGGTGGTCGCGACACGGTGCGCATCGACACGGAAAGCTATCGAAATGCGGAAACCGGCGTGCAGCGCGCACTCCAAGAACGGCGCAGATCGGCCAATTCCTAGTCGATCACGGCGTGCGCATCCGCGCCCGCCGCGGGCCGGTCAGCCGGGGGCCGAATCAAGAAGATGAGCGGCATGACGATGACCGTCAGCAGCAGCATGAGCCAGAAATCGCCAAGATAGCCGATCATCGTCGCCTGCAGCGTGACCGCGGCCTCGAGGGCCGCGGCGCCCAACGGATGGCCGACGTCGAAGGTGCGCGCGATGGCGGGATTCTGCCAGGCGGGATTCAGCGTGGTCACGTGCTCGATCAGGGCGGCATGTGCATGCACGGTGTTGCGCACGAGCATCGTCTGCACGAGCGAGATGCCGATGCTGCTGCCGATGTTGCGGATCAGACTGTAAATTGCGGTTCCCTGGGCACGCATCGAGGGGTCGAGCGTCGCGAAGGTTGCCGTGCTCAAGGGCACGAACACGAGCCCGACGCCGATGCCCTGAATGAGTCCCGGCCAGATGATGTCGGCCGAGGAGAGGTCCAGCGAGTACTGAGTCATTTGCCATAAGGCGACCGCCGTAAAGCCGAAGCCGATGAACAGCAGCAGACGCAAGTCGACCTTGCCGACGAGCCTGCCCACGACGAGCATTGCGAGCATCGTGCCGATGCCGGTCGGCGCCGTCACCAAGCCGGTGGTCGCGACCGGGTAATCGAGCAGGTTCTCGAGCATGGTCGGCGTCAGCGCGCGCGTGGCGTAGAGCACCATGCCGACGATGAAAATGAAGATCAGCCCGGTCGTATAGTTGCCGTTGCGTATCAAGCGATAATCGAAGAACGACTTGTCGGCAGCCGTCAGCGCGGTGTGCGCGATGAAATAAGTCAGCGCAACCCCGCACACGATCGCTTCGACCCAGGTCTCCGTCGATTCGAACCAGTCGTTCTGCTGGCCGCGATCGAGCAGCATTTGCAACGCGCCGATCGCGAGACTCAAAGTCGCAAAACCGAACATGTCGAACTGCATGCGGCGCGCGCCGGGGGCAGAGGCGATGTAACGCCAGATTCCGTAGAGCGCGAGCGCGCCCACGGGGATGTTGATGAAAAATACCCACCGCCAGTTGTAACTGTCGGTGAGCCAACCGCCGAGAGTGGGTCCGAGGATTGGACCCACCATGACGCCGACGCCCCAAATCGCCATCGCCGAGCCTTGCTTTTCGCGTGGATTGATCTCCATGAGCACGACCTGCGACAAGGGCACGAGCGCCGCGCCGCAGACACCCTGGGCGAGGCGCGCGAAGACGATTTCGCCCAGCGAGTTCGACAGGCCGCAGAGCGCCGAGGTCGCGGTAAATCCGGCGACCGATGCCAGGAACACATTTTTCTGTCCGAATCGATCGCAGAGCCAGCCTGTCAAGGGTGTCGCGATCGCGGAGGCGACGATATAGGCGGTAAGCACCCAGGCAATCTGGTCTTGCGAGGCCGACATGCTGCCTTGCATGTGTGGTAGAGCGACATTGGCGATCGTGCTGTCCAAGGTCTGCATGATCGTTGCGAGCATGATCGAGAGGGTGATCATGCGCCGATTGAGGGGTGCGCTCATCGCGGTGCTCACGGCAACGCTTCGACGATTCCTTGGAGTTGTTCGAGCAGTTCGGTCGCTATCCGCAAACGGTCCGAGTCGATGTGTGCCAGCAATTCGCGGCGGAAGTTTTCAGCCTCGGTTTTGACCTGTCCGTAGAGCTGCAAGCCTGCGTCGGTGAGCAGCACGTGTTTGACGCGTCGATCCGTGTGCGAGGGTTCTCGGACCACGAGGCCCGCCTTGACCAGCCGGTCGATCATCGCAACCATAGTGGCCCCCTCGACGGCCAATTGGTCGGCGAGCTCGGATTGCGAGAGCGGCCATTTTGCCCGCGCCACGACGGCGATCGTGAGCCAACTCGCCTGGCTCAGGCCCAGGAATTTGATGCGCCGATCGAGAGCCTGACGCCAAGCACGCGCGGTGGTATGCAGGGCGGCACTGAACCGCTCGTCGATATCCGTCATTTCGTATGCACGCTAATAGTTAGTATACGAAATAAAAACATATCAAAATCGGTTGTTCTAGTCCATTGCTGCGGCGCGCCAAACCGAGATTGCGAGCAGGCTCCCGAGACCCGCCGTGAAGAGCGTACAGCCCAGCCACGGCGGCACACCGGACGGTGCCAATGGCAGCGTTACCGAGCAGATGAGTATCCAAGCGACGGCACCGAAGGCGAGCAGGCGGTCGTCGACGAATAGACCGATCACTTCGTCGATGGCGCCCCGGACGGGTCCCATCGGTGTGCTTGCCTTGGGACGATGCGGCGATGCGCTTGGTGCGCGTGGCCGCGCCGAGGCGCCGTGACACAGGCCGACCAAGCCTTGGGCGAGCAGCGCATAGAACGCAATCAAACCAAGCACGCTCCAGTCCCCGTGCGGCCACGCGAGTGCCAGACCTTCGCCAAGCCAAAAGCTGCCGAATGCGACCAGCAATACGCCCACCGCAAATTTCAGTGAATTCTCCGGCACTCTTGCGAGCGGTCGTCGCAGCAACGCGCCGAGGGCCACGACCAATAACAGAGCCGCGAGGGCTCCCAGGCACGCGGGCCAAAGCAAACCATCCTGGGCGGCAATGGCGACGACGATGAAGATCACCTCGACGCCTTCCAGCAGCACGATCTTGAAACTACCCCAGAAGGCAACGCCATCGAGTCGGCGCTGTGCAGGCGTCGCGACGCCGCGCAAGCGCTTCTGAGCCTCGATAAAAGCTGCCGATTCGTCGTGCAGGGCGAGCACCCCCGCCGCGCGCAGGATGGCTTTGCGCAGCCAACGTAGGCCGAACAGGAGCAAGAGGGCGCCGATGAGCAACTTTGCCCAGGCAATCGGCACGGCGCGCAGCGAACGGCCCAAGTAGGCCAGGCAGCACAGGGTCAGCAGCGCGGCGCCCACACCCCACATGGCGCTGCGCCAGCCGCGCATGCTCGCCACGGCGAGCACGACGGTCAGCGCTTCGACACATTCGACCAAGGAAGCCAGGAACGCGGCGAGCAGCGACGCGCCGATCTGCGTCCAGGCATTCATCGCGCAGCTCGCCTGATCAGCTCTTGAGCCAGGTGACCGTGGCGATCCCGGCAATCGTCATGAGCAAGGAACCGACGACATGGATCGCGATCGCCGACAGGGCCCACAGGGAGCGCCCGGTTTGCAGCAGCATGACGACCTCGATCGAGAACGTCGAAAACGTCGTCAGGCCGCCGCAAAAGCCAGTCGTCAGGAACAGACGCCATTCGGGCGCGAACCCCGGATAGGCGGTGAAGAATGCGAAAGCGATACCGATGATGTAGCAACCGATCAAATTCGCGGCGAGCGTGCCCGGCGGTACGGTCGGGAACCAACTGTTGAAGAACAGCGCCAATACCCAACGCAAAAGACAGCCCAAGACGCCGCCCAAGGAGACCGCCAGCATCGAGCGCCATAGGTTCAAGGTCGCGCGGTCCCAGAGACCGGGGACGGAACAGGTTCGGCGTTGACAGATGCCATCACGGGGGTCCAAATTGAGTTACCGATGCGAATTAAAGCATGAAAAACCTGCATATCAAGACCGCATTGCCCGGGCCGCGCGCGCAAGCCTTGATTGCGCGTGATGCCCTCGTCGTGTCGCCGTCGTACCCGCGGGATTATCCGTTCGTGATGTCGCACGGTCGCGGCGCTGAAGTTTGGGATGTCGACGGCAATCGCTTCCTCGATTTTGCCGCTGGAATCGCCGTCTGCAGCACGGGTCATTCGCACCCTGTCGTTCTGGAGGCTATCAAGTCCGCCGCCGACCGGTTCCTGCATATCTCGTCGGATTATTGGCATGAGGGGCAGATTCGCCTCGCCGAGCGAATCAACGAACTCGCGCCCATGCGCGAGCCCGTGATGAGTTTTTTTGCGCAGTCGGGCACCGAGAGTGTCGAGGGCGCCTTGAAGCTGGCGCGCTATGTCACGGGGCGCCAGCGATTCATCGGCTTTCTCGGCGGCTTCCATGGGCGCACCATGGGCTCGCTGGCCTTCACGTCGAGCAAGATCACGCAGCAGAAGGGCTTCTTTCCAACCATGGCGGGCGTGACTCATGTGCCCTATCCGAATAACTTTCGACCCTTGTTCGCGGGTGCCGATCAGGGCCACGCGGTGTTGCGTTACATCGAGGACGTTCTGTTCACGAGTAACGTACCGCCAAGCGAAGTTGCCGGGATTCTGATCGAGCCGATCCAGGGAGAGGGCGGCTACATTGTACCGCCGGCAGGATTTCTCGCCGGCTTGCGGGCATTGTGCGATCGCCACGGCATGCTCCTGATTTTCGACGAGGTGCAATCGGGGATCGGACGCACGGGCAAGATGTTTGCCTGCGAGCACCCCCAGGTCGTGCCCGACATCATGACTCTCGCCAAAGGCCTGGGTTCGGGAATGCCGATCGGTGCCGTCGTTGCCAAGCGATCGATCATGGCGCGCTGGTCGCGCGGCGCGCATGGCAACACCTACGGCGGTAATCCCTTGTGTTGTGCCGCCGCGCTCGCGACACTCGATTTGGTCGAGCAGCGCTATTGCGGGAATGCCGCACAGATCGGCGCTTACTTCATGTCCCAGCTGCGCGAACTCGCGGCGAAATTTCCCGTGATCGGCGAGCTGCGCGGCCAGGGTCTCATGATCGGTTTGGAACTCGTGACCGATCCCGAGAGTCGTGCGCCGGCCAAGGCCCTGTGCGACGCCTTGATCACGCGGGCCTACCACAATGGCCTGCTCTTGCTCTCCTGCGGCGCGAGCACGGTGCGCTTCATGCCGCCGCTGCTCATCGATCGCGCCCAGGTCGACGAGGCCATGGCTCTGTTGGAATGGAGTCTGATCGAGGCACTGGCCGCAGGCACGGCGCAGTCATGACGGTCGGCCGACGCTACGCCGTGTGGGGCTTGCTTGCCGCAGGCGTACTTATTCTGCTGGGCGTCGCGGGTTCCCGCCATGCCGGCGCACAGGAGAAACGACTCTATATTTACAATTGGGCCGACTTCATCGGCCGCAACACCATCAAGGAATTCGAGCAGCGTACCGGCATCAAGGTCGTCTACGACATTTACGATGCCGATGAGACCATGGATGCCCGGCTGCTGGCCGGCGAGTCCGGCTACGATATCGTCAGCGCCTCGACGGACTTTTTCGGCCGCGAGATTCGCGCCGGTGTGTACGAACCGCTCGACAAATCCAAGCTCAAGCTTTGGAAGAACTTGGATCCGCGCATCCTCGCGATTCAGGCCGCCTACGATCCGGGCAATGCGCATGCCGTGCCGTATCTGCATTCGATCAACGGCTTCGCGTACAACGTCGACATGATCAGGCAGCGCATGCCGGATGCGCCCGTCGACAGCCTCGACATGATCTTCAAACCGGAGATAGTCGCAAAATTCGCCGATTGCGGCGTGAGCTTTCTAGACTCTCCCGAGGACACGATCGGGCTGGCCTTGCGCTACTTGAAACTCGATCCCAATTCGACGCGACCCGAGGACTTCAAGGCCGCCGAGCAGCTGCTCTTGAAGGTCAGACCTTATATTCGCTCCTTCGATTCCACCGAATTCATGAACGGGCTCGCCAACAAGGAGACCTGCATCGCGATGTCCTGGTCGAGCGATTACGCCAACGCCCAAGCGCGCGCCCGCGCCGTGGGTGTCGACATCAAGCTCGCCTTCACCGTGCCCAAGGAGGGCGCCAACGAGTCGTTTTCCTCGCTGCTGATCCCGGCCGGGGCGCCGCACCCGGAGGCCGCCTATGAATTCCTCAATTTCATTATGGAGCCGCGCGTGATCGCGGAAATCACGAACGAGATTTATTACGGTAATGATAATATCGCCTCCAGGCCGTTCGTCGATCCGCGGATACTAGCGGACCCGGCTTTGTATCCGACGCCGGAAATGGAGGCGCGCCTGTATCGCACGCCGGAGATCTCGGGCGCCGTGCAACGGTTGATGACGCGCACCTGGACCCGGATCAAGACCGCCGAATGATTGCGAAGCGAGGTTGATCGTGAGTACTGAAATGCTTGCCCCGAAATTGCACATTACTTCGCCGACTGAATTATCGATCGAAGGCAAGGACGGGCGGCGTTTCGCCGTGCATCCGATTTGGTTGCGCGAGCGCTGCCAGGACCCGCAGAGCATCGATCTCGGCACGGGTCAGCGGCTCCACGATCCTTCGGATCTGGATTTGGAGCTTCGTCTGACCTCGCTGTCCGAGCCCGCGCCCGGGCGATTGCACGTCCGGTTCAGCGACGGGCATGAGGCGGATTTCCAAGCCGACGAGATTTTGGCCGAAGCGGCGCTGCCCCCGGGTCAGCACGATTGCCCCAGCGAAATTCTATGGAATGGGTCGCTCGAGGCTCTGCCGCGCGCGCAATGGGATGTCGATGCGGACGAGACCCAAGTAGAGGATTGGACCCGGCGTTTTCTGCAATACGGCTTCATCGTGTTCAGCGGCGTACCCTCCCAGCCGAACCAAGTGCTCGAAGTGGCGGCCAAGTTCGGCTATACGCGCGCCACGAATTTCGGCGAATTGTTCGACGTGCGTTCGACCCCGAATGCGAGCGATCTTGCCTACACGTCCGTGCATCTCGATGCGCATACCGACAATCCCTACCGTTCGCCCGTGCCGGGGGTTCAACTCCTGCATTGTCTCGCCAACGAGACCAGCGGCGGGAAGTCGACCCTGGTGGACGGATTCGCGGTTGCCGAGGCCTTGCGCATCCGCGATCCCGAGGCGTTTCGCGTGCTCACCACGACGTCGGTGCGCTTCCGTTACCGCGACCAGAACACCGAGCTCGTCGCGAGCGCGGTGCCCATCGAATTGGATGTCAATGGCCGTGTGCGTTCCATTCATTTCAGTCCGCGTCTGGATTTCGTGCCTCTGCTGCCGCCCGAGGAACTCACGGCCTATTATCGTGCGCGCCGGGTGCTTGATCGGCTGCTGCGCGACGCGGAATTCGAAATTCGGTTTCTGCTGAATGCGGGGGATCTCGTGATGTTCGACAACTGTCGGTTGCTGCATGGGCGTACGGCCTTCGATCCGGCGGAAGGTTTGCGCCACCTGCAGGGTTGCTACATCGACATCGACGGGCCGCGCAGTCTCTATCGGGTGCTGCGTCGCCGGCACGGTGCGCGTGCGGGGTCGGCGTCATGAATCGCATCGTGAGTTTCCGCCGTATGCAGGACGGCACGCGCGATGACTATGAGTTTCTGGACGGCGTCGAACGCGAATATGCGCAGCGTCTGCCCGATCATGTGTTGGAGTCGATGCGAAAATTGGACCATACGCTCTCGGGCTATCCGGTCAGCCGCCTGGTGCATTCCCTGCAGGCCGCGACGCGCGCCCGCAAGGACGGCGCGGACGACGAACTCGTGCTCGCCGCGCTCGTGCACGACATCGGCGACGAGCTGGCGCCTTATAATCATCAGGAAATTGCCGCCGCGATCATTCGCCCCTACGTACGTCCCGAGGTGACATGGATCGTCGAGCATCACGGGCTGTTTCAGAACTATTACTACGTGCACCACCTGGGCGGCGATCGCAACGCGCGCGACAAATTCATCGACCATCCTTGGTATGGATCTTGCCGCGACTTCTGCGCCAATTGGGACCAGTGCTCCTTCGACCCGGATTATCCGACCGATTCACTGGAATCCTTTGAACCCCTGGTGCGCAGTATCCTAACGCGGCCGGCACACGATCCGCGCTATCTGAAGGCCGCCGCTGCAACCTAGGCCGGCGCCCGCGAGGGCCGGTCGTGCAAGCCTTAGTGTGCTGCGTCGCGTAAATCGAGTTCGCGTTGCCGCTCGCTGCGTCTCATCAGATAGCCTGCGAGGATCACGCAGACGCCCACCGCACCGATGATCAAGCTCGCGAGTGCATTGATGTCGGGGCTCACGCCCAGTTTGACCTTCGAGAAAATGACCATGGGCAGCGTGCTCGCGCCGGGTCCGGACACGAAGCTCGAGATCACGAGGTCGTCCAGCGACAGCGTGAAGCTCAGCAACCAACTGGACACGAGGGCAGGCACGAGGCCGGGCAGTGTCGTGTCGAGAAAGGCCCGCACGGGGCCTGAGCCGAGATCCATCGCTGCTTCTTCGAGCGAGTGGTCCGCCACTTGCAGCCGCGAGCGCACCGTGATCGTGACGTAAGCCGTACAGAACGCGATATGCGCGATCACGATCGTCGTGAAGCCGCGATGCGGCCAGCCGAGCAGATGCAGCATCGAGACGAACAGCAGCAGTTGCGTGATTCCCGTGATGATTTCCGGCATGACCAGCGGGGCATTAACCATGCCCGTGAGCAGGAGTCGGCCGCGAAAGCGCCGGAAGCGCACCAAGGCGATGGCTGCGAGCGTGCCGAGCACGACGGACGCCGTGGAGACGACCACCCCGATCTTCAGGCTCAGCCACGCGGCATCGAGGATCTGATCGTTATGCCATAGCTGCGCGTACCAGGTCGTCGAAAAGCCTCCCCAGACGCTGACCAAGGAGGAGGAATTGAACGAGTAGGCGATCAATACGAAGATCGGCACATAGATGATCGCGATGCCGAGGCAGAGCATCGAGAGCAGGGGCAACGGTACGCGATCTTGCATGGCTCAGGCCTCGATCTGCTTGGTGCTGTAGTGCTGGTAGAGTGCGATCGGGCCGACGAGCAAGACCAGGAATACGATCGCGACCGCCGAGGCGACCGGCCAATCGCGGTTACCGAAGAACTCGTCCCAAAGCACGCGACCGATCATCAGATTGTCGGGGCCGCCCAGCAAGGTCGGAATCACGAACTCGCCGATCGCCGGGATGAAGACGAGCATCGAGCCCGCGATGATGCCGGGCATCGACAGCGGGAGCGTCACGTCCAGGAAGGCGCGCCAAGGCGGACTGCCCAGATCGGCCGCCGCCTCGAGCAGGGAGTGATCCAGTTTCTCCAGAGTCGCGAACAGCGGCAGCACCATGAAGGGCAGGTAAGAATAAATAATGCCGAGATAGACGGCCGTCGTCGTGCGCATGATCTGCAGCGGCTCATGAATCAGGCCCAGCCAAAGCAGGGCCGAATTCAGCAGGCCGGTATCGCGAATCACGCCCTCCAGGGCGTAGACGCGCAACAGGAAGGAAGTCCAGAACGGTAGAATGATGATCAGCAGCAGGATGCTCTGCGTGCTCTTCGAGGTCCGCGCGATGGCGTAGGCCATCGGATAGCCCAGGCCGAGACAGATCAGCGTCGAGAAAAACGCGGTTTTCAGGGAATAGAGATAGGCGAGCCCATACACGTCATCGGTGAACAGGTACTTGTAGTTGCCGAGATTCAAGGTCAGGTAGATGTGCGAATCCGGACTCACGGATACAATGCTTGAATAAGGGGGCACGTGCAGTGCGGTGTCGGCTAGGCTGATGCGGAAGGCATAAGCAAAGGGAATGAGGAAGAATACGAAGAGAAACAGCAGTGGTGGCAGGATGATGAGCCACTTGGCATGCCGCTCGAGCCAGTTACCGCGTCGTCCCATCAGCGATGATTCGTTGGCGTGAAGCGTGCCAAGAAGAAAACGGCGTCGGTTCCGGCCCCGCGGGCCCGATCGACCAACAGTCGGCAGCGCCAAGGCCTGATCGAGGCCTGTATTTCGGCGCTACACCTGTATGGTCCCTCGCGGACCACGGTGGAAAAAGTCGTGGCAATCGCCAAGATGTCACCCGGTATCGTTCGATTCTATTTCGATTCCAAGGCCGCCATGCTGGTGGCTTCGCTGCAATATCTCGCCGCCGAGTTCGAGGAGCGGCTCGTGGTTCCCGTCGCCCGACTCAAGGACCGGCCGGTCGCCGCGCTCGAACTGATGGTCGATCTGTATCTCGATCCCGATCTCGCCAGTCCACGCAAGGTATCCGTGTGGTACGCGTTTTGGGGAGAAGCGAGTTCCCGCCAAGAATACTACGACATTTGCGGTCAGAAGGACGAGCGCTTTGCCGCTCTCGTGCGAGACCTCATCGAGCGCCTGATCGTCGAGACGCGTCAGACGCAGCTCGATCCCGATGCCATCGCTCTGGGTTTGATCGGCGTTTTGGAAATACTCTGGCAGGGTTTTGCATTCCAAACCGAGGTCACGATCGATCGGGCCGCCGCCAGACACCGTTGCATGGCATATCTGCGGTCGATCTTCCCGGGCGAGTTTGCTCCCGGTCGCCGCCATGCCGACGCGCTGGCGGAACCGATCCACGACGACGAGTCTTTGCCGCCCTGGAGTTACTCGGACCCTGAACTCATCGTCCAGGAGCGCGCCCAGCTGTTCAGCGGCAGCTGGCAGCTCGTCGCGCACAGCAGCCAATTGCAAGCACCCGGCGATTTTCTCGCGGTCGATATCGGCACGGAACGCGCCTTGTTGATTCAGGATGCCGACGGGGTCCCTCGCGGCTTTCGGGACAATTGCCCGCAGGCGCCGCATCGCCTCTCGACGAGTGCCGGGGGCCGACTGTCGGGTCCCCTGGAATGTCGCACGCATGGCGTGAAATTCGACTGGGACGGTGCGCGTCGATTCCCGCTGCCCGGCGCCGGCCTGGTCGAGCTCGAGCTTCAGACCGTCATGGGGCTGCTGTTCGTGCGCGCCAATGGCATGGCCGCACCGGTCGCCTTGAACTCGGCGTGGTTCGGCGCCGGCCGGCAGCGCCAGCTGCGACCGGCGTTCCTCGGTGGCGATGGCGGGCGCCGCGAGATCGGCGTCGGTGCCGATTGGAAGATCGTCGTCGAACAGTGGCTGGCGGCCGCGTTTCCGGATCTGAGGTCCGGGGCCGGCATGTGGACAGAGGTGCAAACGCGGTTTGGGGAGGCGCCTACCCTACAGTCGCCGCGACCTGCGCCATGGCCTGCGAGCGAGTGGTCAGCCGTACTCGCACGGGCCGTTGCGGCTTGGACGCCCGCGCGTTATCAGACCATCTTGGCCGCGGCGAACGAGGCTGCGGGCGCGGATCCCGCCGCCGGCGCGGCTCGCTGGCGGCGCGTGTTTCTGCCGCCGAATCAACTGGTCGAATTGCGTCCTGACGGACTCACGATTTGCCAGGTATTGTCGGAACCCGCGGGGCGCTGTCGCGTACGTTCCTTTGAATACAGTTTCCTCGACGTGCCACGCGCTGCCGAGGCACTAGGACGCCTGGGGCGGCGCTTGAGCCCGGGCCTCGGCGTCGAGTCGCTCGCGCAAGCCGAGTCGATCCAGCAGGGTATCGTCGCATTCGGCTACGGGGCCGCCTCGGCGAGCGACGCGACACCCGCGCTTGCAGCCTTTCGCAGGTCCCTGCGCCGTCGGTTGCCGCTGCTGCGGCGTGAACGCGCACCCGCCTTGCGCGGATAATTCTCTATACTTCCGCCACGGTTCTCTATTGGAGCAAAGCATGAGTCTACTTTCTTTGAGCACGAGCGATTGGCATGAGCGGGCCAAGAAAATTCAGTTCGAGACCCGTCATTTCATCGACGGCGAGTACGTCGATTCGCTCGCCGGCGGCCGACTCACCGTCGTCAATCCCGCGACGGGCCTCGCTTTGTGCGAAGTCAGCGCCGGCGCCGCCGCCGACATCGATCGCGCCGTTGCGGCGGCCAAACGAAGTTTTGCGGCGCGCGTCTGGAGTCGTAAGGCACCGCGCGAGCGCGCAGCCGTCATGGCCAATTTTGGCCGGCTCATCGAGGCCAACACCGAGAAATTCGCACTGCTCGATACGCTTTGCATGGGTAAGCCGATCCGCGACATGGTCACGATCGATGTGCCTGCTGCCGCCACGAACTTCGCTTACTTTGGAGAACTCATCGATAAGATCGACGGCGCCGTCACGCCCACCGCGGCCGATGCGTTTCATTACATTCTGCGCGAACCCTTGGGCGTGGTCGGTTGCATCGTCCCATGGAATTACCCGTTGTTGATGGCTGCTTGGAAAGTTGCACCGGCACTGGCCGCGGGCAATTCGGTCGTGCTCAAGCCGGCTGAGCAGTCGCCGTTGTCGGGACCTCTGATGGCGCAGTTGTTCGTCGAAGCGGGTGGGCCGCCCGGTGTCTTCAACGTGGTGAACGGGCTCGGCGAGATTGCGGGCGCGGCGCTCGCGCTGCATCCCGATGTGGCGAAAATCGGTTTCACGGGATCGACCGAAATCGGCAAGCAAATGCTGATTTATGCCGGGCAATCCAATATGAAGCGCGTCAGTTTGGAATGCGGCGGTAAATCGCCGCAGATCTTCCTCAGCGATTTGCCGGACCTGGACGTGGCCGTGACCTACGCCATCAACGGCATCTACGGCAACATGGGCGAGGTTTGCAATGCGGGCTCGCGTCTGTTGATCGACAAGCCCATCGCCGACGAATTCCTCGCGCGTTTCATCGCACGCGGCAAGACCGCCTATCGCGCCGGCGATCCGCTCGATCCCAACACGAACCTGGGACCGCTCGTGACGGCCTCGCATCGCACGCGCGTGCTGAATTACATCGGACGGGGTAAGAGCGAGGGGGCCAAGCTCGAATTCGGCGGCAACACACCGGAGTCGCCGGGTGCGTTCGTCAACCCGACGCTCTTTTCGGGTGTCACCAATCAGATGACCATCGCACGCGAGGAGATCTTCGGGCCGGTGGCCGCGGCGATCGTGGTCGATGGATTGGAGAACGCGTTGGCGATCGCGAACGACACGATCTATGGACTCGCGGCCTCGGTGTGGACGCGCGACCTGAATACGGCGCTCAAGACCGTGCGCGACCTCGAAGCGGGCGTCATTTGGGTGAACTGCTTCGATCACGGCGACATGACCCAGCCGTTCGGTGGCTACAAGCAATCCGGTTACGGTCGTGACAAATGCCTGGAGAGTTTGCTGTCCTATACCCAGACGAAATCGGCTTGGATTCATCTCGGCTAGGCGCGCCGATCTGGAGAGCAGTGCAAGGCGCCGCGGCGGTGCTGCTGCTGCTCTTCTGGTCGACGCCGGCGAGCGCGGAGGTCGCATTGACGGTCGGCCGTTTTGCCATCGAAGACGGCTACCCGGATCTCGCCGCGGATACCGAGAACATATTGGCCCCGCTGCGCGACCATGCCGTCCCCTTGGAGACGATTCGCGCGGCCGGCGTACGCCTCGAGCAGGCCTATAGCCGGCACGGGCATTTTCTGACGCGCGTCGATTTTCCACCGCAAAACGTGCCTCCGGGCGGCGAGATGCGCGTGCGGATCGTGCACGGATTCATCGAGGCGATCGACACGGACGGGATACCGGCGCCCCTGCGCGCGCGCGTGCTTCGCTTTGTCGAGCCGCTCGTCGGGCGTCGGTCACTGACGCGGCCGGAGTACGAGCGCAGGGTGTTGCTCGCCAATAGTGTGCCGACACTGCATTTGAAGGCCTCCTTGAAGCCGGGAAGCGCGGATGGCACCGTGATCTTGGTGCTTGCCGGGTCCTACCACGCGTTCAGCGGCCTGGTCTCGTTCGATAACTACATGCCTGCGGTGCTCGGCCGCAGCTCCGCGAGCGTGGCGGGTGCCTATACGCCCGCCACGAGCGCAATCGAACAGGTTTATTTGACTGCCAACGCCGCGACCGACACCGATCCCTTTTCAGCGGATTCTCCGCGCCGGTACTTCGAGACCGGCGTGCGTACTGCGTTCGGAACTTCCGGTCTTGAACTCGATACGCATTACACCTGGGCAACAGGCAATCCGCCGCTGTCCTCCGCGGGTCAATCCGACAACGCGTTTCTCGATACGGCCGGCAGCTTCAGGCGCGCGGCCATGCGTTTCAGCTATCCCTTGATCAAGAGTCAGTTGACCACGCTGCGCATCGAGGCCGCGTTCGACGCTACCGCGGAATTTCAGCTAACCAACCCGTACGCGATCTCCTTGTACTCGGACCACATCCGCGTATTGCGCCTTGGTTTCGACGCCACCCATGCGCTCAACGCGGCGACCGAAACCAATCTTGGAATCGAGGTCGCCCAGGGCCTCGACATCTTCGGTAGCCGCGGGCCGGCCGATGCGACACCGAGCGTGCCGCTGTCGCAGCCCGGAGCCTCGAACGTGTTTACCAAGTGGAACGCGCATGCCTCGCTGCGCCGCGAACTGGCCGCGGGCTTTGCGCTGCAACTTCAGATGCGCGGCCAATACGTGGCCGCACGTCCCTTGTTGCTCGCCGAAAAATTCATTCTGGGTGGGCCGTCGGATCTGTCCGCCTACGACTTCGCCAATTTCAGCGGCGATCGCGGCTGGACCACGCGCGGCGAATTACAGCACGTCTCGAGCCTGGACCTGGCGGCCATGCCGATGGTCGTCCAAGGCTATGCTTTTGCGGCGCGCGGCGAGGTCGTCAATCTCGCCTCGAACGAAGCGGAACGGCACGCGGATACCGGCACCGCCGCGGGAATCGGTCTGCGAAGCTCTTTTGGGCCCACCCATGCAGGACTCGGACCGTTGGAGCTGAACATGGAGTATGCGTACGCCTACAATCCGCCGGGCAGCGGCATACCCGACAGCTGGCGCTTCAACGTGGCCGCAACGCTGCGCTTCTGATTCCCGGGTACGCCGCAGCGATCAGGAAAAACGCGCCGGCGGGCTCGACAAACGAAATTCGGGGATGCGCTCGCGCAAGAGGTGATGAAATTCCATCATCCAGCGTTCGATTTGCGACAGCGGACCAGCCTCGTAACTGCTGGACGCCAAGCCCCTCTGCACACGTTGACATAGCCAGCGATCTTCATCGTTGACCTTGGCATTGATGCGGCTGCCGAGGTAGCGCAGGGCGCGCATCGCCGGCCGCGCATCCGGGAGTCCGAACACGCCGCTGCGGACCAGGCATTTCCCGGGACCCGCCGGCAACACCTGGAAGAAATCCATTTGTTCGGGGAACACGTCGATGCCGAGATTCGGTAGCGCGCTATAGAAGCGCCAGCTGCGTCGTTGCGCCTCCGGTAAATGGGTGACGATGTCGCCCACGAGTCGCTGATACATGCGTTCCGACCAGACTGATGAGGGTTGTTCTCGTAGCCAGCTGATACCGCGCGCGACGCCGGGGACCGCTGATTGGTCTTCGTAGTCCGGCGTGAACATGCGATTGAGTCCCGGATGTCCGATCGCCACATGATAGGACTCGAGATAGTTGTCGATGGCGATTTTCCAGTCGACGTTCCAGGTCTCGCAGCTGATCGGTCCCAAGGGGACCATCTCTTCGAAGCGGTAGGGCCGCAATTCCTCGACCAGCGGTCCCCAGATCTCGCTCACCGGGGGCGGCTCGCCGCGCAATGCCACGAACACGAATCCAAAGGCGACGTTGGTGCGCACGGTCTTCAGGCCGAATTGCGTGCGATCGATGCCGGGAAAGGTATCGCGCAGGGGGACGCCGACGAGCGAGCCATCTTGACGGTAGCTCCAGCCGTGATAGGGACAGGTAATCGGCCCAGGACAGTTGCCGGTATCGTCAAGCAGGCGCGCCCCCCGATGCCGACAAACGTTGTGAAAGCCGCGGATCTCACCGTCGCGATCGCGCAGCACCAAGACGCTCTCGGACCCCAAATCAAACGTCGCGTAGTCCCCGGGATTCGGAATCGAGTTGATATGGCAGACGAGCTGCCAGCTCGGCAGCAAGATCCGCTCGATTTCCAGGCGATTCAGCTCGGCGTTCGAATAGACCCAGGCGGGCAGCGCCCGGGGCAGGGGAGCATGTACCACGTCGACATTGGGAGCGCGGATTGATTGCGACATGGGGAGCTACTCCGCGACGTTTATATGAGCATTTAATGTAATCCTGGGACGCCTCATTGGCAAGCGCGAGCAGCGGATTCTGCGTCGGTGTCGGCGTATGCCAGCGGATTTGTCGCATAAACGCTCGTCCAGGCGCACCGCGGCAGCTCCCCATTTCGGTGCATGGCGCAGTCCGAAAACGCATCGCAACAGCACAATTTTATATGATCATATAATTTTGGTGGACGGCATGCAGGGCGGGTGCTACGGTCGCGCACGCGCATCCATCCCCGGGAGTAAGGCATGGCCAGAAAACTTAGCAAGAGCAACGAGCATTTCCAGCGGGCGGTTAAGCGACTGCCGCTCGGCGTAGCCTCCAATTTTCGCTATTGGGGCGAGGATCGCACGATCTACGTCAAGGCGGGTCGCGGCGCACGCATCACCGACCTCGACGACAATATTTATGTCGACTATCGCATGGGCTACGGTCCGGCAATCCTCGGCTATGCGCACCCCGAGGTGGATGCGGCCGCGCGCGCCGGCATGGAAGTCGGCGGTGTCTTTGCGCTCTCGACCGAGCGCGAACTCGCCGTTGCGGAGCGCATCGCGAAAATGGTTCCTGCCGCGGAGCTCGTGCGATTCTCGAATTCCGGCACCGAAGCCGTCATGGCGGGTCTGCGTTTGGCGCGGGCCTATACCGGCAAGGACGATTACGTGATTCTCGAGGGTAGCTATCACGGGCTGTTCGACGCCGCGATGTGGTATACGCCGATGGACAAGTGGTCCCAAGTCGGCGATCCGGAGGTGCGCCCCTATAGCGAAGGCGTGCCGATCTCCTCGCGGAGCCTTGCGCACTTCGTCCAGGCAAACGATGCGAATCAACTCGAAGACGTCCTCAAGCGCCATGCCGGACGCATTGCCTGCCTGCTGATCGAACCGATCATGGGCAATTGCCTCGGGATCGCCGCCGAACCGGAATACTTGCGCGCGGCGCGCGCCCTTTGCGATCAATACGGCGTCGTGTTGCTGATCGACGAGGTCAAAACGGGCTTTCGCGTTGCGCGTGGCGGCGTGCAGGAACTCTACGGCGTCGATGCGGATCTGTGCACCTTCGCCAAGGCGGTCGCCAACGGCTATCCGATTTCCGTGCTCGCCGGTCGGGAGGAGATCATGCGCAAGATCGGCCGGGGTGTCGCGCATGGCGGAACCTACACCGGCCACGCGGTCTCGCTCGCCGCCGCGGAGAAGACACTGCAGATCCTCGATGAGACTGACGCGCTGGCGCGTGTCGCGGATTTCGGCACGCGTCTGCGTCATGGCATGCGGGCCGTGCTCAACGCGCGTGGCGTCGCGCACAGCTTCGTCGGGCATCCGTCGATGAGCGGGCTGTACTTTGCGCATGAGCCGCCCCGCAATTATCGCGATTGGAAGAGCAGCGATTATTCATTCTATGACGCAATGGCCCAGGTCCTGCATGACGAGGGCGTGCTTTGCGAACCGGATTCGCGCGAACCCTGGTTCGTCTCGGCGGCTCACGACGAGGCCTGTCTGGTCGATACGCTGCGTGCGTTCGAAATCGCCGTGGATACCACCTTGCGCAAAGGCGGCGAAAGCCAGAAAGTGCCGGCTTGAAGGATTACGACGCCATCGTCGTCGGCGCCGGACACAACGGCTTGGTGGCGGCCTGCTATCTGGCGCGTGCCGGCTTGCACGTGCTCGTGCTCGAGCGGCAACCCTACATCGGCGGAGCGGCGGTGAGCCGGCGCCTGTACGAGGATTTTACCTACTCCAATTGCTCCTACGTTTGCAGTCTGTTGCGCCCGGAGATCATTCGTACGTTGGAGCTGCCGAAGTTCGGCCTGCAGGTGATTCCGTATGAAGGCGGCTGCACGATGATGCAGAACGGGGGCCATCTGGCGCTTTACGACAATCACGACTCGCTGCGTCGCGAGATCGCGCGGCACTCGAAGCGCGATGCCGAGGCCTACGATCGCTACTCGCGCGATGTGATGCGTCAGTGCAAATTCATCAAGCCGCTGTTGATGCGTGAGCCGCCGGATCCGACGTCTTTCAAACCGCGGGATCTGCAGGAACTGCTGTACTTGGGTCGGCGTTTTCACGGCCTCGGCGAGGAGCGCATGTATGACACCTTGCGCTTCTGGACCATGAGCGCGGCGGACTTCCTCGATGAGTACTTCGAGAGCGAAATCGTCAAGGCGCATTTCGCCGGCAGTTCGATCATCGGGACGGCGCTCGGACCACGCTCTCCCGGCACGGCTTACGTTCTGCTGCATCACTACATGGGCGATATCGACGATACCGTCGGCGCATGGGGCTTCGCTCGCGGCGGCATGGGGGCGATCAGCAACGCACTGGGCGCATCCTTGCAGGCGAGCGGCGGCACGATCCGCGTCGCTGCGCCGGTCGCACAGATCCAGGTGCGCGGCGAGCGCGGCTGCGGCGTCGTGCTCGAGGACGGTGAGCAGATCAAGGCGCCGATCGTGCTCTCGAACCTCGACGTGCGCCGGACTTTTCTGCAGACCATGGATGCGAATAATCTTGCGCCCGAGTTCCTGCGCCAGGTGCGCAATTTCAAGATTCGCGGCTCCTCCGGGAAACTCAATATCGCCCTCGATGGCTTGCCGCAATTTCCGGCGATCCCGCAAGGCGCACCATGCACGCGCGGCGACATGCACGTCACCGATACGATCGAGATGATGGAGCGCGCCTACGACGATTGGAAGGACGGTCGCTGGTCGCGCGCCCCATACATCGACATGCTGATTCCATCGCAGATCGACCCCTCCATGGTGCCGGACGGCAAGCACTACATGTCCGTGTTCGTGCAGTATTGTCCGTATCAACTGAGCGACGGCGAATGGACCGATGCGCGGCGCCGTGCCTTCGGCGACACCGTGATCGAGACGATCGCGCGGCATAGCCCGAATTTCAAGAGCTTGATCCTGCATGCGGAGATTCGCACCCCCTGGGACATCGAGAACGAAGTCGGCTTGACGGAAGGCAACATTTTCCAGGGCGAGTTGACGATGGATCAGCTGCTGTTCAACCGACCCATACCGGGCTACGCGCAATATCGCAGTCCCGTACGCGGCGTCTATTTATGCGGATCGAGCACCCACCCCGGCGGTGGCGTCATGGGTGCTCCCGGTGCCAACGCAGCTCGCGCCGTGCTGCGTGATCTCGGCAAGGCACGCGCGGCATGAACGCGGCGGCTGCGCCCGAGCGCTACGATACGATCGTGATCGGTGCCGGCCACAATGGTCTGGTCTGCGCCACGAAGCTCGCCCGCAAGGGGCGCTCCGTGCTCGTGCTCGAAGCGAACGAGCGGGTCGGCGGCGCGGCCGCAACGCGTGAGTTTGCGCCTGGTTTTCGCGTGTCGGTGGGCGCTCACCTGCTGCATCTGATGTCGGACGACTTGCTGCGTGAATTGGAACTCGAATCGCATGGGCTCTCCTGGGCCGGAACCCGCCTGCCGACGACCGCACTGACACTCGGGGAGCGGCCGCTCGTGCTCGAGGCGCTTGCAGGCGCAGGCTCGCCGGACGCCGCGGCTTATTCCGAGTACCTGGCGCGCATGCGCCGCTTCGCACGCGCGCTCCAGCCATTGTTTGCGGGTGTTCCGCCGCGACTCGGTACCGATGCCTGGTCCGACCGAATTGCCTTGTTGCGGCTTGCCTGGCCGCTGCGCCGGCTCGGGCGTCGCGATATGCGCGAGCTGCTGCGGATCGGCGGCATGAACGTCTACGACCTGCTCGAAGAGCACTTCGAGTCCGCATCGCTCAAGGGAGCGCTCGCCTTCGATGCGGTCCTCGGCACCAATTTCGGTCCGCGTTCGCCCGGCACCGTGTTGACGCTGCTTTATCGGCTGGCGGCCGAGAGTACGGTCGAGACGACCGGCTTGACGCTGCCGAAGGGTGGGCTCGGCGGCCTCTGCGAGGCGCTCGCGCGCGCGGCCCGCGCCGCAGGGGCGACGATACGCACCGGTACGACGGTTGCCGAGATCGTGGTGGAGTCCGATCGCGCCGCCGGCGTGCGCTTGCACTCCGGCGAGCGCATTACGGCGTCCTCCGTGGTCTCTAGCGCCGATCCCAAGACGACCTTCCTGCGTTTGTTGGGCGCCCGGCATCTCGACACCGGATTCGTACGCCGGGTCAATCACATCCGCTCGCGCGGAGTCGCAGCCAAACTGCATCTCGCGCTGAACGAGCTGCCGCGCTTTACGGGATTGGACGGCGACCAGTTGCGCGGCCGGTTGCTGCTCGCGCCCTCCTTGCAACATATCGAGCATGCCTACAATCACGCGAAATACGGCGAATTCTCGGCGCGGCCGGTCATGGAGGTGACCGTGCCGACGACGCTCGATCCCGACCTTGCCCCTGCGAATCAGCATGTGCTGTCGGCGATCGTACAATACGCGCCCTATGAGCTGAAGTCCGGTTGGGAGTCGGGACGGCACGCGTTCATCGACATCCTGGTCAAGACCTTGGATGCGCACGCGCCGGGACTCGGCGCCAGCGTGCGTGCCGCGGAGCTGTTGACGCCCGCGGACCTGGAACGCGAGTTTCATATCAGCGGCGGTCATTGGCACCATGGCGAACTCGCCTTCGATCAGTTTTGGGTGGTGCGGCCGGTGCCCGGCGCCGCGCAGCACCGCACGCCACTCGATGGCCTGTATCTATGCGGTGCCGGCTGTCATCCTGGCGGCGGTGTCATGGGCACGGCCGGACGCAACGCCGCTCTGCAGGTCTTGCGAGAGGTGGCGTGAGATGACGACGACCGCTGTCAGCCACGATCATTTTCGACAGCCCCTGCTCAAGACGCCGTTCCACGCCCGTGCGCGCGCACTGTCCCAGGTCGACAGTTTCATTCCCTGGTCGGGTTACACGACCGTCGACGTGTTCACGACCGTGGAGCAGGAGTACTTCGCGATTCGCAATGCGACGACGCTCTATGACCTGACCCCGATGGTGAAATATCGAATTGCGGGTCCCGACGCCTTGCCCTATTTGAACCGCCTCGTGACCCGCGACATCGCGAAATTGAAGCCAAATCGTGTCGCCTACTGTGTGTGGTGCAACGATGCCGGCCACGTGATCGACGACGGCACGGTGTTTCGCCTGGGGGAGGGCGAGTACCGGCTCTGCACGGCAGAGCGCCAACTCGACTGGCTCTTGGACTCGAGCATCGGCTTCGACGTCGAGATCGCGGAGGTCACCGAACAGATTGCGGCGCTGGCCGTGCAAGGCCCGACCTCCTGTGCCGTGCTCAAGGCGGCGGGACTCGCCGGAGTCGAGCGCCTGAAACCCTTCGATATCGGCTATTTTCAAATAGCGGGCTTTGACGTGACCGTGTCCCGCACCGGGTTCACCGGCGATTTGGGCTATGAAGTCTGGATGACACCGGCGGCTGCCGAAGCCGTTTGGGATGCCTTGATGCTCGCGGGGCGATCGCGCGGCATTCGTGCCATCGGCTCCCAGGCGCTCAATATCGCCCGGATCGAGGCGGGCTTCATCAGCCCGCATGTCGATTTCGTTTCGGCGGAGCAGACCATCAGAACCGGACGCGACCGTTCTCCGTTCGAGCTCGGGCTCGCCTGGCTCGTCAACTTCGACAAAGGCCATTTCACGGGCAGGCGGGCACTCTTGGCCGAACGGGCTGCCGGTCCGCGTCGGCAACTCGTCGGTCTCGACATTGCCGGCAATAAGCCCGCGCACAACTCGTTGGTCTACACGAATGCAGCGGGCAAACGTGAGATCGGCAGCGTGACCTCGGCGATCTGGTCGCCGACTTGCAAGCGCAATATCGCTCTTGCTATGGTCGAAGCGCCGTACCTGAAATTGGGAACGTCGGTCTGGGTGGAGATCTATTTGAATCGCGAACTCGTCTGGGAGCGCCGCATGTCGCGCGCCGAAGTCGTCGAGAGGACGTTTTTCGCGCCGGCGCGTCGCGCCGCAACTCCGCCGGCCGATTTCTGAACGGATGATCTCCGCGCAGAAAAGCACGAGCGCGGATCGCCCATGGCTCGATCCCGTGGCGAAGCCACAGATCGTCATCGAGAACATCAACAAGACATTCGGGGCGTTCACGGCAGTCGACAACATCAATCTGCGCATCTACAAAGGCGAGATGTTCGCCCTGGTGGGCGCCTCGGGTTGCGGCAAGACCACCTTGCTGCGGATGTTGGCCGGATTCGCGACGCCGAGCAGCGGCCGGATCCTGATCGAGGACGTCGACATGACTCAAGTCCCGCCGCATGAGCGGCCGGTCAATATGATGTTCCAGTCCTACGCCTTGTTTCCGCATATGACGGTCGAGCAGAACGTCGGCTACGGTTTGCGTCGCTTGAAGTTGGATGGCGCCGCCAAGACCAAGCGCATAGCCGATGCCCTGGAGATGGTGCAATTGGGACATCTCGGCAAGCGCAAGCCGCATCAACTGTCGGGCGGCCAGCGGCAGCGGGTCGCTTTGGCGCGCGCCTTGATTCGTCGCCCGAAGGTACTGCTGCTCGACGAACCCTTGAGCGCACTCGACAAGAAACTGCGTGAACAGACCCAGTTCGAACTCATGAACATCCAATATCAAGTGGGCATCACGTTTGTGTTCGTCACGCATGATCAGGATGAGGCCATGGCGCTCTCGACGCGCATCGCAGTCATGAATCGCGGTCAAGTCATTCAGGTGGGACCACCCTCCGAGATCTACGAGTTTCCGCAAAGCCGATTCGTCGCTGATTTCGTCGGCACAACCAATCTGTTCGAGGGTACGGTCAGTGAGGTGCAGTCGGGCTTGGTGGGCATGCGCTGCAGCGAGACCGGTTGCGACTTCTTCGTCGACGAACTGGGGCGCTTCGGACCCGGCCAGCGTGTCTGGCTCGCCCTGCGGCCCGAGAAGATCCGTCTCAGCAAGGAGCCCATTGCCGGCGAACGCATCAACCAGCTCAAGGGAACGGTCTGGGAGCTCGGTTACCTCGGCAACCGGTCGACCTATCGCATCAAGACCGAATGCGGCAAGATCGTCACGGTGTTCGCGCAGAACGAGCGACGCTCGTCGGAATTGTCGATCGACTGGAGCGACGACGTGTATTTGAGTTGGGCCCCGAATTCCGCGGTGCTGCTGCAACAGTGACGAGCGACGCTAAGAGGGCATGCACCATATGACACTCGATGCCAGACGTTCGACTCCGATGGTCGCCGGAATTCTGATCGGGATGCTCGCGGCGACCGTGTTTGCGGCGGGTGCGTTTGCGGCACAAACACGTACCGTGGTGCTGATCGTCAGCGACGGACTGCGCTGGCAGGAAGTGTTTACCGGCGCCGACCCCCTGTTGCTCGATGAGAAGACGGGCGGAAGCTGGGTTTCGGAGGCCGAGCTCCGCGCACGCTATTGGAACGAGGATCCGGTGGTGCGTAGGCGCCTCCTGTTCCCATTTCTGTGGGGCACGGTCGCGACGCAGGGGCAGCTTTTCGGCAATCAGACGCGCGGCAGCGTGGCTACGGTGAGCAACGGCAAGGCGTTTTCCTACCCCGGCTACAACGAAATGACCACCGGCTTTCCGAACAATGCGATCGACAGCAACGAGTTCGGCCCCAATCCGAATGTCACGGTTTTCGAGTGGCTCAATCAAATGCCCGCCTATCGCGGCCGGGTTGCCGTCTACGGCACCTGGAACGTCTTCGACAATATTTTCAATCGACCGCGCAGCCACCTCGTCATGCAGACGGGTTGGACCCTCCCGGTGAAGCCGCATGAGACGCCGCGGGATGCCTTGCTGCGCGAGCTCTACCAAACGACGACTCAGTTCGACGAGGAGGACGCGCCCAATTCCTTCCTGCAGATCCCTTTGCTCGATTACGTAAAGACCGGACGGCCCCGCGTGCTGTTCGTTGGCTACGGTGAGACCGACAACTGGGCCCATCAGGGGCGATACGACCTCGTTCTCGACAGCGCGCACCGGTTTGACCATTTCGTGCAGCAATTGTGGCAAACCATGCAGGCCATGCCGGCATACCGAGGTCATACGACGTTCATCATCACGACGGATCATGGCCGCGGCAGCGGTCCGTCGGAATGGAAAGAGCATGGTGTCGAGGAGAAGGGCTCGGAGAACATCTGGATCGGTGTATTGGGACCCGATACGAAGCCCCTGGGTGAGCGACACGACACACAGCCGGTCGTCCAAGCGCAGATTGCGGCAACCGTCGCTGCCCTGCTGGGGGAGAACTATCGGCGAGCACAGAGCAAAGCGGCGGCACCCATTGCGGCCGTGCTGGCGGGCGGTCAATAAGCCTCACTGCCGAGCGCACGCACTGCGACCGGGGGAGCCCTCAGGGTTCGGTGGTCGCGCCCGGAGATTTTTTATATTATAATCGTGATATAAAGATCCGCCCGGGGAGACGAGGGTTACAAGCATGAGAACAGTCAAGACATTAGGCCTCTTGGGCACGGGCGTCATCGGCGGCGGGTGGGCGGCGCGCGCGCTGCATTTCGGTATCGATGTCATCGCTGCCGACGTCAAGCCGGAGATGGAGGCCTGGATACGCGGTGCCGTGGCCAATGCCGAACCCGCGCTCGCGCGTTTGACCTTTGCGCCCTTGCCGCCAAAGGGAAAACTCTCGTTTACGACCGATTTGCGCGTTATGGCCGAACAAGCCGATTTCATCCAGGAGAACATCCCGGAGCAATTGGAACTCAAGCAGCGCATGTTGGCGCAGGTCAGTCAGCATGCGCCCGCGGATGTGATCATTGCCTCCAGCACCTCCGGGCTCACGCCGACGGATTTGGCCAGGGACATGGTCGCGCCCGAACGCTTCCTCGTTGCACATCCTTTCAATCCGGTCTATCTATTGCCGTTGGTCGAACTCGTAGGCGGCGCCAAGACGACGCCGGCGACGATCAAGGCGGCCGGCGAGTTCTTCACATATATAGGGATGCATGCGCTGACCGTGCGGCGCGAGGTGCCGGGTCATTTGACCGATCGGCTGCAGGAAGCCCTGTGGCGCGAAATTCTGCACATGGTCAATGACGGCGTTGCGACCACGGGCGAATTGGATGAGTCGATCATTTACGGCCCCGGGCTGCGTTGGGCGGCGATGGGAACGAACATGATCTATCACCTCGCTGGCGGCGAGAGCGGCATGCGCCATATGCTCGCGCAATTCGGACCCTGCTTGAAATGGCCCTGGACCAAGCTCGAGGCCCCGGAACTCAGCGAGACCTTGATTGACCGCATGGTCGAGGGGACCCAGGCGCAGGCGGCCGGCCGTTCGATCCGGGAACTCGAGCGGCTGCGCGACGATTACCTCGTCGCCATCCAGCAGGTGCTACGTCAATACGACATCGGCGCCGGATCGACCTTGCGTGCGCTCGAGGAGCGGCTCTATCGGGATGCGGGCGCGGGGCAGGCGGGGTTGCGCTTCGATGCCGGCAAACCGTTGCGGCTCGTGTCGACCGCGGTACGTCCCGACTGGGTCGATTACAATGGGCATATGTCGGACTTTCGTTACGGACAAGTCTTCGGCGACGCCATGGACGTGCTCTATCGGGAGGTCGGCGTCGATGATGAGTATCGACGCTCGGGCCGCATGTTCTACACGGTCGAGAGTCATGTGCGACACTTGGCCGAGGTCAAGGTCAGTGAGCCGATTTACGTGAACACGCAAATTCTGAAACTCGACGACAAACGCCTGCACGTGTTCCACGAGCTGCGCAGGCTCACGGACGATGCCCTGATTGCGACCGGTGAGCAGATGCAGCTGCATGTGGACACGGCGGCGGCCAAGGCCTCTTCCATGGACAAGGCCGTGCATGCGAAGCTTGCTGCGTTTGCCCGTGCGCAGGCGGGCCTCGAACCCCCGGCCGGTGCCGGTCGCCATGTCGGTCAAACGCCGCTTACTCAGAGCAAAGGATAGGCATCGCTCATGCCCAAGATCGTCGATCATGCGAAACGACGCGACGAGATCGCACAGGTGGCCTGCATGGTCGTGGCTGCGAACGGCTTCGAGCAGACGACGGTGGCGAAGATCGCCGAGGCTGCCGGCTATACGACCGGCATGGTTGCGCATTATTACGAATCCAAACAAGACATCATCCTGGCAGCGCTGCGGTTGATCCTCACGCGCATCGAGGAGCGCCTCAACCGCCAACACGAGCGTGGCGAGAAGAACTTGCTGAGCGTGCTGTCCGAGGCATTGCCGCTCGATGAACAGCGTTTCACCGAATGTGCGTTCTGGATGGCATTTTGGGGGCAAGTCTCCGCGGACAAGAAGCTGCGGCGCATGAACGCCTGGGTGCACCGGGAATACATGCGCCTGTTTGCGCGTTGCTTCGCCGAGCATTGGCCGGAGTCTTCGAAGTGGCCGAAGACCGTGCGTGAGCAGGCGCTGCGCTCGGTCGTGACCTTCGTCAACGGGGTGACCGCGAGCGCTGTCACGAGTCCGAGCGATTGGCCGGCCGATGTCCAAGTGCTGCAGCTGCGGCTGCAGCTGGATCTGCTGCGACAGTGGGCCGAAGCCAAGCGTTCGCCTGTCGCGGCGGTCGGCTGAGGGCGGCGCAGTTGGATTTCTCTCTCAGCGATGAGCAGCAGTTGATAGTCGATTCGACGCGCGATTTCGTGCGCAATGAGCTTTACCCGCACGAGGCCGAAGTCGAAGAGACCGGCGTGTTGCGCGAGGATCTGCATCAGGAACTCAAGGCCAAGGCCATCGATGCCGGCTTGTATGCTGCCAACATGCCCACCGAGGTCGGCGGCGGCGGCCTGGATACGGTCTCCTGGGTGCTGTACGAGAAGGAGCTCGGCAAGACCAACTACGCGCTGCATTACTCCTGCGTCGGTCGCCCATCCAATATTTTGCTGGCCTGCGCGGGCGAGCAACGTGAACGATACCTGTTGCCCACGGTTCGTGGCGAGCGCACCGAGTGTCTTGCGATGACCGAACCCGGGGCCGGATCGGACTTGCGCGGCATGAAGGCGACCGCGGTCCTATCCGGTGGGGACTACGTCATCAACGGCACCAAACATTTCATCAGTCATGCCGATCATTCCGATTACGTGATCTTGTTTGCGGCGTCGGGCGAGGAGACGACGGCGCAGGGCACGCGCAAGAAGATCACCGCTTTCCTCATCGACATGGGTCATCCGGGGTTCGAGGTGCGGCCCGGGTATAAGAACGTCTCGCATCGCGGCTATACGAACAGCATTCTCGAGTTCAACGACTGCCGCGTGCCGGCGTCGGCGATTCTCGGCGAGGTGCACCGCGGTTTCGATGTCGCCAATACCTGGCTGGGTGCGACTCGGCTGCAAGTCGCCGCCGGCTGCCTCGGGCGCGCCGAGAGGGCGCTCGATCTCGCAACGCAATGGGCCGTAGACCGCGTGCAATTCGGGCAATCGATCGGGAAGTTTCAGGGCGTGAGCTTCAAGCTGGCGGATATGGCGGTCGAATTGCAGGCAGCGGAGCTCTTGACTCTGCGGGCGGCCTGGCGCCGCGATCGTAAAATCGACACCGATACCGACATGGCCATGGCGAAACTCAAAGCCAGCGAGATGCTCGCGATGGTTGCCGACGAGGCCCTGCAGATCCACGGTGGCATGGGACTCATGAGCGACCTGCCGCTCGAACGTATCTGGCGCGATGCGCGCATCGAACGCATTTGGGACGGGACCAGCGAGGTGCAGAGGCACATAATTTCTCGCTCGATGCTGCGGCCGCTCGGCGGCTAGGGCCTCGGTTGCTGGGCTAGGGCGGAGTTGCCGCCCCGGCGGCGCCCCAATTTCCACCCTTTCGCAGACTATGGTGTAATGAGCCAATCCACTGCCCGAATACCCTCTTCTTAAGGAGATATTCATGCAAGCCCGCAAGCTCACGAAACCGGCCGTCAGGCCCTTCCAGTTTTCCTTGCGTATCCGTCACCCTTCGATCGACCCGGCTGAGCTCTCCCGCGAGTTTGGTGTCGAGCCCGAACATTCCTACCGCGCCGGGGAGCAACGCGCACTGCGCAGCGTTGCCGGTACCTCGTCCGTGCATGCGGAGAGTTACTGGCTGGGCGCGCTGGACCCGTTCGATTGGCCGCAGGACATCTCTTCCCCTGGGCACGCGAAGCTGCAGCTGGCGTTGGAGCATTTGCGCCAGACGGCGACCGACTCCTTTGGTTGGGCCCTCACGCTGACTGCCGCGCGATTTCTGCGCGTGCATGGCGACCTGTTGCGGCGCGTCGCTACCGAAGGCGGTCAGACCACTCTGCTCGTCGCGCTTTCTGCGAGCGAGGTCGACAGCTTCACGCTGATGCCGGAAGCCAGTCGCATTCTTGGCGATTTGGGCATTGCCGTCGAATTCGAGTTCGTCGAGGACTGAGGATCGATACCGCGCCGATGCGGTGCATTGATTGGCGAGCCACTAGATAACGCGTGTCGGAAATCGCTGGCTTAGGGCGTACCGCTAGTCTTTCTCGGGGAGGGAACATCCGATGAGTCCAGGCGTGGCGTTTCTCGTTTTTTTCCTCGTGATCGGTGCGGTCATCGTGATCGGACTAAGCTTTTTCGACGAATCGACACCGCGATCGCGGCGCTCCAGCCGGTCGGATGGCGGCGCTGATGCCGGCGGTTCGTGGGACATGGGATCGCATCATGGCGGTCACCACGGCCACAGTCATGGCAGCCATGACGGCGGCGGCTTTGGCGGCGCAGATGCGGGCGGTGATGGCGGCGGCGGCGGCGATGGCGGCGGCGGTGGGCATTGATGGCAATCCGGGGGAAGGCGATATGAAACAGTTCAAAGCGCGACTCATCGCTCGCGGACCAAAGGGTGCGTGGACGTTTCTCGAGATCCCATTCAGCGTGGAAAAGGAATTCGGGAGCAAGGCGCGCGTTGCGGTGGCCGGCACGATGAATGGGTTCGCGTTCCAAAACTCCTTGCTGCCGCAGGGAGACGGCACGCACGCGATGGCGGTCAGCAAGTCCCTGCAGGCCGGCGCCAAGGCGAGCGCGGGAGACCTCGTCTCCGTGCGCATGCATGTGGACAGATCCGAGCGAACCGTCGTGGTACCGACGGAATTACAGCAGGTCTTGGCATTGCGGCCCGACGCCAAAGCGGCGTTTGATTCGCTAAGCCCTTCACATCGCAAGGAATATGCAGAGTGGGTGGCGGCCGCGAAACGCGCCGAGACACGCAAGAGTCGCGCCGACAAGTCCGTCACGATGGTGCTCGCCAAGAAACACGTGCGGTAGCACCCGCTCGCTCGCGGGACTGTGCTAAGGCTGAGCGGGCGACTTCGTCACAGGCGGACGACTGGCTCGAGGTGATGGCGGCGAAGTATTCCGCTGAGTCCCCGATCGGGCGGGTGGATTCTGAGCAGCCTCAGGCGGCGTTTCGGCCGAACTGACCGCGCGTGCAGGTGGGGGTGATAACGGCGATCGCATCGCCGTTCGTGCCTGCGATGCGGTCGCAGTTGCGAGTGCGCTCGTGCCTCCAGGACCCGCGTTGTAACTCACGCGGCTGCGCGCCGCGAGATTGGGTACGGCCTCCGCGTAGACATTCGCGAGGATGCCGGGCTTCAAATGATTCACGACGCTGTTATACGCAAATTCCTTGCCGATCCAATGACCACCGACGTAGCCAGAGCCGAAATAGCCGAAGCCGTAATTGATGCCGCCGTAGAAGCCCACATGACGACCCCAATACCCCGGATGAAATACATAGCGACCGTTGCCAAAGCTCCAGTAAGCGGGGGTCCAGAGAAGCCCGACGGCAGGTGGTTGCGCCCACACTCCTGGGATCCAAGCGTAGGCCGTACCGTCCCATTGCCAGTAGCCGGGGGTCCACAGCGCGCCGTCTTGATCCGCATCGGGTTGCAGATCATCGAGCAAGGGCGGGGGCGCCACGGCGACGCTCACGGCGGGCTGTCGCCCGGCATCACTGGAGCCGGTCGCGCGCATCGCTTCGCGCTCCGCATTGCTTCCAGGCAGAGTGTTCAGAGCGATGCCCCAAGACGCATCGATGCCGCTCGTGGGCGTGCCGTCGATCGCGACTCCGATGAGACGATCATTGGCTGTATGGCCTGTGTAGGTGACGTCGGTCTTGTAACCGTTCCACTGCGCCGGAGCGCTGTGACGATGCAGCACGAACGTATCCGCACTGAACTTCTCGACGGTCCAGGTCTCGTCCGTGCCATCGGTCCGGCGATACAAGTGGCCGTCGTAGATCAGCGTGAAACAGTTCGTCCAGCAGACGTGCATTTCGTGCGGCGGATAGCGAGGATCGTGCAACTCGACCAGGGTCGTCTGTTGCGAGGACGGATCCGCATGATCGGAGTAGCTCACGTTCCCATTTGCGTCGACGGTCTTGTAGATGTCGGCAGCGCTTAGCCACGCGGGCGAGAACGCCAAGAGCACGAGGGTCGCCCGGCAGGCGAGGAGTGAACCGGCGTAATCCGGTATAGCTCGCGGTGATGCGACGTCGACCATGGCGTCAATATAGATCGAAACGCTGCCTGGGGAGGGTGTTCGTGATCGGAAACTGTGGATCAGTTCCAGCCGGCTCTCCGGCGCCGGACCTTAACTTAAGATCGTCGGCAATGGCTGCCTGCTTGCCGCGCAATCAGGGCGAAGCAATCGTCGCGCAATTGCCGGAATCGAATACGGCGGCCACGCCGCAGCGCGAATCGATCATGCGATTTCCGAAGTGTGCGACGCCGGGGACGAACCATAGCTGCTGTCGAAACGATTGCTCATGACGGCTCTGCAAATAGCGAAAATACGCTTTGCCGCGATCGAGCCGGTCGGGGCCCTCGGCCTCGCCCGCACAGGAGGTGTCGAGGTCGACCTGGTCAGGATCCGTATCGTCGGTTCCCAGGAGATAGATCACGTCGGCCACCGCGTAATCCGCCTCGCGCTTCTGCCAAGTCGCAGGCGAGGTGTCGACAACGTAGGGTGGCGCGCCCGTGGGCCCATAGCGCCAACGATCGAATTTGGGACACGACGCCGCATCCGAATACGGGGCTAAGACACCGTCCGGCCGTGGGCGGGTATCGTCGAAATAGAAAAACGAGGACGGGTTGGCGATCACGAAGCGAATGTGCATGCCCGCCGCCGCGAGTAACCCGGCTTGGGTGCCCACAATCGCATAGCGGTTCAGTAATTGGCCACCGCCCGAATGACCGACCAAGATGATCGACGCCAGGTTTGGGAAATGATTGCGATCGGCGACCGCAACGAGCAAGGCGTCGATGAGGTCGAACGAACTCAACGAGACCGGGCCGGTTGCGGGCTCGCCTGCCGTCCAGGAGCCCTCGCGCCAACGCAGAAATTGCTTGGATAAGCCGTGTGCCGCAATATCCTCCTCGCGCAAGAATTGCGGTGCCATCAGCAAGGTATGCTGAGCGTTCGCGCCGGCCTCATGTGCCGCGCGTTGGAGTGCAGCGTAATAGCCCTCGACATTGCGTCCTTTGCCGTGAAACACGATCGCCGCCTGCGTGATGTCGGGATGGACCGTGCTCAGGTCCAGGGAGGACTCGAGCGGTATGCTCACGTCTCCGTCCCGTGTGCGCAAGGTAAACACGCGCGTTGCCAGTTTAGCGACCGGCTTTTCGGCGGCGCGCGCCGCCGCGGATGCGAGTAGCACGAGCAAACTGATTGCGAGCAACATCGCGCGCAAGCGGGCCATTGTCGACCAGCGCGCTATCGCTTACTGCGGCGTAAAATGCCCGCAGCCATCGTCGGCGGCTACCGCCTTGCCGCGCGCGAAGGCGCAGGTTCCGGAATTTTCGCCGCTCGCTGCCGGCGTGTAGAACGCGCAATTGCCGCAGCCGGTGCTCGGGCTCGGGCTAGTGCTCGTGCCGGTGGTGGTCGTCGTCGATGCGGGCGTCGCGGCGGCTGAAGGGTCTGCATAGGCGCGCCCGACGACGGCGAGAGCGGCAGTGCCGACAACGAGGTGGCTCATGAACATCCGGCGATTACAGATCGGCATGCGAATCTCCTGTCAGTAAACGTTGTAATGGGTAATCACGCGGCGAGGATTCGCGCTTCGTCGCTACGGCGCTCGCCACGGGTGTCCAACCAGGAAACGGTGACTTGGTCTCCCGGCGCGCCGCCTTTGATACGAAAGTAAAGCAAGGGATCCTCGGAGACGGCGCGGCTCAGCATGGCATTCAAGACCGGCTTGCCATCAACTTCGATTCGCACCTCGGTAATGTAATGAGCCGGTATGAAGTCGCCGGCCTGGTCCTTACGAAAGCCGGTTTCCATCGGATGCGGCATCAAGACGTGTATTTCCGTGCCGCCATTCTTCGTCTCAGCGCGAATTCGGATTGGTTCAGGCACCACAACCCCCGACGGTCACCTGCGTGGCCTTGACTGCCGAGTAGTAGCGATCCTGCAATTTCACGACCGCATAGATATTGCAGCTGCTCGCCACCTTGATGCGCGTCGACACATAAGGCTCTGTACCCTCGGGGAAGCTGAATTTCGCGACCAGGGGGAAAGGGTTCGCTTCGGAAATGATATAGAGCTGCTGCGCACCGGTCAGCGTACTCGTGACCTCGACCGGAACCACGGCACCGTTCTCGACGAAGTCCGGCACACTCAGGCGGATTGCATCATTGGTCTCGGGCCGCGCACCCAGTGCCGCGAGCACCTTGCCGAGCGTGCCCGCGGCGAAGGCCACCGACTCATCGGACCCCGCGTCCGCCCAAGCGGCAGGAAGGGGCAGGAGTGCACCACCGACCAGCAGCATGCCGAGCAGTCGCAGCGCCTCGCGGCGAGGCAGCTCAAGGCGCGGTGCGGACGAACCGTACATCGTGCTGCTCGCTCTTGCTTGTGTAGCTCACGCCCTCGGGACCGAAGCTCAAGGTGAAGGCGAGCGGCTCCACCGTGTCGCTTTGGCGTGAGGTTGCCGACCAGAAGGCTGCGGCCGGCGTGTCTGGAAAAATTTGCAAATTGATGCGCGGTTGCTTGCACTGCCGCTCGGTGATCGAGGCGAGTTCGGGTAATTTCGGTAACCGCCAATCCTTGAAAAAGAATTGACCGCTCGCATTCAAGGCGCCGGCGGCTTCCATGGCTTGCGACCAAGTAAGCGCCGACGCCACGCCCGTGCAGCGCCCAGCAGTCCAGGTTTGCCCGACCGAACAACGCATCCACATCAGATTGGACTGTTTGTCGGTAACCGTCCCATCGCCGTGCTCCTCGAATCGAGTGCTCGGTGACGATAAAGGGTAGACGGACGTGTCACAGGTCTGCTCCGCGAACGCGTGGCAGGCGAACGTGGCAAGTCCGAGCCCCAATAACGTCGCCCCTAGCGGTACGACGCCGATCCGATCGGCCCCAGTCATTATTTATCTACACCAATCCCTGAGGGTTTGGCTGGATAGCCAACGCCTGATTTGACTGGATCGGGCGGTGTCGGCAGCGTGTAGCCAGGCTGGAGCTTTTGTCCGCGGTATAGATATACGGCATAGGCTTCGAGCGCGACCATATCGGCGCTGTTCACGTCAAGCTGCTTGCCGCCCTGCGGGTGCACGATGCACCAGTTGATCATGTCGCGCATGGGCGCGACGGTGTTCAGCTGCGGTACGAATTTCGGAAAGGTCTGCGGATTCGAAGCGGCGGCGTCCGGATGACAATTGCCACAAGCGAGGCCGTTTTTCGACATCTCCGGATTGCTGCCATGCCACAGATCACGGCCGTGGTTGACCACCGCCAGCAGTTCCTGTTGCTGATCCGCCAACTGTTGCTCGGTAAACGGCGGCCGCGCCCACAACGAGGCCGCTCCCAGCAACCCCAGACCGGTCACACCGACCGCGACATAAACCTTACGTGTTTTCTTGATGCTCATAGTGGATACCTTGTGAGTGCGTCAGACTTTCACGCCGGCTTTGAGAAACGGCGTCAGCGAGTTGGCAAATGGTTCGAATTGGACGAGACCCGAGGCGCTCGAATCAAAGCTCACGACTTGTGAACCCATGCCGTCCTTGGTGTTGGCAGGATCGGATTGGTACATCTGGGATCCCGGGTAATCGAGTGTCACCGGCGGATAGGGCCAAGGCCAGGACGTCGATAGGGCGCCCATAGAGCTCAAGTTGCCGATCTTGTTGTAGATGGTCTGATGAACGTGGCCGTGCAAGGAGGTCACATGGTCGAACTTGGAGAGAATCTCGCGGATCTGCGGGGCGTCTTCGGTTTGGAAATTCCAACGCGGGTAATAGTCCCACAAGGGCGAGTGCGTGAAGATCACGACCGGCGTATTGGCGGCGAGATTTTTCGTGTCATTGCGCAGGAACTCGAGCTGCGCCTCGCGCACGCCCCAGGGTCCGGCGATCGGGCTCTCGAGCATCTCCATGGTGCCCATGCGCTGCTCAGGAGTCATCCCTGCGCCGGTCCAGAAATCCCTAACCAGGATCGAGTTCAGGCCGATGAAATGGATGCCCTTATGGTCGAAAGACCAGGTCTCCTTGCCGAATAGACCGTTCCAGGCCTTGCCCATGTCCAGATACCAGTCGTGTTCGCCGGGAATGACTTTCAAGGGGGCCTTCAAGTTGCCGAGGATTTTCTTGCCCTTGACCAACTGGTCCTCGCGACCGTTCTGCGCGATATCGCCGGTGTACATCACGAAATCGACGGCCGGGGAGAGCGCGTTGACCTGATTCACGGCATCCGCGAGGCTGTGGTCGAACTTGTGGTTCGGGATGCTGAACAGATGCGAGTCTGTGATGATCGCGAAACTGAACGGTGTGACCGCCCCTTTGCCGGTCTGCGCCGAGAGAATCTCGACGAGGCCAAGGTTCACTCCGATCGCGCGCGCCGCTACAGTGGCCATGCCTGCTTGTCCGGCAAAGCCCAAGAAACGCCTTCTGCTCATGTCCTTGAAATCCGACATCTGGTGGTCTCCTAAGATTGTGTTTGGCGACTCATGGACGAACCGCGCGCAGCGGGGACGACGCGCGCACAGGGATTCGCCAATTCGTGACAAGAAACTTGCATTTGAACCGCCCCCAAAAAAACCATGAATCTTGTTGTTTTCGCCCGCACGTCGCTGACCCTTGAGATCAGTGCGCCGAAGCACAGGACCGAAATCTAAGCGACCTCACGCCGGGAATGAAATTGAAAGAACTGTTTGCGATCATGCGTTTTCCTAATATCAGGGAGATGCTTAACGCTGATCGGGAAGGCGCAGGCTCAAGCGAGCATATCGGCCCAAATGTTGTGCGCCCAAGCATCGGCGTATTGGGCTTCGAGCGTCGAGCGAGCCGGTGAAACCCCGCCGGCGCCCTGGATGGGTTTGAAGGTTTTCGCCTCTGCAACATACCCATACACGGCGGCAGAGTGAATTGCCTCGCTTTGGCTTACAAAGCTGTAGCAAGTGTTCGCAAGCTTCGGTGCGGCGTTGACACTTTGACCCGACAGTTGCGCAGCGATCGCGGCGGCCGCCACTTTCGCGTGAGCATTTGCCATAAACCCCGACTTCGGCATCATCGGCGCCGAGTGGATCGAGTCGCCGACAATGTGCACGTTGGCGCCGAGTGTCGACTCGAAAGTCAGAAAATCGACCTCGCACCAGCGCTGGTTGATGGTCGCCAATCCGGACTCCACCGCGAGTCTGCCGGCACGCACGGGTGCCATGACATTGAGAACGTCGGCTCGCACATCGTCCGCCACGTCGAAGTGCGCGGTCAGTGAGGTCGCGTCCACGCCCGTAAGCACGTAATGATTGCGATACTCGAGAAGTCCTGGATACAGCTCCGACCAAGCTTTCTTGAACAATGTGCCCATGGCAATGACGTCCTGATTGGCATCGAGCACCAGTACCTTGGAGCGCGGTTTGAATTGCTTGCAGTACGCCGCAACGAGACTGGCTCGCTCATAGGGAGCCGGTGGACAGCGATAAGGTGCCTCGGGGATCGTGATCACGACGACGCCGCCGTCCGGCATCGCTTCTAATTGACGACGCAAAGCGACAGTCTCGGCCCCCGCGCTCCAGGCTTGCAGAATTCGACCGGTCGCATGTCCCTCGGCGAGGCCCGGTATGGTGTCCAGCATCGGTTCGATGCCCGGCGCGAGTACGAGTTTGTCGTAGCGAAGTACCTTACCACTCGCGAGACTTATTACTTGTCGGTCGACCGCAATCCCGGTGACGCGATCTCTGAGCACGTGAACGCCATGTTCATGCCGTAAGCCGTCATACGATACGGTAAGTTCCGACAGCTGCAATTGGCCGCCGATCACCCGGTTCGAGAGTGGCGAGGAGATGAAGCTGGCCTGAGGCTCGATCAGAACGACGTCGAGCGTCCGATCCGAGAACAGGCGTAGGTACTTGGCCGCAGTCGCTCCACCGTAGCCGCCGCCGACGACAATGACTCTGCCCGCTTTGGGGCTGCTGGGTAGGGACGTGCACGCGCCGATTGCGGCAAGCGAGCCGCCGGCAAGCAGGGATCGCAACAGCTCACGTCGCTGCATGGCGACGCGGCGAACGAGAAGCTAGGGAGCCAACGATGAGAGGCATCGAACCGAACGCTAACGCTGCGCCGCAAAGTAAGCCCCGAGCGCAGCGGTTTCCCGCTCGTCATAGCCTTTGGCGATCTGCTGCATGACGGTCGAGGGGATTTTGCCCGCCCGGTAGGCACTCATTTGCATCGCAAAGTAATCTTGCGATAAACCCGCAATTCCAGGCACTTTGGAGCCCTTGACCACATGACCATCCGTGCCATGACAGCCGGCGCAGGTTGCCGCCAGAGATCGTACCGCCATTGCCGAGAGAGGCGCGACGGCATTCGGCTCCTCGGCGCCGCTAGCATTGCGCACAATGCTCGCGCATAGCAAGACAGCAACCGCCAGCCAAGTTCCCCTGATCATGGGAAGCAACTTAGCACGTCTGTGCCGTCATCCAGAAGGGGCCATCCGTGGCCCCTGGCCGAACAAGGTCAAAACGTGAAGGTTAGGCGCAGATCCACGCTCTCGATATTGTCGTGAGTCGGAGAGCCATAGGGATTGTAGTTACCCGTTACCGGATTGAACCCGCCTTCCTCGAGGCCGTTGAGGTTGTAGACGGTGTTGCTCGAGCTGAAGATGTCCTTCGAGTATTCGGCGGTTAACGCCAAATGCTTGCGGAACTGCCAACTGCCGCCGACACGATAGGTGCTCACGCCGATTTGGTGACCGTTCGAGTAGTCGACATAAGCAGTCCATTCGGGCGCCGGCATCAGCGCCGCGTGCGCGCGAATGTAACGCTCCGAGGATTGCGTGTTGACGATGGCCGCGTCCAAGTGGATGTATTCCACCGACACGTCGAACAAACTCTGCTTGAGGCCGACGCCCCCCGAGAAGATGTTCTTGCTGCCGTCGACCACGGTGCCGCCGACCGGACCGCCGCCCTGAGTTCCCAGCGGGCCGCCGGCAAGACCAACATAGATCCGCTCCGCGCCCGCTGTCGCATACAGGCCCGTCGCGGCGATGTTGTTCGCGCGCAGCAAGATGAAATTGTTGTAGCCGATCTTCGAACCATTGGTGGCGGTGGTCGCGTTGCCCGTGTTGTTTTCGGCGAGATCGAAGACACCGAAACGGATGCTCAAGTCCGGCGTAAATTTATACGTGCCGATTACGGAGGGACCTGCCTGCTGTGAGACGGCAAAGGCGCCATCGGCGCCATAGTCGACGTTCGCTTGTAAGCTGCTGTCGCTCGGGTAGCCGTTGGGTTTCAGGCCGAACAACAGCGGCTGCGCGCCCGCCGACAGAGAAAAGCCGGTCGTATTGTTGGCGCCGATCACGATGAAGGCATCCTTGATGCCGATGTCGCTGCCGCCAAAGGCCTGCGACAAGCCGGTTCCACCGAAATCCAGCACCGCCTTGATGTCCTGCGTCGTGGCCGACAAGAGCAATAACGACTTCGTGAAGCCCAAACGATCCTCGCCGTCCGCGACAGAATAGCGATTACCATTGCCGTAATCTGCGCGGATGAATCCGCTGAATGTGAGATCGACCGGGTAATCGTCGACGGTTACCTTAACGTCTGCGAAGGCGGTCGTCGCCGCGAATGCACTGCTTCCGATCAAGGCCACGCGCGCCGTTTGCCATCTTGTCATGCCAATCCCCCTGGTGATTCTTTGTGGTGCATGCTCGTCAGACATGCTTCGGTATCGAGCCGAAATCTAAGGCATGAAACGTCCGGATTGAAATTGGATGTTTTGACAGCGATCGTGCGTTTTCCTAATATCGGACCATGGGAGTTCAAAGAGTCGCTTCGTTCCGACAGCTGCAAACCTTTCACACGGTCGCGAAGTTGGGCAATGTCACGCTTGCCGCTGATGAGTTGCATTTGAGTCAATCGGCGGTCTCGATCCAGATCGGGGAGTTGGAAGCCGCTTTCGCAACCAAGCTCGTGACCCGTACGGGACGCGGCGTGCGTTTGACCGAAGCGGGCGAGATGCTCAACCGCTATGCCGACCGCATGCTCTCGCTTTGGTCGGAAGCCAGCGATGAAATGTCCACCTTCGTTGGTGAATTCTCTGGCACTTTGCGAATCGGCGCTGTGACCACCGCAGAGTTTTTTCTGCCGCGATTATTGGTGACCTTTGCCAATGAGAATCCAAAGGTCAAGGTGAAGCTGCATGTCGACAAGCGCGACGAGATCGTGCGCAGCCTCGCGATGCAGGAGATTGACATTGCCGTCATGGGCCAGCCGCCGCAGGAGTTGAACGTTGCGGCCGCGCCTTTCGCCAAGAATCCGGTGGCATTCGTCGCGGCGCCGGATCATCCTTTGATGGCCCACCCAAATCTGACGATGGCCGATCTCGCCGAGTCGCGTTTGCTGGTGCGCGAACCGGGGTCCGGCACGCGTGCGACCGTGGAGCGGCTGTTCAAGGAGCAGGGCTTGCGCCTGCGGATCGGTTCGGAGCTATCCGGCAATGAAGCGATCAAACAGATGTGCGCGGCGGGTTTCGGTCCCGCGTATTTGTCGCTGCACACTTGCATTCTCGAGATCAAGGCGGGGCTGCTCGCGATTCTGCCGATGCCGAATAATCCGTTTTTGCGTGAGTGGTTCGTCGTGCGTTTGTTTGCCAATCAAGTTCCGCCGCTCGCACTGGCGTTCGAGCGCTTCCTGTGTCACAAGGGACAGTCCGAGGTCGCGAAGCAGTTGCCGACGGATTGGCATGCGGGATTTCCCGCGCGCAAGATTTTGAAACGTCGCCGGGGTTAGCGCCGACCGCCGATGGAATTCGACTGCTGGTATGCTGGCGGTCGAGTTACCAGATCGAATTCCTCACTCAGGATTGATCTTGTCGCGGCTGTTGCTTGCAGGGAGAGCGTTGGTGCCAAAGTATTCGCGTGTCTTAATTGCGGGTCTTTGCTTGGTGGTTTCCACCCTTGCTTTCTGTGCAGACCGGACGGCGCACCAGCCGTCGAGCCACATGCCCCCGATGGTCGAATTGGCACCCGCCGCGGGCGCGCTGCCGCTCCAAGATCTGCGCGGTCCTCACAACCAAGCTTATTACATTCACGCCCCGGATCGTGCGCCCAAGCCGGGTGAGCTTAAGTATCCGACGCAGGGGATCGTCCAGCTGCGCGGTATCAACCTGGGCTTTACGGTGCTCACCAACGGTGGGCAATACGCCGTCGTGAGAGCGGCGCTCGACATGTAGCGCGATGGTGCTTCCACATGCGCAGAAATAGGCCCCGCTTTCGTCGGCTACTTGGAAAGGAAACCATGAAGACGGATCACAAGGCGGTGCTGCGTAGTCTCGCGCTTTGCGCATTAGTTCCAGCATTGGTTGCCGCGATCTTATCGCCCATGCTAGGTGTGTCCGTATTTATCGCAGCATTCGCGTTGGCGTCGCTCGTGGGGCTCCCATTGTTTTTATTATTAAGGCGATACTCGTTTGCTGACGGATGGCTGGCAGGTGCCGTCGGTTTAATCATCGGTGCCACCGTTGGTGCGAACATGTTCTGGCCACTGAAGTATCCAGAGTTAAAGACGACCTCTTGAAGACGACCTCTTGGCGCGGTTCAGATGCCAATCGAATCTATACGATGATTGATGGTGTTCCAACACAGGTAGCCTGGAACGACTTCTACGCGGCCGCCACGATTTTCGGCGTAATTGGCACACTTGCTGGCCTGGTTTTCTGGGTCTTAATGACCAGGCATTCCGGTCCGGCATCGAAGAGTGCCAATGTTCATTCAACCTAGGGCTGCAGCGGGTTCAGTGGTTGCATAAATGATTGCCGAGTAGTCGAGAAATCAACGCTGCGAAGCTGCCGTTCACGATAGACCGGTATGGGTCACCGCCCCGCGCGGATGGCGATCGGCCATGAGACCAGGCGGCGCTGAGTGCGCGGCTCCCAGACCGGTGCCAGTTCGTGCCCGAGGGCTACGACGGGGTCGCTGCCAGTCGCGAGCTTGCATTGCGAAGTCGCCGACCAGGTGCGGCAATAGTCCAGCAGGTCATCAAGGGTCCATGCTCGCTGGATCTCGAGCGCCGGAGCCGTCACTTCCTCGAAAGGGAACGGCAAATCCGCGTACCCGTTCTCCACATGCCGCCGTTCCGGCGGCCAGTACGGACCCACCACCCGATGGTAAAAGTGGCTTAACCTTTCTCCGACCGCGTCCCCCTCGACATTCAATACCCCATAGGTCCATGCCGCAACGGCTGCTCCAGGCTTGAGCACGCGCCGTACCTCTGAGTAGAACGCATCGAGCTTGAACCAATGAAGTGCTTGCGCGATCGTAACGAGATCGACGCTGGCGTCGGCAAGGCCACTGCGCTCGGCCGGTGCCACGCGATATTCAACACGTTCGTGAGGCACCGCCTGAGCTATTTGGGCCTCACTCTGGTCAGTCGCGAGCACCTTGGTAAATTCGGCCGCCAATGCGATCGAAGCTTGGCCATTACCGGCGCCGACGTCCCACGCCCGATCACGGTTCGCGCAAAGTCCCGCGAGCCAGACGAATAACTCCCTGGGATAGGTGGGTCGAGACTTGACGTATAGCTGCGCAACGCCACTAAAATAATCGGTCATCATGTAGGAATTTTAAGTTTTGCGTGCTTTCGTTGGCAATCGCCGCGTCAAGTCAGAGCCATAATGTATTCAAACAAGAACCCTAGCCCCGATAGCGGTAAGCCAGTCGGCTTGCCACAGAGCAGATATCCAGTAACGACAGATTTTATTGACCAGAGATTCGCCGGAGGGTGGAGCAAGCATGGTCACGGATAGCGTGTTTCCCGCTCGAAGGGGGCTGCGACTGCGGGTCGACAGCGCGAATGCAGTGTATCTAGGAGAAGGGATTGACTATCGGGACCCCAGTTGGCGCGAAATGATCAGTATTTCGGGTGACCACGGTCAGGTCATAGATCAGCGCGGTGGCCGCGATCTGCTTGTCGATCAGGTTCTCGGGATGAGGCAACCTCAGTTTTCCCCAGATCTGGGCAACCTCTAGATCGAAGGGCAGTATGGCATCACCGAACTCGGAGATGACGCGATCTAGCCGGCGTTCAAGACGCGCCGATTGAGCCGAATCAACGCGGTGCCGTATTTTTTCGACTCCCTGCCGAAGTTCTCCAATCGTAATCGCAGACAAGAAAAGTGCGGCATTGTTCTGACTGGCGTTGTCGAAGATTTCGCGCACACCGACGTTTCCATAGGCGCCCTTGCGTGCCTCGCTGATTACATCGGTATCTACTAGATACACAATCAGGCTCGGGAATCTGATTACTCCCGAACGAAGTCCTCGTCGCGGCCAACATTGGGCATGGAAGCCAGTACATCGACCAACGGCAGCCGGCGGGGCCCTCGAAGGGCAGACTGAAGAATTTCCCGATGTTCCTGTTCAGCACTTCGATTGTGCTTCGCAGCGCGTTGCTTCAGCGCTTTGACCAACTCATCCGTCACTTTACGAACCATAAGCTGCGCCATCGATTCACTCCGCAGTCGACGAATGCTAGCAGTGATAGCGCCAGGAAAGAGCATGTGTAAGCAATGCTAGCACGTAGAAAATGACATCCGTTCTGCGATGTTAGCTGCCCGAAAGCGGCCGGTAGCGAGCAGCGTCTCCGGGTCAAGCGCCCAGTCGCGCCGCAGATCCGCGCTTTCCCCGCGTGTCTTTCTTCTCATCATCTGCACCCTGCAACTGGGCGTCGTCCGTATAATCGATAAACGCCCGTTTGATGATGCCAAAGGATTCTGATGAGAAAGACAGTCCAACACACAGTGCTTAAGAACTTATCATTGACGACGCTTACTTGCTGTTTATGGTCATGCATCGCGCTTGCCTCCGACCCCGCAGAGCCGATCACCGTGATGGTCGTTGGCGTATTCCATATGTCCAACCCGGGTCACGACCTCCACAATCTCAAGGTGGACGACGTCCTGGAGCCTAAGCGTCAACGTGAGATCGAAGCGGTGACCGCCGCATTGTCGCGCTTCAGACCGACGAAGATTGGCGTCGAGTGGCCCGTCGATTGGGTCGCTGACAGACTCAAGCAGTATTTTGCCGGGACCCTGCCGCCCTCGCGCAACGAGGTGGTACAGCTAGGCTTTCGTCTAGCCAAGAGCACCGGCGCGCAAGTCTATAGCCTGGACGCGGATGGCGATTTCCCTTACGAACGGCTCAAGAATTACGCTGAAACGCATGGCTTCGGCAAGCGTCTCGATGATGAGAACGCCGCAACACAGCGCGAGGTCGATGAGGAAGCTAGGCTGCTCGCTGAAGAAGGTATCTCTGCGGATCTGCGGTTGCTAAACGATCCGGCTCGACTTGCGTCGGATCACGCGTTCTACCGCAACATACTTCGCATCGGCCAGGGGGGCGATCAGCCGGGCGCCGACCTCACGGCCTCCTGGTATCACCGCAATCTTCTGATCTGCGCGAATCTTCTCCAGCTTGCGAAGCCCGGAGATCGCGTTGTGATCTTTTTCGGCGCCGGCCACGCATTCCTGTTGCGACAGTGTGTGAGCGAGACCCCGGGGTTCAAGCTGGTCGAGCCCAATGAGTATCTTCCGAAGTAGCGCAGGAATTGGCGAAACCGCAGTTCCACTGGTCGCAGGCTTTGGGGCGCCTCTGCCTTATTGGACTCGCTGCACTATTCATATGACTCTGCGCACCGCCGCAGTCCGGGCGTCTCCGGTATTCGGCGTACCGGAGGGCTCGATCAACAGCACGTGGGCTTCCTCGACGGCAACCGGCCGATGCTCGACGCCTTTAGGCACGACGAAAACTTCGCCGGGTCCAAGCTTGACGATTTGATCGCGCATCTGGATATCGATGCGCCCCTTGAGAACCAGGAAAAAATCATCCGTGTCATCGTGCTTGTGCCAAACGAATTCGCCTTTGACCTTGACCACCATCAGGTCATTGTCGTTGAATTGTCCGACGACGCGTGGCTGCCAATATTCTGTAAATGTCGACAACTTGTCGGCAAGATTGATCGTCTCCATTCGGATCGGCTCCTAAGTCGAAATATCCTATAAACACTTGATTTACGAGGTCGTCAATCAGTCTTCGGTACGCAGCACCAAGGGTAGCACCGGTCGCGGGTCCCTCGAGGCTTGCTCCCTCGGCAAATTCAATCGCGACGCCTGCCGGTAAATAAGCTGCACGAGACGGTCACATCGGAAACGGCGGCGGCGAGACCTTGCCGTCGGTTCGAAACAGAATGCCGAAGAGGCGGTTCGCCGTCTCGGAGGAGGCGCGAGGATCCCATGGGCCCGTTCGCCGTGCCCTGGCCGGGGGTTGTGTTAGGCCTGCCTTCCACTAGGACTCGCGCCATCGACGGATCTTGGCTCCGCGCTGAATTGGCGGGGTGCGCGTTCCGCCCAATTGCTAACCTAGAGCCTCTTGTTCCATCGCCGGCTTCGCACACGGAGTGTCTGCATGTCATTGAACCGCCTGATGGCGCCAGTATCACGAAACGCCCACCTGTTTGCGCGGCAAGAACTGCTCGCGGTAGCACTTATGCTCAGCCTCGCGTGTCCGGCGCTTGCCGAGGACATCCCCCGTGACGAAGGCGGCTTCTCTGAATACGTCGCGAGCCGGGTCAATGCCGAGATCCCAGATGCGCATGTCATCGTCAAGGATCCAATGGTGCTGCAGCTCGGGGGTATACAAGCAAACCTCGGCCGCAGTTTTGGTTTCTGCAGGCGCAATCCCAACGGATGTGAGATGGAGGTGTCAGGCCTCGTCAAGGCGATCGCGGAAACCTACCGAGCCCAGAATGCGCCGATCACGCGTGATTCGATTCGCGTCGTCGTTCGGACTGCCGACTATGTCGAGCAGATCCAGAGTTCCCTCGGCCCGGGCGCACCGACGTTGCTGCCGGCGCCATTCGTACAAGGTTTGGTGCTTCTGCCCGTGGTCGATACGCCAACTACTTTCGTGTTTCTGAACACGGATACTCTCAAGAATCTCGGTTTGACCAAAGACGAGGCCCAACAACTCGCGCTCAAGAATACGCGCGCTGCGCTCGAGTCCAAGCCCTTGATGGATGTCGCGAAGAGCGCAGGCCCCGGACGCATCGGTCAGCTGATCGGCGATTTCTCCTATCCGAGTCGTCTCGCGCTATTCGACACCTGGGCACCGCTTGCTAAAGCACAAGGCGGGAAGCTGATCGTTGTTGCGCCGGCCACGGATACCGTGCTCTACAGTAGTGACGACTCCCGGGCAGCAATCGACGCCTTACGCGCCATGGCGCGCCATTTAATGGCTCAGGCGCCACATCCGCTGTCGGACATCCTGCTGCGTTGGACGCCGATCGGATGGCAGGTCGTTCCGTAGTCCGCGGTGCTCGAGCCGGAGAGCTGCGCCTGGGGCGACTGCGGGAATCTTATCTGCCGGTCCACCGCGGTTTACGTTTTTCCGTGAACGCGCGCGTGCCTTCCTTGAGATCCTCGGATCGCACGACGCGTTGTACGGCATCGAGCGAGTCATGCAGTTCGAAAGCCTGGTGCTCGGGAACCATCTCGGCATGGCGCATCAATTGCTTGATCGCGGGGAACAGCAGCGGCGGACCCTCGCTCAAACTGCGCGCGATTTCCCGCGCCTTTTGGAGCGCCTGTCCCTTGGGCACGACATGATTGGCAAGTCCCCAATGCTTCGCCTCGGCGGCGTCCATCCAGCGCCCCGTCATCAGGAACTCGACCGCCACATGGTAGGGGACACGGCGCGGTAACTTGATCGTGCCGGCATCGGCGAGCACGCCCACGTTGATTTCCGGCAGCGCGAATTTCGCGTGTTCCTCCATCACGATGATGTCGGTTCCCAGCACCAGTTCAAATCCACCGCCGCAGGCAATGCCGTTCACGGCGGCGATGATCGGTTTGTTCAAATTGCGTGGATAATTGAGGCCGCCGAATCCGCCCACGCCCCAATCCTCGTCGGACTCTTCGCCCGCAGCGGCCGCCTTCAGGTCCCACCCCGGGCAGAAGAAGCGCTCACCCGTGCTCGTCAGGATCGCGATACGCAGGGCGGGATCATCGCGAAAGTCGGAGAAGACGTCATTTAGCCTTCGGCTCGCGGGCAGATCGATGGCATTCGCCTTGGGCCGGTCGATCGTGACTTCCAGGATGGCGCCGTCTTTGACGACGTTGATTCCGTGCGACATGCATTCACTCCTCGTGCGAAGAAGGTTCTTGCAAACGTATCAAGGCGTCCACTGCGATGGCGCCCTTGCCGACGGGGCGCACGATCACGGGGTTCACGTCCAGCTCGATCAAGGTCTCCACGTGCGCCGTGGCATAGCGCGCGATCGACAATATGGCATCGACGAGCGCCTCGACATCGCCGGCCGGTTTACCTCGATAGCCGCCCAACAATGCGGCGATCTTGAGCCCGCGCAGTCCGGCGCCGATCGACTCGCGACTCCACGGCGGTAATAGTTGGACACTATCGGCCAGCAACTCGGTGAGGATACCGCCGGCGCCCACGACCAGCACTTGTCCGAATTGCGCATCGACGATGACGCCGACGAGAATTTCGGCGATGCCGTCCGTAATCATTTGTTCGACCAAGAGCGTATCGGAGAGAGCGCTGAGCCGCAGCACCGCAGCATGTGCTTCGGGCGTGCCGCGTACATTGAGCACTACACCGCCAACTTCCGTCTTGTGTTCGAGATGCGCACCAATCGCCTTGATTACGACCGGAAATCCAAGGGAGCCTGCGGCGAGCGCGGCCTGTTGGGCAGGGCCGCTGATGCCACGCGCGATGGGCAGGCCGAAGGCCGCCAGCGCCGCCTTGCTGTGATCCTCGGCGAGCGTGCGGCTGCGTCCCAAGGGTCGCGTGCTGGGTCCGGTCGTTGTAGGTCTCTGCAGCGTGGGGCCCGCAGCGCTTGCCCATACTCGGCCGACGGCACCGGACAAAGCCAGCGCCTCCAGGGCTTCGCGCTGACCTTGCAGCGGCACGACACCGCCCGTGAGGCACATCTGCCGTATGCGTGCACCGAGCGTTTCCGGCAGCGAGGCGATCAAGGCGGCACGGGTGGGCGAGGCTTGCGCCGCCTCAATGAACACCTCGATGACGGCATCGAACGCCGCGGTGTCCGACTCGCCATCCGGTGGGCAGTCGAGCATGAACCCTACGGCATCGTAATTCGCCTGCAGGACGGCCGCAAACACGCGGCGCAGCGCCGGCGGATCGAACCAAAGATAGGTATGAATATCGAAGGGGTTGGCGACCGTGACGCGGGCGCCCAGGATCTCGCGCAGCTCGGACTCGCGCGCTGTCGGCAGCGCCGCGAAGTCGAGATCCAGGGAACGCGCAACGTCGGCCGTCATCGCCATGTCGCCGCCGGATGCACCCATGATCAAGACTTTGCGCCCCGTGGTGGGACCCCCGGCATGGAACAGTTTGAGAGTCTCGCTCAAAGTGCTCAAGGTGTCGCAGCGTGCCAGCCCGGCGTCGCGGCAAAAGGCGTCGAATACCGCATCCGCGCCCGCAAGTGCGCCCGTGTGGCTATGCGCCGTGCGCGCGGCCGCTTCGGTGCGGCCGGACTTGATCACGGCGATCGGCTTGCGCGCGGCGCGTGCCTTGGCTGCCGCGCGTGCAAAGCGCTCGGGATCCTGGATCCCTTCGAGGTAGAGGCCGAACGCAGTCACGCGCGGATCCTCCGAGAGGATTTCGATCAGGTCCTCGACGGCAAGCCGCGTTTGGTTGCCGACCGTAAACAGATATCCGATCGGCAAGGAGCGATCGTTGAACATCAGGGTCAGCGCGATCGTGCCGCTCTGACAGATCAAGGCGACGCCGCTATCGCGCGGCGCACCCACGACCTGATCCGGCCAGAGCGCCACCCGGTCGAAGAAGTTCACAAAGCCATAGCAATTGGGTCCGAAGAACGGTAAGGATCCGGCGCTCGCCGACAAATCCTGAGTCAGCTTGCGCCCCGTGTCGGTGCCGGTCTCCGAAAAGCCCGCCGTGAAGCAGACGAAGCCGCCCGCATCGCGTGCCGCAAGCGCCGCGGCGACACCGGCTGCCTCCTGGTTGGGCACGGCGACAAAAGCGGCATCGGGTATCCCGGGCAACTCCGCGACCGAGCGATAGTAGGTGGTCTCGGCCGTCGACGGTTTGCTCGGGTGGATGCGCCAAACGGACCCGCGAAATCCGATTGCGCGACTGCCGGCGGCCACGGCATCGGTCCAGGCACTCGCGCCGATCAGCGCGATACTGCGCGGCGCAATCAGGCGGCTGATCTCGCTCATGGCCTCAGCGACGCTTCAGTTCGATCTTGCGGGAGGAGGGCGTGAAGGCGCCGCGATCCTCCGCTGTCAGCTTCAGGCCCTCAAGCCGGGTCTCTACCGCGGCCGGAAACGGCGCGGATCCCGGCTGCTCGGCTTGCCGCACATGCAAGAGCATCGTCTCCGCGACCGCAACGGGCTCCGGCACGCGTTCGCAGCGGAAGATCGAGCCCAGGTGGATGCGTTTGAGATCGCAATCCAAAACCAGGTTCTCGACGATCAATGCGTCGCTCAGCTTCACCTCATGCAGGTAGTAGACATGCTGCTCCAAGGTGTAGAGCGTACAGCGCGTCTCGCTGCGGTAGGCCGCATCGAGCCCCAACTGATCCATGAGGTCGTCGATCGCGTTGCTCAGCACGACGCCATAGTACGCGTCGCGCAAATGCCCGTTGTAATCGATCCAGGCAGTCTCGATATTGGCGCAGTAGGCCGTGAGCGCGCTTGACGAGGACATGCTCAACGCAGCTTCAGTCGCTCGCGCGCCTCGGCGGCATTGAGCACACGTGCGCCCATGGCTTCGATGATCGTGCGCGCCTTCTCGACGAGCTGGGCATTGCTGGCATAGACGCCGCGGCTCAGGTAGAGATTGTCTTCCAGTCCGACGCGCACATTGCCGCCCAAGAGAATGGACTGCGCGACCCAGGGCATTTGCATGCGGCTGATCGCGAACGTGCCCCAATTGCAGTTCTCAGGGAGGGCATTGACCATCGCGAGCAAATGGCCGACGTCGGCCGGGACGCCGTACGGAATGCCCATGCAAAGCTGGATCAGGGTCGGGTTGTCAAGCAGTCCCTCCTTGAGCATCTGCTTGACGAACCAGAGATTGCCCGTGTCGAAGATCTCGAGTTCCGGCTTGACGCCCAGGTCGCGCGCGATCGCGGCGCCTTGACGAAGATAATTGGGCGTCGAGATATAGGCGCGATTCGAGTCGCCGAAATTCAGGCTGCCGCAATCGATCGTGGCGATGTCCGGCCGGTACAAGCCCTCGTGGCAGAGGTCGATCACGTGTTGCATGCGGGCCTCCTGGGTGACGAAGTCACTGCCGGGGGCGGGCGTGTCTTTCAAGCCATGCTCGCCAATGACGATGTAGCCGCCCATGCCACAGGTCAGGTTGACGATCACGTCGACCTTGCTCTCGCGGATCAATTTGACGACCTCCCGGTAGTGCCGGGTCTCCATGCTGAAGGCGCCAGTCTCGGGATCCCGTACGTGGATGTGCACGATGGCGGCGCCGGCCTGGGCGGCAGCGATGGCGGTGGCCGCGATCTGCTCGGGCGTCACAGCGCAGTGCGGACTCTTGGTTACCTTGCTATCGTCGCCCGTGACGGCGCAAGTAATAATGACGTCATGATTCATAGATTTCCCCGTTCGGAGCTCACCAGCCTGAGCCGGGCGTTATATTATCTTGATCATAATATTTAAGCCAGTCGCACGGCGCCCGCGGGGCTCGTATCGCCCGTTCACGGTGTTTGGCGGCTGCCGGCAAGCGCGCGAATGATCTCGGTTTCGCCGCAAACGCCGACGACGCGTCCCTCGGCGGCCAGGAGCACGGGGTGTCCCGTCGTCTGGCGCAGCTGAATGATTTCCTGCAGGGAAAGCGACGGGGAGGCGATCGCGAGGCTCTCTCCAAGACCTTCGGCGGCCGCAGCGCCCGTGCCGACCAATTGCATGGGATGTGGCACGCCGTCCAGATGCAGGTCCATGACTTCATCGCGCCCGTTCAGGAACAGGCGATAGCGACGCTGGGCGTCGAGCCACAAGTCGCCCGCAGGATCCGTCATCTGCACGCGCTCGCGCATGATCATGCTGCCCGTGAGCACATCGAGCGGGTTCATGTGCCGGACGAATTCGGCGACATAGTCGTCGGCCGGTGCGAGCACGATGTCTTCGGCGGTACCGCTCTGAATGATGCGACCGTTCTGCAGAATCGTGATACGGTCGCCGAGGCGCAGTGCCTCGTCCAAGTCGTGGCTGACGAACAGAATGGTCTTCTTGACGCGCTCCTGCAGCGCAAGCAATTCGTCTTGCAGCTTGCCGCGGATCAAAGGGTCGAGCGCCGAGAACGGCTCATCCATCAAGAGAATATCCGCATCGGTCGCAAACGCGCGCGCAAGCCCGACGCGTTGCTGCATCCCGCCCGACAATTCGCTGACATAGCGCTCGGACCACTGCGACAGTCCCACCAATTCGAGTTTCTCGTCGACGATCCGACGTTGGTCTGCGGCCGGTTCCCCGCGCAACTCCAGGCCGAAGCCGACGTTTTCGCGCACCGTGCGCCAGGGCAGAAGTCCGAACTGCTGGAACACCATCGCGACGCGCTCGCGCCGTAAGCGCCGCATCTGCGGCACGTCGCAGTTGGCCACGTCGATGACCGAGTCGCCGTCGCGCACGAGGACCTGGCCGCGGACCACGGGATTGAGGCCGTTGGCCGCACGCAGGAGCGTCGACTTGCCGGAGCCGGACAGGCCCATGAGCACGGAGATCTCGCCGCGCGCCACATTGAGGCTCGCGCCCGCGACCCCGACGATGACGCCGTACTTCTCCGAGATGGCCGCGCGCGTGCCGCCGGCATCGAGCGCCACGAGCGCCTCGCGAATCGCCCGGCGCCCGTCGCGGCCCGGCTCGCGTGCAAACAGGATATCGACGTCTTTGAATTCGATGGCGGAGTTCATCGGCGTGCTCCCCGTTCCTTCGGCCGGCTCACACGGTCGAGAATGATCGCGAGCAGCACGATCGTGAAGCCGGCCTCGAAGCCCATGCCGACCTGAACCGAGTTCAAGGCGCGCACGACGGGCACGCCAAGACCGCCGGCGCCCACCAAGGCGGCGATGACCACCATGGAAAGGCTCAGCATGATGCACTGAGTAATGCCGGCCAGGATCGTGGTCGACGCGCTCGGCAATTCAACCTTCCACAGCAACTGCATGGGCGTTGCGCCAAACGCCTGTCCTGCTTCGATCAGGGGTTTCGGTACCGACGAGATGCCAAGGTGCGTCATGCGGATCGGCGCCGGCAGCGCGAAGATCACCGTCGAGATCAATCCCGGCACAACCCCGAGACCGAACAACACCAAGGTCGGGATCAGATACACGAACGTCGGCAGTGTCTGCATCAAGTCGAGCACGGGGCGCAGAGCCGCGAACAACTTGGGTCGGTGCGCGGCCGCGATGCCGAGCGGCACGCCGATCAGCGTCGAGGCCAGCGTTGCGACGAGCACCAGGGACAGCGTTTCCAGGGTCGCGAGCCAGTATCCCTGGTTCAAGATGAACAGTAGGGCGAGGGGCACGAAAATCGCGAGCGGCAGCGAACGGCGCAGCAGCCAGGTCAGCACGCCGGCCGCCACGATCAACGCGGGTGCAGGCAGGAAGAGCAGCAGCGACGTGATCCCATCGACCGTGCCGCGAATCACGATCGCAATCCCGTCGAAGAACAAAGTGCCATGCGTCTTGATGGCATCGATCACGACCGCCATGGTATCGCCGACCGGGATCTTGTGACTGATGATCCATTGCTCGAAGCCGCCCGGGCGGGGCGGCGGGGCCGCGCGCGCGAGCGCTAGAGCCGCAGGCTTGCCGTCGAACGTGAGCACACCCTTGAGCCATTCCTTGGTGACCGTCGGATTGGCCTTGAGCCACTCCTGGGCCGCGATCTGGGGTTGCTCGTGACGATCGAGGATGCCGGCCATCATCTCGCTTTCGCCGCGCAGAGTGAACTTGAGGTTGTGCAGCAGGCGGCCGATGTTCGGGCACTCGGTGGTATAGCCCTTGCGCACGACGGTATAAATCGTTGCGCCACCAAAGTTCGGACCGAACACCGCATCGCCGCCCGTCAAATAGCGCAAGTCGAAGCGCATGTTCATCGGATGCGGCTCCCAGGCGAGGAACACGATCGGCTCTTTGGCGCGCACCGAGCGTTCGACTTGCGCGAGCATGCCTTGCTCGCTCGACTCGATGAGTTTGAAGTTGCCGAGATTATCGATGTTCTGCTTGAGCATTTTCAGCACGAGGCGATTGCCGTCATTGCCCGGTTCGATGCCGTAGATCGAATTCTTCAGCTGCGGCGCGAAGCGCTGTATGTCGGCAAAGTCGTGGAGTCCCGCATCATAGGTGTAGGCCGGAACGGCGAGCGTATATTTCGCGCCCGTGAGATTGGCGCCGATCTCGACGATGGACCCGTCGGCAATGTACTTGGCGCGATCGGCCTCTTGCGCCGGCATCCAATTGCCCAGAAAGACATCGATGTCCTTATTCTGCAGCGATGCAAAGGTCACGGGCACCGAGAGCACCGTGATGCGCGGAATGTAGCCAATGCTACGCAACAATTCGGCGGTCAAGGCGGTGGTCGCCGTGACGTCGGTCCAGCCGACATCCGAGAAGCGCACGGTTTGGCAGGATGCGGGGTCGGCCGCGCCCGGCGCGCTCGCCGATGCGGGTGGTGCGTCGGCACCCGGCGTCGCCTCGGCCGCCGCCGCCGAATGGCCGCCAAGACCCACGGCAAGACCCACGGCAAGACTCACACAGCGGGTAACAACGAGGCTCGCCAGGTGCTTGACCCGGGCGCTCGCGGGGCGGCATGATTGCCGCGGAGATGCAGTTCTTGAACAGGCGTTTAATCGCTGCTGATTATGCTTCACCCGTGCATCCCAATTTATTGAAAATATTCAGATAAATATTTGACAATCCATCTTAGGCGCAAACCGGTCCGTACGTCCAGCGGGGCTGGTGCATGGCCCCGAAGGCTAACAAATTGAACGATCACTCAACGATTCTTGCCGAGGCGCTGCGCGACAGCGGCGACGATAGCCGTCGCCGCCAGTTGATCGCGGTCACCATCGATAGCCTAGCTGAACTGGGCTACGTGGGCACGACGCTCGCACAAATTGCCGGGCGTGCCGGTGTCTCGCCTGGTTTGGTCGCGCATTACTTCGGTGACAAGGACGGATTGCTCGATGCGGCCTTTAGGACGCTCACGCGACGCGTCGGCGACCGGATCCGCGCACGCCTGCAACAAGTACGCACGCCGCGCGGGCGCATTCAGGCCGTGATCGACGGCAATCTCGCGCCGGCCGAATTCGACCAAAGAACCGGCACGGCCTGGTTGGCATTCTGGGGTCAGGTTTTGCAAAGCGCGCAGTTGAAGCGTGTGCAATCGGTTTACCAGCGGCGCACCTTGGCGAATTTACGGGCGTCGCTCAAGCAGCTGCTGCCCGCCGACGAGGCGACGAGTCTGGCGGCGATGATTGCCGCGATGATCGACGGCGTCTGGTTGCGGGCCGCTCTGTCCGGTTGGCGGGAAGCGGATAGTGAGAGCGCGCGTGCGTTGTTGACGAGTTTCGTCGACGGCCGCTTGCGCGAACGCGGCGCTGCGCATAATGCCGAACGGCCGGCCAAGTTTGCCGGCAAGCCGGGCGCCGGCGAACGCTTTGCGTCGCTGAACCCGGCCACGGGCGCTGTGCTC
>Ga0209208_10000068_pt1 | contig 99245 bp, 75 predicted proteins | sample S1TSphfallax_3_FD_187694 | JGI IMG/M metagenome (GOLD analysis project Ga0209208, IMG submission 187694) | Host-associated microbial communities from peat moss isolated from Minnesota, USA - S1T2_Fd - Sphagnum fallax MG (SPAdes) (version 2) | ecosystem: Host-associated > Plants > Peat moss >... | reverse complement strand
AGTGGTCAGAGAATTTTCGGATCGAAGCGGTCGCCTCAATTCTCCCGCCTCTCGAATCCAGGTCTTGGGAAACGAGGAACTTGTCTATGCGTGAGACTGTCGAGTGTGCGCCGGATCTTTTGTTGTCGAAGGTGAATTTCTTTGCGGACATTTTCCGAAAGCTGTCAAGCAACCATACGTCCATTAAGTCGTATTGGAGTGTTAGGTGGTGCCACGCAGTCGCCTCCCTTCTGTGCATCCGACGCTTACCAGCCACCCCTCCGCGCTCAGTTTCTTCCCAGTGGTTGAAATCTCCACCTAGGATGAAGTGATCGGCAACTAGATTCACTTCACTCAACCGTTTCCACATCGACGCTCTCTCGTTTGAAGAGCAGGCGGCATAAACATTGAAAGGTCTATAGAGGTGGAAGTCAAAGTACAAACAAGTTTCTGTGTTTGTGGGATTAAATTTACAAACACACGAAAATTGGATAGTGGATACCCACACGTTCAGTTTGATGACTGAAAGTGTCAGTGTTATGGCAAGTTCGATGCTGACTTGGATTGCTGTTTGCCGGTTGTTGGCTTGGCTTGGCTTGTTGAATTGGGTGGCAACTGTGTATCCTGGTTTTAATCCTACTGGATGCATCCTCATGTGATTTTTATTTTGCTCTCATTGAAATTTATTAGAGCTTTTTCCCTCACTGAAATTTTGTGTTCACAACAGCACTGATGAGTAAAATGGGTGGCGTGTTCTTTGCAAGGGATACTAATCCAGGCCAAAAATAGTGGCAGCCAATTTTAGGAATAGAATTTCCAATGAGAAGTGAAGGGGCCTCCTTTTTCTCTTGTGGGTGGGGGGGGAGGGGGGACTAATTTTTTAAAGTTGTGTTTGGTGTGGAGAGTGTACTGTCCACTGTTCACTTTCCACTTCGACAATGGATTTTTCATGCAAGGTTTTTTTTGGGGGGGGCGTGGGGGCTGTGTCAAAGCAAAGAGTTCCCAGACATGTTTATGATTGGTCAATCAAATTGGCTTGCTAAAGAAGAGTGAACTTGGGAGGCACCTGATCCAATGAATAGGAGAGGTGAATGTACCCATCAATCAGTGTTGGGCGGTTCTTTGATTTTGTTACAGCCTCCAGTTCCAGGTTTTTCAAAAGTTTCACAAAGAACCCTAGAGACCCCCCTAGGTTTTAAAACGTCTTGAGTGAGTTGGAAAGTGGCTTCTCAGTGCTGCCAGCAATGGCACTAGGTTGGAGTGTTCATGACTACTTATCATGAGGTCAAAACATCTCTTTTTGCTGTGTGCAACAGTTTTCAGGCGCAACAACTTTTTATTGGACTTCTGCATCTTTACAGAGAAAAATCATGTTGCCCCATATCATCATTCAACTCATGTGAAGAAGGTAGCAAAAGGGTGAAGACCAGTTAAAGCCAGGAAAATTGTGTTTGCCATATGACTACCATCTGTCCCATTTTGTGTGTGCCTCTCTCTCTCCCGCGCCCATTTTCATGAGTTGCTAGAGAGTAAACGACAAGCTTGGCACACTTGATTATAATGAAACGCTTTATGCACACAGCTGGGCCAAAAACAAAAAGAATTGGTAGCCAAAAAAAGTGGCATAGATATTTCACATAATTTAACTTTTTCACACACAAAAGTATTTTGATAGAAATTTTTATTCTTTTTTTTGAGGGCATATTTTATGGATGAAATCCACAGTTTTAGGATAATATGGGAATTAACGTCATTGGGGGACGTACTCGAAAGGGTGCAGTAATAGGGCCCTTAAAAAAGTACAATTGAATAAATGATTGAAAATTTCAAGTCATCTATTGAATTTGACAAAGTTATGGTCATCTTAGTGATCTTGATTTAGATATTTAATAAAAAAATTTAAAGTATAATAATTTATGATTAATATGATATTTTAAATTGATTTCAGTCTAACTTCAAACTAATTTCAACTCAATTTTACCTACATTTGATTGAAAATTTTCATGTGATATATTTGATTTGTCTAAGCCACAATCATCTGTGAGCTCCATGGCAGTTTGTTCTTGATTCATATGTAAAATCTTGACCAAATTTTTAATTCAATTGAATTTTAATGAAACTACGTCTTAGGGCCAAATCAAACATGTATTCACATCTTTCATGTCATTTCATTCATAACCCTCCCTGTATATGTGGGTTCCAATATTATGCACTTGAAATATTGTCATTTTGCCCAAAAGTAAATGTCGTGGGTTAAAGGTTATGCTAATTGCAACTGGCCAGAACCTTGCAGGGGACATTTGCAGGAAGTTCACATATAATTAAAGAGGAAGATGATAGTCACTGTGATAACTTTCTGGGACTGATGATTAAAATTCAGTCCTGCTTCTATTCAATTCAACTGAGAGAAGTGAAATAAATTTTCTTGTAAGAGTAAGTTGATTCCCAGCCCCCCAAAAAACAACAATATTTTAGAAGTTTTCAGTTTGGGGTCAATATGGCAGTAGAAGTGAAACAATATTTCTGGTCAGAGTACCTAGTATCATTGACAGACCCCAGAAAACAACAAAAATTTAAATCATTCAGCTTTGACTCATTTTGGAAGTCTATTCATTCAAATGCACAAAAGGGGCTTGTTGAACTTGTAAGCAATTATTGGCAATGAGCCTGAGATTGACCACAGCTTTTGGATGTGTGCAAAGAAACAATTCCATACATTGGAAGCCTTCAAAAGAAAGCCTAGATGCACTTAAGCACCAATTTGGTGCCTCTGTGTGATGTTGCAAGTGCAATTGGGTCATCATATTTGTTCCGTTGTGCCAATTAGGGGACTTAGAGTGTATTTGGCAACTAGGGCATAAGGCAATCAATTTTACCAGCTGAAAGCTTGTCACAATGTCTACTGGATCCCTTAGGCTGCTTGCTAGGTATGTCCTTTCCAAATTGACAATTTGTTAGCAGCCATAGAAAAAGGCGATATGGTTTTTTTCCCAAGGTTCTAATTACCCCAGGATCCCATACGGCCATGTTCTAACTCCAGGATACCATATCAGCCCTGGCATAGAGATGATTCCAACCTCAACCCCACTTGCAAGTGGGTGATAATAATGATGATTTCAATCTAGGCCCACTTGCAAATGTAGCCATGAGTTCCAATCCAACCCACTTGCAGGAGCTATTGGCTTGATGCTATTTGGTCCAATAAGCTACATGGAGTGTGGTGAGTCGCAACATTCAAAATTTGGGGTTTTTTGGACATGAGTGGGGCCTTTGGTGTACCAGTGGCCGAAATATTTTGTGCCAAATTTCGATCTACCTGACACCACTTTTTAATTATTAAAAAAATCTATCCCAAGATTTTTTTTAGATGCCTTTTAGTTGCCACATTTTGAGAAGAAAAACCTGGAAGTTGTCATATTTAGACACTGTTGGAGGTTGCTGAAACATAAGAGGATTCTAGAAATTGTATACTGTCCTATCTAACCTGTAGCCAGATTTGGCTCTTTCCTTTTGTAGATGGTTACCACTTGTGGCATCACAAAATTGTTGGAAAAAAAAAACCTTAGGTACCATTGCTTAAAAAAATAAAAAAATAAAAATAGTGATGTAGCTTTAGTGGCGATTGTCCATAAGACAATTTATCCAAATCTGGCTCTAAAAAATATATGGAAGTTTAAAAAAATCTAGAATATGAGAATCTAGGAATATTAATTTGAAAACTTTAAAAAAATTGACCAGAAAAGGCTTATTTTTGGGCCAATTTATGAAAAACATTGCCAGCAGGTGGGGACCCACCATTGAGTGTCATGTTAGTTTGGTTGAAATTGCCAGTTGCTCGCAATATGAGCTCCCATCTAAGGTACTTTGTGTGCTGCCACAAAGACCAAAGAGTGAAGACAGATTTATGTCAAGTCATAGCTATTACAGTGTCTTGTCTCTCAGCCTGTTGTCCAACTGACCACAGGCACAACATAGGACACAACTCAACACACAACAGCAGCACTGCAGGTGTATAAAATTAACATTTTACTGGATTATGTAACCCTGCACCTACCAGTGCACCATCCATTGAAACCTGTCATGACTCCCTTGTGGATGAACGACAACACAACTGAGTTACCAAGCCTTGCTGCCTTGGTAACCTATCCTGTAAATCAACCCTACTACTTCCAACTTGCACTGCCTAGCTAATTCCCCAAGTAAGCAGGTTAGTATCATAAGTAAGTAGGTACAACTTATAAGTGGTTACTATGTAGGTAGGTAAGTAGATAAGACATTTGGTGGCTACGAGATATTGTACATAGCTAACCACCATAGTTAGCTATGGGACAAGGATACAATGAAAAAGTGTTTCCTGTCCACATACAATCCATCCTGCATGGTCAGGTGGTGAGTGCTTCTTCCCTCTGACCCCTGGGTATAAACTAGGTACCATTTTACTGCAACAGGTAGAAAGTGGGATTGTTTGTGTGTGTGCTCCTGGTTGTGGGCTTGTGTTGCAGTTGCAGAGAATCTTCGACAAGCTTCATAAACAAACTTTTCTTTAGAACTTTTCTTTGCAGGGGTTGGGAATGGGGAATTCAGTTTGACAATAATTTGTTCAAAGCAGGTCTGCAACAGAGCCGGCAGGCACCCATTCCAAAACAACTGCTGATAACTTTATGTTCCAACCCTTTGCAAACAAGTGTTCAGTTATTCAACCTGTTTGGCTTCCTTTTGGGGAGGAAGCACCAGGCACTTTGAAAATAAGTCCTCCTCCTCCCCAGGCCCCACCATCACACTCTTGCATCTGTGTTAAAAATTTGTTCCTGTGATATAGAAGTTAGGGTCATCACTTACACCTGATGATACCATAGATGGAAGTTGATAAATCAAGGGCCCGTGCTATTCTTCAGGGTTTAACCCTTTCTGTTTTCCACCTTGTATATAACAGAGGAATACCCTCATTGTCTATGTGTTAACCCCTGATTGTCACAGTGGACCAATATGGTCTGCTTTTTAGTGTATTTTGATCTTTCTCTGACATATATAGGGGTTAAGCTTGACAAAGACTTTTATTTAGTCTTTTGAGTTGCTGTTCTCTACTGATTGTGTGTTGTGCATTAGTAAATTGGAAGCCCAGAAACATGAATTTGTTTTTGGAACCTTGTTCACATTGAATTGAGTTCTATCAATAAATAAACCATTAACAAATATTATTGTTTTGCAATAAATATTAGGATGGGCATCATTTTTCACATGCACAATTTTTTAATGTGTGTGTAAAGAGCATGAATGTGTGTGGAGTATTGCTTGTGAGCCCAAATCATCATGTGTACTTCATTGTTTGTAAAGCCTCCAGAAATGTTATATTCTAGGTTGCTCTTAGATTATCATCCTTTTGAACTGACAGACTCAGTGATGTTTTTTGGTGAATTGTCTCCATTTTGTGAAAAAAAATTCAAAAAATAATAATTCTGTAATACATTCCCTGTGTTTCAAAAAAAATCGCCCAATTTTTTTTTCAAAATTCCAAAAATTGCCAACAATCTGATCAGGTTCTTCAGATTTTATATTTTTCATATTTTTGAATATTGTCAAACTCGGCTAAATATACTTGTGGACTATTGCCACTTGAGCTTGTCACACAATTGCAGAGACCCTGATTTAGTCTAATAAGCATGGGATATTTATAACATTTTAGAAGCAAAATTTTAATGAATTTTGAGGTTTTTACTGTGGTACAGGTATAAGTGATGGTTAACCCAAGGTCAGGTTTTGGAAGCACGGACAAAATGGCAGCATGTGAAAATTTGGGTTTCTAACCTTTTTAAGGGGGGAGGAGAAGAGGCCTAAAAACCCACGAAGTTCCCCAGCCTGACTGGCCAGATTTCAATCCCTTGTCCTCACACCAAGACAACATGTACATTGCTCTCCAACCCATCACAGGCTAAAGAGGACAAAGGAAAACAACCAAAAAGAAACTGCCAAAAACATGGGAATAAAAAGTTTTTGTGAATAGAATCTGTCTGTCCCACCTTCCAGAAATTGGTAAGCCAATAAGTGCATTGCTGATCTTCAGGTGTGAATCTGAAGGATGCTTGCCTTCCTGAGCTGAACAAAAGAAATATAATAACCTACATAATCCTCACAATTCAAACCCCTACCACATGCCTAGGCCCAAAATGGTTTAAAAAATGGCCCAATATGGAAAACTCTGAGCAACCAATGAGATCAGGCAGCATGCACCGAAGAGGCCCACTTCTCTTTAAAGATCTTTGTTTTCCGTGAATGTGTTACGTATGGTTCTCATTGTGTTCCCACCAAGTTCTTGATATGTTCATAACGGTGCTCCAATACCAATGTTCTGCAATTTGTTCCCAATGAGATACCCACACTTTATCCCATATCTTTTGCCTGAAGTTCTTCTCTTGTAATCCATATAAACAGGGCAAAGCGAACTAAATCACTTATTTTGGGTCAAGGTGATTAAACGAAGGCAACCAGAATGTAATCCATATAAACAGGGCAAAGCGAACTAAATCACTTATTTTGGGTCAAGGTGATTAAACGAAGGCAACCTGAATGTAATCCATATAAACAGGGCAAAGCGAACTAAATCTACTTATTTTGGGTCAAGGTGATTAAACGAAGGCAACCTTCAGGCTGCTCTTCTCCTCCCCCCTTAAAGTTTAGACTTCAGACCTCAAATCCTAAAGTACCCGGCCTCCTTGGGGGACCCTCCCTCCTTATTGAACTCCCAATATTTACTGGGCATTTGTACCCACCCACCAGGGGGGATGAGATTGAAATCCAAGACCCCCGCATTTTAATCTGTAGTCAACTTATCCAAGTACCCTAGTTCCATCTTGTAATAGCAAAAGCCATGACCAAATGACAGCTCCAGATAGCTAGGTAGCTAGCTGAGAACATGGCCAACTGTGAACTTTAGTGTAGGGTAATTCCCGAGGAGTGGGTACTCCCTGGGAGTACCCAAAATAACCGAGGATCCCTCCAAGGGCAGTTATTTTGGGGACTCTGCACTCCTGGGGAGCTTCCCAAACGAAAGCCCGTGAATGGATGGCTGTCTGCAAACTGTTGATGAAGCTGTGCTGAAACTGATGAAGCCACAATCAACTCCCACAACGCTCAATGAAATTGTGAAACTCCCTCCTGCTTCTGGGAGGGAAATTTGCTTCATAAAACTTGCAGCTAGTGTGAGAAAACCGGGCCAGGGCTTTACACTATCTCAGAACTTGGCTAACCAGGAACTTTAGCTATCTGACAAGTTACAATTTTTTCTTGGGCAAGTCTCTGATGTAGCCAAAGCAGCAATCATCCATAAGAAGATTTAGCCAAATTTGGCTACAAATGATATTTGGAAAGTAGATAATTAAACATCTCTCTACATTTTTGGCTACAAAGTACTTTAAAGCATGCATTAAAATATGGCTTTTTTTTTTTCTTTTTTGAATTCTGGCAATTGAAAAATCCCCAAAAACTCACTTCATTTACACAGTTAAAATTCTAGTTGCACTTTTTGGCGAAAATTCACCAGTGAAAGAAATGCTGCCAGAAACTTTTGGCTAAATCAAAACTTTTGCTATCTGGGAACTTCAACTATCCAAGAACTTTAGCTAGATCCATTGATAACTTGGGTAACTGGAAACTTTTTCTAGCCACTAAACAGCCAGAGTAAACCAGCACCCACCAGTCCACCATCCACTGGATGCCCATTATGGCTCAGTTGTGGATGAACATCAACTGAGTTAATATCTGGTTTCACCTTGGTTACCTATTCTGTAAGAAATGGGTTTTACACATAGGTAGATAGGTACCAAAAAAAGGTATTTCTGAGGTAAATGGATGGTCTATACATAGGTATGGGCTGTCTTTACTACTTACCTACCAACAGCCTACTCGTAGTTTGTTAGTCAGTATGTAGTAGAAAAAAGCAACTGATCGAAACACCATGGTTAGATAACGAACTGGAATCCAACAGAAAACTGTTTCTTGATCACTCACCATCCATCATCCATCATGGTACATTCATGGGCGCTGGCTCACTTTGGCTGGCTAACTCCAGGAACTTTTGGTTTTCGGGAACGTTGGCTACACGGGAACAAAGAAGTGGAAGAGCCGGGGGAAGACAAGACGGCCCTTTCGAGGAAAGTGGGTGCCGGGAGCGTTGTTTCTTGCAGCCGCGAGAGAGAAAGAGAGATAGGGATCCGGATGCGCAGCAGCAGTATGATCGCGGCGCTGTAATCTGCCTGTCTTTTTGGTTTTCCCATGGCAGCAGGGGCTGAACGCCATGTGGGTTTCGGATGGCGTCTTCGGATTGGGATAACTTGATGACGATTTTGGGGTTTCGGGTGAGAAGGGCATCATCAGCTGTGATCTGTATCTAGTCAAGGAACCTGGGAAACTTCGGGAAGCAAAATCTTTTCTGCACAAGCATTTGATTATGGCTGCTGCTGCCGTTGTCCGTTGTGCACTCATAGAGTGTTTTTCGCGTCGGGGATCGATCGTAGTGAAACAAAACTTGACGGTAGATAGCATTGTTTAGCGCCTGGTTGGTTGGTTGGTTTGTCCATGGTGGTGGTGGTGGTGGTGACGACCGTGGGCTAGCTATTAGGTTTTTTGATGTCCAGACTTCAGCGGCGGGTCGTCTGGGACACGGATCTACTTGCCCGCGGATATCCGTTTGCAAAGCCAGGGTTTCCAGTGGTCGACTTGCACTGCTTTCTTTCTCTTTCTCTCAACCTGCTGCCGACTGCTTCAGGGTTTGTTGCCTGGCTGCGGCGGCGTTGCTTGTTGACTAATTTCTTTAGCATCAAAACGTCCATGCTTGTTGCAGCAGCCAGACAGGTGTTTGTCCTACTTTTAGTGTGAACAAAAGAATACATGGCTTCCAAGTCTGGGTACTGGATGATCGGTTGTGTCCACCATGGTTTTTCTCTTTCTAAGTTTCCAAACAGGATCATACCGATCTCGTCTTCCATTCAATGGATGGAGTGTAATTGAATCTGTGTTACAAGGACGTGCATTCTAGAATTTCCTTGGGTTCTGGTCTATGGGTACTCGTCGTTCGGCGCTGGATGCAGTTTATCTCACTCGGACGCATGATCTATGTGGAGGTCTGCAGGATCGTGCCGTACCTTTCTGGCAAGATTTCTTCAAGCTGCTGGCTGGTTCATCTTCCTTGTGCCTGCAGGTGCAAACTTTGGCGGTGGTATAGTTTCGGATCATGTCGTCTTTGACCGGATCGTATAGTCTAGGCTTTGTGTAACTGATCATGATCTCTATCGTCGATCATGTGCAAGGGAATGTTAAGAGGAGGGGAGCTGAAGTCCTGCAACGTGACGACGCTGCCTGGCGAGGGTTTTTTGTTGTGAAAGAGAGGAGAAATGATGTGCAGAGGGTTTCTTGTTGTGAAAGACAGGAGAAATTATCTGATCTGCAAAAGGATTCAAGTGTGACTACGGAATTTCTAGAGTAGCTAGACGCCAGTTTTTGTATACCTTCACCATTGAATACCACGGCACAGTCGCGTCAACGTCCTGCACGTTATATGGCGTCGTCTTCCAGCTCTCCCTGTGCGGCATGCAAGTTTTTGAGGAGAAAGTGCACGGCGGAATGCGTGTTTGCGCCATACTTTCCACCCGACCAGCCTCACAAATTTGCCAATGTGCACAAGATTTTTGGAGCTAGCAACATCACCAAACTACTCAACGAGCTCCCTCAGCATCAGCGGGAGGATGCCGTGAATTCTCTGGCATATGAGGCAGATGCACGAGTCAAAGACCCCGTGTATGGATGTGTGGGAGCCATTTCATTATTGCAAAGGCAGGTTGTGCAACTGCAAAATGAGCTAGCAATCGCGCATTCAGACCTGGCCGGGTATGCTGGTGCCAGGATGGTAATAGGAGGTCCAGCTTCTGGCTCACAAGCTCATGGAGGCGCAGCAGCAGCTGGCGGACCTTCTTCGTCTTCGGCTTCCTTGGGCATTGGAATGGGGTTACCCGGAACAGCTCAATCTGGTGGTCGGGAACAGCACCAGATTTTGACTAGAGAGCAGCTCAGTGGTCTTGCAAGAGATCAGCCACCACAGCAGCTGACGAGAGAACAGATCATGGAGCTTGCTAGAGTCGGAGGAGGTTCTTACGAGGCTGGTTTGGCTGCACTCGGATTGAGTGGAGCTCTCACCGCGGATCCCTTAGGATCAGGACAGTATTCATCAAGTCGAACCACAGGAGGCGAGAGTCACGGCAGCGGGCGTCATGGCGATCGTACTGCAGGACTAGGACACATGCAGCAGTCTCGCGGCTCATGATCGATCTACGTTGCGCTTTTCGGTAGTTCCTATATTTTCTCATGCAGCTTTACATGATGATGTCGTTTGAGTGTTCGCGAGTCGTTCAGCACTGTTTCTTTCTGATCACCGACCTCTTGTGTCATATATATATACTGATGCTGTCGAAATCCTCGGCGAAGGCGATTTGAGACCTCAAGGCCTGCGTCTTCTGAAACCTCCGGATAGAGGTTTTGTGTGCAGTGCAAGCTGTTGTTGTGAGAATGGAATCGAACTGGTATGCAGCTGCGAGGAACTCCCCATGAATTGAGATCAAGGATTGTCGACTAAGTGACACCTGTGAACTCAAGCGGGATACTTCGCTCGTGACACTAGCTGGCACCAGCAAATGAATTGTCGATCATGATGAGTACGCTTCAGACACAGCTAGCTTGTGGGTGTCCAGGGTTTTTGTTTGAGCCGGACAAACGCATGATCAAGATTGCTCATGATGAGTTGCAACAAATCAGAGTAAAAACTACGTTGAACATATATAGTTCCGGACTTTCCCGGATCGTATTGGAGTGATTCAGAACGCTTGTAGACAACTGTAGGGCATTTGCAGGATTGTAAGAGAGGACTTAGGGTCGTGATCTGCTCGTTGATGCTCGCGGGTTGCTAGAGCTGCTTGCTTTTTTTCGTGAGATCTCTTAGAATAGGTTATCAGCTAGCGAGAACTCCACCACAAGTGAGAGTTGGTTGTGTCCCGTAGACATCCTGTTGGAGATCGATCTTACATCCTGGGTTGATTGCCTGGGTCATGTTTTCAGCATGCTTTTTACTGATCTGTGCCTTTGCAAGCATGGGAATTCTAAGGGGCGATGCTCATCGGAGTTCTGCCCCATTTTTGCTCTTTTCTCAGTGTGTATTGATCCTGTTATACGCATGGACTTTCGTTCCCGGCCAGAATCTTCCGACGTCATGTGTATGGGAGAGCAGAGAAGGCCGGGAACACAATCTTCTTCATCTTGGCCGCACTAGTACATAATCCACTGGAAGCTAAAAACATTGTCGAATTTCTAACAACGAAAGAATTTGCATGCTCTGAAGTTGAGCTTCTTGACTCATGTTGGAATATGTCAACGACTGGCTGGCTGGCTGGCTGGCTGATGAGTCGCTCTGCTGGCAGTAACTTCGATCATTTCTGACAGTACTGCCATCAATTGATCATCTCTCTCCATTAGTTCTGTGCTGCAGCTGGTTCGTTGCTGCCTTGACTATAAACACTTTCCAAGCTGCAAGTTTTATAATCCAGAGATCCATTAAAAGCAGATTCTGTTAATTCTGCCAGAAGAACCTCTACAATTAGAGAAGCTGTACAAACACGAGGGAAGGGAAGAGACAATTTCAAATGAAATGTATCTACGTTTCCATCTTGCTGTTCAAATTCTTTCTTGTTTCTTCTAATGTAAGTACCCAGTACTGGAGTGTATCTCATCATGAAATTGCTGCCATATTAATTAGATCACTAAAGAAACGGTAATCCGGCAAAGGTATAACATGAAACGCGGCTGGGTCGCATAATGGCTCTGCCCTTTAAATGACATCCATAAGGATATTGATGATAAATATTCAACATGCTAAATTGGAAACAAATGGTGGTTAGCATGGTGAAGCCTCTGAAGTGAATCCTTCCCTTTGGCAGCTGGAAATGTTTCTATAGTGGGACTCCGCATGTCCCAAGATATATTGTAGGGATACCAAATTTTGTTCCAAGACCCATTTCTGGCTGCATTACAATATTGTCTCTACCCTGAAGAGCACATCCAATAAACTAGATCACTTTTCTACTTGCAGGGGTGCAGAGATCAAAGCTGAGAACAACGACTTCAGAGTGTGCAGCTAATTTTAAAGGAAAGTCGCACCAAAGCTGCTTCCTTCTCACAGACCCACCCAAAACATGAAAGAAAAATGAAAAACACAAAAAAAAGCATGTTGTAAATTTTTATTTTACTTTTTTGAATCACAACAGCAGACCTGATCTGACAAGCAGTTGGCACCCCCAATTCAAAAGCTTAGTGGCAGAGGGCAGGCAGGGATTTCACCTGCACAGCAGTGGGTTTGAACCCAGAAACTGTTTTGAGGTCCCAGGGTCCCAGACAAGGGCTATACCGCTGAGCCATCATCCCTGAGGTCCAAAAAAAACCCCAATGTTTGCTGGACGTAAAGTTTGTCGGTCTAGCTACGACCGAGATCATGGGTATCATCATCATCATCAAAGGCTCCAAAGTAACTAGTATCATGTGCATGCATGCAGCTAGCGAGTGATCTGCACTTGTAAACGATGATATCCAGAAAGAAAATCTAGCTGTTGTTCAATGAGATCGATATTGTCGACTAAGGAAATCACCTACTTGATCAGCGCGATAGTACTAGACTATTCGTTGCAGATGGTCATCAGATCTTTAGATGCAGATCATGCAGATTTGGCTATCCCAGCTGAAATTTACTTAAAAAATTAACTTATAATTCCGTTGCTTCTGCTGCTGCTTCTGCTGCACACCATGCATGATCAAGCATAATATTATTCAAGCTTTAAAACAGATCCTAGTAAATTCTACTGATTGGACTGGTGAGTACTGCTGCTGCTACTATAAGTGATGCTGCTGCTCATCAAAATCCCATCAACCCAAATTTAGGTCCTCATCAGTGGAGTTCTTTAACCTGGAATTTATTATTAAGGATATACCTTAAGGTGTAATTCACATCCCTAGGTGAGATCTAAATCATTACATTTTACAGATCTAGATGACTTAATTAGATCAGTAGTTTTTGTAATTTTCTTAAACTGGAATTCGTATTAATAAGCAGATTCTTCATATTTAGGTAGATGAATAATTAACATTAGTAATTTCCTTATTTATGGGAATCTATATATTGAGATATAGGTGTAACTTGGGTGAAAATACAGCAACAGGAACCACCCAGTCCAAGGCCATATTAAGTGTTTGTTTTTACCAAAGCAGTCACGGAGCTTCCATGATGTATCAAACAGTTTCTTTCAATAGGTTCAAGCATGATTGGGGTATCCCAAATTTGAAACACAAAACTGATTCAAAACTTCTCAAACTTACCTTTTCCTTCACAAAACCTAAGATTTAGATCTTCAATTTCTTTCTTTTTTATCATGTCAAATCATTTCTTTTAAAAAAAAAATTATGCACGCATATAAGGGGTTTTTTTTTTTCACTTATAAAAATAAGAATAATATAATTTATTCAATATAGCCCATGTTCTATAATGATAAAAAATTCTCAAGATTTTCACTTTTGAAACCTTGTATATTGTCATAAGGCACTCTAGGTTCTTCTCACACGAATGTTTTGTACTCATTAATGCTTAAGCTATTTGTGAGAAAATAATTCTAGTGACACAGGAACTGGTTGATATAAGGTTTTTTGAAAAAGTTACGTATGTCACTTCTACATGTATGACCATTCTAGTCATATGGTTGTCCTTATCAAACAATTCTATCCATAATGTAGTCAATAGTTACAACTAATTATAGACATTTTTTTGACAATTTTTTCCTTAATGCTTGGGTCCAACCACATTATAAAAAGCCACGCATGCCCCCTTACACCACTACTTTTTTGTTGTTTTTTTGAAAAAAATAAAAAAAAATTCTTAATACGTTTTTTAAGAAAACACTAGATTTTTTTAAAAATATTTTGATGGGTGTATTCATGATTGGGGTACCATAGGATGCAAATTCTTTAAGGTGTACTAAATTCTTGTCATAACATCACCTTTTTCTATCTTTTTTACTTAGTCTTTTTTTACCATGTAAAAACACATTTATGGATGATTATGATGGAATCTAAAATTGTAATAGGTTAAAATATAATCATTTTGAAAATTTTGACAACTTTTGATTCATTATTTTTCATGGGGATCAAAATATAGGGTAAAAAAGGATTGCAATAAGGACTAGGCCCTTTTCATCATGTGTGGTACACCTTAAAAGATTTTCACCCCGAAAAGGAATGACTTATATTTAAAGGACTGCAAAAAACATCTTTGGATTTTTTTTATCTTACATTATTATAGTTATAATAAATTGTTGTATGCCAATCTAGATAAAATGATGTCTTGTTAAATTAATAAAAATATTTGGATACTATGGAATGTAATTTTGAGCCCTATAAATTAACTATATCAAACATGTAAATTACAATTTTTTAAAAATGAATCAAAAGGAATGTACAAAGTCATACAATTGATTTCAAATTTTTTGTCCAACAGAAATTTCCCTCTTTTATGAAAATATATATTCATTATATGAATTTGATGAAAAACTAAATTATAAAAAAACTTCAAAGTTTTTTAATTTTGAAGGAAAGGGCTATAAGGAAAAGGATTTTTTTAAAAAACCATTTGACAAAACAATTGTGTTCAAAGGGGTCACAATGTTTAGCTTAAGGTGTAGGTCACATGTGCAAGAAAAAATCTTGCCAAAAAACATGTTTGGTTGTCCATTGAAATTCATTTTTGGAATTTTTAGGAATTTCTATTTATTTAGCTATAAACCAAAATATTCATACACAATTATGTATGAATGTGAAAACTCACTAGCGCCACATGAATTATCTTAAATTGGATTCTTCAATTATTTTCACTTAAATTTGTTTCAAATAAATGTTATTTGTAAAAAGTAGCCACACAAAAGTCCTTGAATCCTCTTTCCTTTTTTTGTAACCCCAATCATGAATAAGCCTTAATATTATTATGTTAAGGAGTATGTTGAAAAACATCCCAAAATATGTCATAATTTTTTTTTTCAAATTGTGTTTTTAGTGTCAAAACTATTGTTAAGCAATGGTTACAGGTCTTTAAATGTATGAATTAAGTATTTTTTTATTCATAAATTAAATTGATTCCAAAATTTATGATATGTACATAATGTATTCATAATAAATATTTTTAATTATTATTTCATACTATTTTTACAATCCAAAATTCAAAAAATTAAGCAGTGGTTAAATTGCTAATGGTACATGTTAACATAATTGCACCAACCTATTGAGAAAATGATTCGGGATTCAAACGGTTTTTGAAACAATCGAATGTCTAGAGAGGGTGCAAGTCAATCTGTAAATCATTATCATCAAGCATGGAGTTGAACTTTAGAACTTCATTTATGCCAATTCACAATGGCATTCGTGGAGGGGTGAGCAATATAAGTAGTAATAGTAATTCCTTACGAAAGATGCAAGATTTCAAAATTATGCATAATGGCTTGTAGGGTTTTCACAACTACGATGGCATCAACCCCTTGGATACTATGTGTTGTTCCTTCTTTCTAACCTTATTTTTCTAGGTAGTGATTCTGTTGGAAAGTTTCTGGATTAGAACGATCGTGTGTTTATGTGCAAGGTGGGGATAGGATATGGGGTGAAAGCAAGCTAAGGTGGACCAAAAGTGGCACAATAAAAGTCCAATTTTGCATAGTTTTTGGTGTTACCAAAATTTGAATCACAATAAATATGTCGACCAAAAATCATTTTTTTGCAAGAACTATTTCTTGCCCTCCTTTCTTAATGAATTATTAAATATTTTGATGAAAAACTTTCCATCAAATTCAAATTTTTGACATTCAAAATGGGTTAATGAATTATGGGGTTCTCAAAAATACCTAAATGTTTATCCCCATTTGTAATCACATCCCCAATAAGTCCCAATATTTATTTATCTTCATTTTAGTCATACAACTTATGGTAGAATACCATAACATATTTCATTTAATATTCCAAGAATTATGAATCCATTTAAAATGTGTATGGACTATGATATAGGATGAAACACAAATTTAAAAATCCCCCAAAGACCAAAAGATGGTCATTTGGTTTTTATTTTTTGCTATTAGCTTTTTACAACAATGTATATTATGCAATTTTTAATATTTTTTGTATTAATTGGAGTTAAAAGACATTGCCATAATAAGAGGTATTAAATTTTATTTTTTTTGATATGCAAAAATGGATAGTGCAAGGTTGTCAAAACCAAGGCGACACGCCCATTTTGTATTGGGCATCACATTAGCGTCCGTCCTTATGCATCCATTATGTCCATCGCATTTTTCAAGACAAATGTAAAAAAATCTTTAGTCATACTCAGATTGCCCCCATTACAATTGGTGGTTGAAAATGGATTTCGGCCACCAATTTTACGGCAACCAAAAATTTTCAGTTACCAAGCCTATGATGATCAAAAAATATTTGTCTCCATCTTTTCGATGTGTCATCATTCTGGCCTTGCCATTTACATGAAAGAATATCTTAAAGCAAAAAAAATTTATGGAAATTCCAATATTTCACCATGCAAAAACATAATTTTAAGAAAAAAAATCCTTTAAAAGAAACCAAATTCCTTCAAGATATCATAACTCTATCACTAATCCCAAGTGTCAACACAAGCCAAAATATTGTCTCTTAAAAATCCTTGCATAAAAATAAACGTACTACATGAACCTACAATACTTTATAATGAATTTAAACACAATATCCACGCCTTGGTAGGCAATGCCAAAAAAATGAAAACCAAAACAAAAGTATACAAAATGAACGCCTTGTAAATTTTGCATTAAGAAATGTTGCTTTAAATGAACTTTTATTGATTTTTTTCATTATTAATGTCTATCAATTATGAGAGCATTTATCGAATCGAAACAAATTATCAATGATAAATCATCATCCATAATTCAAAGATTTTAAAAATAGATAGGCAATACTTGTGGTAAAATTATATATGAACATTGTATCTTATGTTTATAAAAAACCCATCATCATTATAGAACATAAATCATATACAAATTTCAAATGTGTAAAGAAGATGTGATTACACAAATCAAAATGATTACAAATCTCAAATGTGATTACACATGACAACATGATTCACTTACAAAATTGGGTTTTATGAAATCCACAAGTCCAAAACATGTCATTTTTGAAAGATCATGCAAATTACAGCATATTCCATATCTAGCAACTACAAATTATCTATGGTTGCCTTCTATAACAGTCTTTAGTTGTAGTCCAATTGTATGGAGGCCTCATCAATGTGTGCACAATGTGTTGAATGATTCTTCGTGCCTCTGGATTTGGGTCATATATGTCATGGATTAGTTTCCCAAATGATATTTTGATTGAATTGTCCACAAAATATTCTACATGTCAATCATCACCCCATATGACATTTATCAACCTACCCACCAAATATGCTTCAAACTTCAAAATTGTGGTGTGTGACTTGGCCATTTGTTAAAGGGTATTTGTAATTCCTAACTCGCTATAAACAAAAAACAATTATAAGGCAACCTACCTATGCATAATTTTTCACTACAAGAAATCACAGTTTTTTAAAAGGTTCAACTTGACTAAAGTGTACACATTGACCAAAAGGATGTTCATTTGACTAAAAGTAGGGGTCATGAAATACACATGGTTGTTTTGGTTGATTTGTTTGACTGAAATTACCATTTTGACCAAATGTTAAATCATACATTTAATCAAGAAAAAAAAATTCTTAAATGGTCCATCGAAATGCCCATGGGCTAGTCAAATCGGCCATACTAAATGGCCATGCTTAATCAAATTGGCCATATTAATTTGGTTAGCTAACCTACTTGTTATGCCTACTAAGGTACCTACCTACCTACTTATTTACCTACCATCTACCTACCTATGTCCTAACTACCTACCTACTTACTTACCTACCATCTACCTACCTATGTTTTACCTACCTACCTATGTCCTACCTATTTACCTACCATCTACCTACCTACCTATGTCTTACCTACCTACCATCTACCTACCTATGTCCTACCTACCTACCTATTTACCTACCATCTACTTACCTATGTCCTACCTACCTACCCATTTACCTACCATCTACCTACCTATATCCTACTTACCTACCTATTTACCTACCATCTACCTACCTATGTCCTACCTACTTACCTACTTACCTACTACCTACCTACCTATGTTTTACCTACATACTTACCTACTTATTTACCTACCTATGTCCTACTTACCTATTATCTACCTACCTACTATTTACTTACATACCTACCTATAGTTAGTAAATATGAACATCTAAAAACATAGGTAGGTAGGCATGTGTACCTACCTATCTATTTAGTATGGTACCTATTAACCTACTTATGAAAAAAATTGAAATTCAAATGTTGTTATACACATTGACAAAATTCATGGGTACATGTTAAATACATTTGGTATCATATTGTTTTACAAAGTGGTGGGGTGGTTTGATGGAACCAAGGAAACCAAGGTTCAATGCCCTTTACCAACATATACTATGTGGAGTATGTATATTCATATATATACCTTGTACATGTGTGTAAATGTAGAATACCTAGGTGGGTTGTAGATAAGTAGGTAAAAGGCCATGGTGAGTAGGTAGGTACTTATTATTAATTTATTATTTACATTTTTATATTTACAAATTGAGCTATTTTTTTAATTAAGTTTTTTTGGCTAGCCAAATTTTTTTCCAATCTGATTAATCAAAAAACCATTTTATGGTCAATCCAACAAACCACCAGTCAAGTTGGACATGTTCAAATCGACTTGTTTAATGTGACTAAATGGTCAAATTGACCAAATGTCAAAATGACCAGTTCTTGGTTTTTTTTTTAAAGTAAAATAAATCATGATTTCTTGTAGTGTTTATGTTGGTAGCATCTTGTTCCTTTACAAAGCCATACAATGATTACATCACTTCTTGCAACCACCTAGCTTAACCCCAATCGCACACACCTATATACACAACATTTGGTTTGTATGTTGAAAAATGCAACATAATGTTGTTGTTAGACAAGTCATTGTGCAAAATTCCACAATGATGTACTACATTCATAATGTTTATGAGTGCCCATGCCAACTTCACACAATTTTGCCTAAAGGCAACAAGTTGTGTTCACCCTTCCATATTCGACTTGCATTGTTGCAATAAGGTATGATTATCAATAATGGGGGAGTACTTTGTGTTGTAATCCAGCATTTCTCAAAGAGTTCCCCCAATCCACCACATGTGTATGCCTCCATGGTTTTTATGTGGATGGCAAGGAATTTGATGACACTAAGATGTTTGCATAGGCATCCCAACACTTCCATTAATTGTTGTTCATGTGTTTTTCACTCATCATCCATCTTTAGTGTCTTCCCCTGCAATGGGATGCGATTGAATCTTTCGATTCACACCTTGCACACCACACCATAACCACCTTGATTATCTCCACCCAACAATGGGAGCACATTTGTTGTGCTTGGAATCCATAACACACCACAACTTCCAATTTGGACTAGAAGGTTTTGAATGCCTTCTTCCGTCCATGGTGCAAGCCTTGTTTTTTTCTTCAACCAATTCTTCAAAAATTTGGCCCATCATAAAATTTTCTCCCACAATCTCACCACCTCCATGGTATATTGCACCTTGTCCTTTTGTGGATAAAAGACATCAAACCATTACAACAAATTTGTGGTTCAATCTAAAATGTTGCATTCAAACCATTCTGAAAACCCTTTGGAAATTTGAAATTTAGTGTATCACAAAGATCCATCTAGTTTTGCCAAAAATTTATGCTCCATGACCTACTTATACTTTTCCAGGCTAGTTTGTTGCTTGCTCACAAAAGCATCATCGAAATATGCCATTATGTGCTCCATAAAAAATGTCATGACAATTTGCTGGAATCATGATGTGGTGATTCATTTAAGTTCAAATTTGTGTCAATGAAGTGTTCTCCCCACCAGACATTTCTATAGCCCTTCATTTGTGCATGGTTGAAGGTGGGCCATTCAAAGGTCTAGGGGGCTAAGTCCTAGATGATGTCTGGGAAGACATGTTTTAGGGGTTTTGGTCAGATTAACCGTCTAATGGTTGTCTATCGGACAATGGTTTGCTTGATAGTTGTTTACCCAATTTTTCACTATATGACATCCTTCAAATTTTGGACGAAAAAAAACCAAAAGTCTTTCCAAACACTAATTCTTAAAAACAATTAAAGACTCAAAAAGTCAAGGTTCAATGTGGTCCAAAATATTCACAAAATGTAAAAAAAATAGCCCTTCACCAAGGACTTGATCGCTTCAACTCACCCCAAGTTCCACACAATGGTTGTAAGGAGGCAACTAAAGACACAAACCCAAATGAGAACAAGGTGCTCAAAAATGAATCATGGATTATATTTAAAAACACTCATATACCCTTAAAGAACCTCTTCCAAATTTGGTTACCATTGGAGGGCTGAAATCACTTCTTCCAAATTCGATTGCCATTTGACAATTCCTAAATGGCAACCAAATTTATTAGCATATCCATTTGTAAGGATCAAAATACATAGTCATTGTCCAATGGCAACCGAATTTAATTGGTGCCATCAAATGGTGACCAAAAACTCAACCAAAAACCTTTCAATCACCACAATGTGTTTCCCCACCCCCACCCCCCACCCTACCCTACTTTTTTTCCTTTCTTTGCTTGCCCGTTTAATGGTGACCAAAACCTTTTTGGTTGCCATCTTATGTGATCCCTTTATAAAAAATGGGTTTACCAATGTGAACCCATTGGGAACTTGAATGGAACATGTTGTAAACAAATGGAAAAATAAAAAACAATCCTTATTTCTTGTGAGCAAAATTTGATGCAATTTTGTAACACACCCAAATAACTTGGGCTTTGTGTTGCTACACACTACCACTAACGATAAACTGAACTACACGCATTTAGAATTATACAACAAAATTGTAATAAAAAAAAATAAAAAAAACTTCTAAATTTTCAAAATGAAATGTGTTTTCCTTTTTTACACTATCTATAGAAGTAAAAATGAAATGAAAGGCCATGAGTGTTGTAATTTTTTTAAAAAACCATAGTAAGCTTCCAATAAAAAGAAAATAAAGAGATTTCAAAATATGCATGCAACAAGAATAAAAAAAACAAGAAAACCCTAAACCCAAAAAGGTCCATCCATATAAGAGGTCATTATATAAAGATATCATTCTAGTAGTTATATAACAAATTTTGAGGTAGAATAATTTATTTTAACATATTATGGAAAGGAACATGGTAGGACAAAATATTATGGGAGCCTATTGTCATCCTACCTAAACCATCTCCAATGAAAATTCATTGTCATTAGAATTGCAATAATATGTTTTCCATTCATTCCAATCACATTGTCATCAATGAGGTTCAATATGTAACTAGGTTCAACTAGGTTTACATTAATTGTGACAAACTTTTAAGGGAAACAACTTGTTTATACCCATATTGTTGTATAAATATCAATGTACAATATTGAAACTACTTTATGTACAATGTACATACGTTGCATCTAGTGGCAAATTTCACTTCACTCTACTGCTACAATCTAATATATCCCCTAGTACTACTTTCCCTAATATTAATACCACGTTGTTGACTAGCATAATTTCCTAACCCAATGGGTTCCCCATTCAAAATTGTGTCCAACCCAGGAAGATTATCTATCTCATTGAACATTGTGACTATGTGGGGAAATATTGTAATTAATAATGTAAAAGTAACATCATCTTTCAAACATGGCCCTTTGCTAATATCACTACTAGAATTCCTATTTTTGCAAACTAACCAAATTGACTAGATGGGTTTTTTTTATTAAAGGACATGTATTTTTGACTAAAGGCCAAAGGCTTGAATGATAATGGGTATTTTTTTACTAATCAATTTGATTAGAATGATCAATTTATAATTAATCAAATTAGACATCTAGTCAAATTGGACTTTAAAATACCACCTAGTCAAATTGGCAAATGTTTTAGTCAATAAGGCCACCTATTATACTCAATCAATAAAGCTAATTAAGTAGGCTTGGTCAAAATGGCCAATGGCTTAGTCAAAAGAGTCAATTATAAATTCCAATACTAATTGGCTATCTTAATACTACATGTAACATTTTGACTATGTTTGACCAATTTTTTTTAAATTGAAAAAGGTAAAAGTTAACTAATCATAACTATATGAATCATGACCAAATTAATTATGGTTAAACTAATTATATATATATGGTTTATCTAACCATGGTCAATTTAACAATAGTTGGTTTCACCTTAATAATTTTAACCATGATAATTAGCTTGGCATAATTAATTTAACGATTATTAGTTGGGCAATTGTTGGTTTTGCCATAAAATATGTAGTCATTAGTTAATTTAAACATATTAATTTTATTAATGGTTAGTTTAACCAAATTTATTTACTCATAGTTAATTTAACCATTTTCAATTTAACCATGGTTGGTTTAGTCATGAAATATTATTTAGTGGTTAATTTGGCCATATTTATTTTACTCATGGTTAATTTAGCCATATTTATTTTATTCATGGTTATTTTTAGCCATTTTTGGTTTGGTCATGGTTGGTTTAGCCATAAAATATTTATTCATTGGTTAGTTTGACCATATTTACTTTATTCATGGTTAGTTTAATCATCATTGGTTTTGCCACAATTAGTTTAACCATTCTTAGTTTTTCCATAATTACTTTAATTGTGGTTGGTTGAAGCATTATTATTTTACCAATCATTAGTTTTGTCATAATTAATTTTTCCTAGGTTGAATTAGCCATCTATTTAACTTATGTAATGTAAATATGTGGTTAAACAACCTAAATATAAGTAGCTTATGTGTAGGTGTATTTATTTATACATACCTTACCTATACTCCACCTATTTACCTATATTTTTGCCTATAGGTAACCTAGTTATATAGGCTATGATAGGCCATTTATATACCTATGATAAATTACTAATTGGTTAACTAGTTATTTACTTAAAATCCAATAATGAATGTGTAATGAAATAACTAATTATTAATTATTACTAATACATTGTTGATAATATATAATGAATTAGGTCAAATTTGTAAGGATTAGTTATAATTTGGTTGTAATCATTAATTATAACTAAATAACTAGACATTAACTATAACCAATTTTTGTTTTCATTTAATTAACATACATATTTACCTACCTCTTTATTTATTTATTTATTTATTTAATTTATGTATCTTATGTATTTCTTTAGGAATAATGTTTTGTGAACTAAAAGGCTTTAATGTTGTTTGGACATAAAAATGTTTCTCCCTCCCAAAACTTTGTCCCATATTGTTTATCATCCTTTCCAAATGATGAACAAATATAAATAAATGCACCACAAGCATCCAAGCCATAAGAAATATTTTAAAAAGGAAGGCCACTTGGGATGAACCAATTGAAAAGGCTAGACCTTAAATGCCAAATTCATAATGAACCTAATCACTAGTTATAGGCTCCTAGACCTAAGCTTAGCAGCTTAGGTTGTAGGTTCTTAAACATAAATACCTTAGGAATAGGTATCTAATTTTAAGATTAACCTAGGTTACTTAAGTTGTATCCACATGGCATAACCTAGTGGCCAATGTTTAAATGCCACATGGCATAGCCTAAATGGCCAATGTTTAAATGCCATGTGGCATAACCTAGTGGCTAATGTTTAAATGCCATGTGGCATGGCCTAGATGGCCAATGTTTAAATGCCACATGGCATGGCTTAGGTGGCTCAAATTTGTTGGTGCTTGGGTTATACCACCCTCGAAACATTTGATAAAACCAACAATCATTGACGTTGGTGCTTGTATTGATCATTAACAGGTACAACAATTCACATGCCTTTTGAATCATGGAATTGTTATATTGCCATTTGTCATATTGATTTCCCCATGTAATAATAGACATGCCAACATTTCAAATCCATTTCATGTATGTGCCCCATGCTTGTGGCCTATTGGGTGTGTTCAACATATTGTACTCCCAATGTTGTGCCATGGTTGCTTAAAGACTAAATTGTTCATATAGGTGCCAATGAAATGGGGGCCTTACATTATGGACATTTCCTCCTTGCCACCATTAAGTGATTAAGCATTACAGATGGTACATGTGTTGGGAAATGCTCAAAATCCATGCTCCTAGTCCAAATGGGGAGTAACAAATAAAGCATAGTTCCCCATTTTGCATGAAGGGTTGAGGTGTGGGCAACAAAAGTTCCCGTGTTTTTTCTAACAAGGTAGTGACATATTCTTAATCAAGCTTGGGATGTGTTGCCCAATCAATGCTTGCATTTTCCGCCATCTTTGATAAATTGTTAGAAAACATCTCAGATATCCTAGGCCACAATGTCAAATCATGTGATTGAAACTTCCCATCTTCACAATATTTCACATGCATTTTTACAAGCTCCGCCTCCATCTGCATAGCTTAAGTTGTTGCCAAAATACATGTAAGATGCATGTGGTTTGAATTTTATTTGGTTGCCTTCACAAACGTTTTAACATTTTTTCAATATTATTCCTTCATATCAATCAACGTTTGATGGTAGCATTCAATGTCTTCCACAAAATTCAAGTGTTCTTTTTTAGCCTCAATGGCCCTTGTAAGTGCCTCTTGCAATGCCTATTGTTAAATAACAACATCTTGTTCTAGCCCAAAACATTTTGTTTGGCACGAAGCCAATTCTTCACACAATGCATTGTGCTCCAATGTCACTTCTCGAAGTTGCGTCTCCATTACACCCATTTCCCCTCGCAACACCTCCAGAACATGTTCTACAATGTTGACTTGTCTTGTGGAGGAAAATATGTTAGCATCTTGTGCCAACCACCCCTTACCATCTATCATGTCAAATGGTAAGTAAAATACCATATAAACCACAACATCTATTTGTGTTACATCCAATATGGGGTTGTTCGTGCTCAATAGTGATTGAAAGGGATTTTGTTCCCAAGGGTGTTGAACAATTTGGTCATTCATCACAAGGTCTAGATCTTGAATATAAGAAATATTCGGTGTTATTGTTTCAAAAACAATTGGTATTTGGTGGTTCATCTAGGCGACTTGTATATTGGGCGTAATTTTTTTTCCTATGTGTCTCATGCCTAGGAAGTGGCCACTTCTTGTCAATGTGGCACCATCACACATATGAAAAACATAATGTGTACGACCGAGGTTGGGGAAGGTTTTGCCATGTAACATTTGCTACAACGGTTGGGTCTTCAAGTGTTTCAAGCTTTGCCTCGTGCCATCTTCCTTTTGCACCATGGCCCCTGACCATTCTATTTTGGTTTGCATCATCTGCCATCATACCTAATATCCATTAATAAACATGTAAACATAAATTAAGGTTAAGGAAAAAATGAAGTTAAAGGTGGGATAAATTAAGGTTAAGTTTAGAAAAAAATGTATAATAAATTGGTATGGGGTCCTCCAAGAGGTTCAACATTCAAGTCCAACACACAATTGTTTTCACAATTGGCATCATGAATTTAAAAGCCCTCTAAAGGGCTCCCACTTTCTTTTAAAGGTATGGCATTGATTATTCAGAGCAAACAAAGTCCTCATATGTATGGAAGAAAATATAAGAAATGGAAAAAATGTGGGTCTTATAGTGGACCCACACATTCGAAAGCCCCAAGACCAGGCCCAAGCTTGTTTTAGTCACCTTCAATCACCATCATATGCACAATATGGCGTCGGGCCCAATCCAATGACCCAAATTCAATAGTGATTAAAAACTTTTGGTCACCATCCAATGACCTATAGGGATTGTAAATGCAAGGCTGTTGGGTGGTGATTGAAAAGTGGTTTGGTTGCCACTAGACCATTGTACCATTGGTAGCTAAAAGCAACCAAAATAGGTTCAATTGCCATTAGTCAACCAGTTTTAGGCACCTTTTGTTGCCAATTACATAGTTAATAGTTAGTGACTAAAACTTTTTTATCACTTCAAACTTGAGGAAAGGAAACCACATTTTTTCGGTCGCCGACTATCCACATGTCTAATTAGTGACTAAAAAAATTTGGTCGCCATTTGACAACATTCAACAACCATGTGTGGCTAGTAAATGGGAATGCTGTAAGATGGGGACCAAATTTTTTTGAACGCCAAATTTTTTGGTGCCCCTAGTTTTGGGGTACCCTTAATTTAGGCTATATAAGGAGATTCAAATTCTACTTTTTCCTCCCTTTCTTTGTGACATGTATGACTCTAGTTGTTTTGGACAATTGGTGCGCAACACATTAAAGAAAGGGGGGCGGGGACTTCATGCACTTTTTTTTGTTATTTTTGTGATTCCAACTTTTTCCACAAAACAAAATATGTTAAGCATTTTAGTTGAAGAAGAGATAATCGAGCATGCTATCGATTGGGACAATTAAACCATCATGATTTGGGTCTATGAAAGGGCAGATGTCATATATTTCCTAGGCTAAGAATAAGGCCAATATTACGTGGACATTTCTCAATTACCAGGAGGACTTATTATACAAGGACATACCATTAACATTATATGTCAAAACTGAGAATGTAATGGATAGGGAAAGTGTGTTCATAGCTTGGAATCACAATGGCACCAATGTTAAATATCTGCCATGCACGTTTGAAGGAGTTTATGTCTTGGATGTCTCTAATTTGTTTGATGACTTGCTGGACAAGGACATTTTAACAAAGTTTCATGTTTACAACACATAGGACTATTTTGACAAAATATGACATTTGTTATTTTTAGTTGAATTCAGAAATAAAAAAAGGAACAAATGTCATTGCCACTTGATGATCTATCTAGAAACTCATTCAGTTACCATTTTGATAATGTATTATCACGTTTCATCTTTTGATTTAAATATTGCAAGTGATTCAGTGTGAGTAAATAAAAAAATATATATATTTTTTGCGATTTTTCATTCTTTTTTTATTACAATAAGTATAGCTAAACACTCCTTTATTTTTTCCTTACGGATCATTTTGAGTGCCCTTGGAATTGAAATTTTCCAATTTGAATTATGGATATGAAATTGTCTTATATGAAATACACCAATTTCAAAATAGGGTCCCAAACTAGATGGTTACAATTTTATTACCAAAGAAATATACAATAGGAAGAAAATATGTTTATGCCACCATGTGGATTTGCATATAATGTTCAACCTATGTGTAAGAATTACAAAATGCCAAATGCTTGTTATTGTGAAGCCCTTGTGATTCGTGACCTAGGAGGATAATTAATGGTCTAATTTGGATGTTGGGGTCAAAGCTCATGGTAGTCACTATGATTTGGGGCCTCAATTGCTTCATTATGAATGTCGATGTCATTGTCATCATCATCATCATCATCATTGTGCCCCTCTTACACTTTTGAAATGTCCACCCCATGCAAGGTTGTGATGATATTTTGGTTCGAACGTTTTGTCACAATTCATTTGGTGGGGCATTGTCCTTCAATATCCAAAATGTCATCATCGGTGTGTGGTCGTTCATAATTATGTTCAACTACAAAAATAATTGTTGTTTGAATAGTAGGCCTCTTCCTTCAAGTAATTCAATGTGTGGATGAATCTTCAATAGGTGGTGGAAGATGATTCATGGAAATTGCCACAACAACTAGTTTTAACCCCATTGGAACTTGAGGTGTTGGGGATCTTGGACATCATAAGTATTGGCTAATTGTTGTGTGGTAAGAATTTGAATCACCTTCTATTAACTTCTCTAGTCTTGTAGCTTTAAGACTTGAAGGACTTGGATCTGCAACTTGGGGTGCATTTGCACTAGTGATCATATGTGGGCCCACACCTGGTTCCAATGTAATATTCCCAATGTCATCAATTACAATATTGGGAGGATTGACAAGTGGGTTCATTTGTATGTTTGAAATGTTATTTAATGTTTGTTGTGCATTTGGTTCTAGAATGATGATTTGAATTAATGGTGTGTTCATGCTAATTAAAGGGTTCATTTCCATGGAATTCATTAATTGCATGGACGTGTCTTGACTTGGGGCCATTGGAACATGTACAACTTGGGGGGGTGCATTTAACATTTCAACATCATTTTTTAATAATGGCATGTTCGAATTTGCATTGCCATTGTCAAATCCTTGAACTTGCCAAATTGTCGAATCAAACAACAATCTTGGAAATGGAATCTCATCATCATGAAGGAATTCAAAAAGGTCATGTTTGACTTCATCTTCACTTCACTCATCTAACGTTATGGGGTCCTTGTCCAATGAATCATTTTCATTTCCACTTTCATCAACATTGGACATCAAGTTTTCATACAACATGTTCTTCTCATACCATGTCACAGGGTTAACACCATGTTGTTCTTGCAAAAACTTGCTATTGATTTATATGTCCACCAGGTTTTTCACCTAACTTGATGTTAATCGATTCTGCACTTTGCTATGGACAAATGAATATGAACTTCAATTCTATTCCTTTACAAGAAAAATTGTTGTCTACAACTTGATTTATCACTAAGTTGTTAGTCATGGAAGACATTTATGACTACATGACTATGTAGTCGGACACGTTGTTTAAAACACCTAGTCGCTAGTGTGGTTCAATCACAAGACAATTTGCAACTATGACTTTTGCGATTATAAAGTCATGGAGGTCATCAATGCTTGATAAAATCCATAAATTATGGCCGTTGGATATAATTCATTAAATATGAAATAAATATTTTTTCCACCCATGCCATCTAGACATGTGGCATGTAGACACATGGTATAAAGGCCAAAAGCCCAACTTATATGTTAGGAATGTAGGCCTTAGCTTACCTAGGAAACTATGTCCTAGCCTATTAGGAATGTAGGCTAGCTTAACTAACAAGCTAAACAAGTTCAATAAGTTGCAAGTTTGAAGATTTGAACCCCTCACCTCCACATTGAGGGAAAATGTTTTTAAACCCCATTTAACCATTACACCACATGATTTTTACATGACAAAAATTATCACCATATTGTTATAAACATTTTTTCTAACCTACTTTATAAGTTAGGTACCTAGGTACTTACTAACAACTTAGAACCTACCTAGTAACCTAGTAGGTACCTAGCTTGGTAAGTAATAGGTAAGTAATACCTAGAGGTAGTAATAAATAAGTAGTAGGTAGGTAGGTGGGTACATACTACCTACCTAATAGGTAGGCAAGTGTTTTGAAATAAATATGTAGTAAATAATTAGGTAAGTATGTACTACCTATATTTAATAGGTAGGTAAATAATAGTTAGTACTAGCCCATAGGTACTAGCTACTTTATAGGTAGTTAGCACCTAGTTAAACTACTAACATAGGTAGGTTATTAATGTATGTAGGCTAATCATGTAGTCGCAATGTAATCACAAAATAGTCCTAACCTATTCATGTAGTTATGATGTGATTATAATTTAGTCACAAAGTTGAGTAAAAGTATATGATTAAGGACATATGACTACATGACTAGATTAGGACATTAGTCGTAAATGTCCAAATCATGAAAGAATCATTTTGGCATTGTGCTCACATGATGATGTGTAACACACTTGTGCCACAATGTGACTAGTGATGGGTGCTAGTGTGCATCCACCAACTCCAATCAAATCCCATCATTCATGTGGGAGAAAATCTAGGTCCTTCATGAGGGGGTGTCAAAAAATGGACCTTGATTTTCCACAAAATCTGCAAAATCTCTTAAAACTAGAGCATAGGCGGTCAGGGTACAAGTAGTTTTTTGCAAAACTCTATTTAAGGTCACCTTCACATCTACATCATCATGTAGGTGAACTTCACCCAACAAATATGGATTGAAAAGGGCCCTTACATAATGTATGTTGATCATCAACATCTTCCACCTCTGGTAAAATTGATCTTTGAACGCTAGGTTTGATGGCAATTCAAACAGAAGACCTCATAAGGATAAAACATGTCAATCCAATGTTTTCATGATAAGCCACACCTTCTCAATGCAAAGGTTGTTTGCCATCAAATGCCCTTAATGAGACTAAGATCGGTTCCACCATGTGTACAAAGTTAGCACAAGTATCCCAAAACTAATCCCTCTTTAGTTTGAAGCATTGTTTATACACATTTGTACAATGTTGTTGATTCCAATGGTTTTGATGTATCCACCCAATGTATTACATATGTAATGGGCATCCTTCCACTCTTTAGTTGCATCAATGGAACCTACAAATACATAGCCACTTGCACAAACAAACATTATGTTCAACAATGGATGCCATGCAATGTTGTCCCAACCATCAAAACAAAAGGCCACTCCATATTTGTGAATCAAATTTCGTGTCCTTTGAATTATTTGTTTGGACACATCCACCTTGGATTGCTCTAACAAATTTGTGCACAATCCATGGCATGATAGGGGTTTATAGTAGGTTTGAGATTCAAAGGTTGCTTTCATAGCTTTTATCAACACCATGTGTTGCATAACATTGAAAGGGATGTTTGCCTCATAAAAGACACTTGCCCACTTCTTGTTGAACTTTTGTATTTTGGCTAAATTCAATCCTTCGAGCAATGAAACATATCAAAAGGTTCAAGTGTTGTTATTTGTGGATCTATTAGGACCTTTTATGCTATTTTGAAGGGGGGTGAAATTTCAAGCCCTTTCCATTTGAGACATCAAAGCAAATTCTCTTTCCACTAAAAGATTTAGCATTTTCATGGCCACATCCTTTATTCACCCATTCGGGATATGGGCTAGTACTTCCATGTCATTTAATGGTGGAGCAACAAAGTCTAGTACATCGAAAAAATAATGCCTTCACCTATGGATGTGCTTTTGAACACACTACAACTCTAGCTTGCCCATTGCCATCATATTGATAGCCCAAATGGAAAAGCATTATATCTTTGCAATACGAAATAACATTGCCCCAAAACTTGCATTCCACCTTCCATGGCTTGTCCTCTAACATCAAATACCATGGATTCCACACATTCTACCTTCCCTCCATCAATAAAACAATGTACACAAGAACAATAGGCTTGATTAATATAATTAATGTATTCAACAATAATATCAAACTCCACCTTGAAGGTTATAATTGTAAATTTAACATTAATTGCAAATGCAATATGATGATCTAAAATTCAAACACCCATAAAGGTTTCACCCCTCCCTCCCAAGGTATATATGGCAATGGTTGTTGTTTAACAACACAAGGCCCACACACCTCAAAGGAGAAAGTGAGAATTGACATGCAAGATCTACATTTTAACTAGGCAAACCAAATTCCATCACCAAATCAAATTCCATTGCCAAATCAATGGTGGAAATCAATCCACCATTAATTGGATGACCCACAAATGTGTGGTGACCGCCAAGGTTGTGGTGACCAAAAGCATTCCATCGCCATCCATGTGGTAATGGAAAAAATTTGGTCACCACATGATTGGCGATAGAAAATTTTTAGTCGCCAAAATTTTCAATCACACAACCTTCAACGATTGAAAATTTTTCAATCACCAAACCTACGATGATTGAAATTTTTTTGTTGTCAATCGTGCGGTGACCAAAACATTTGTCATCATAAGCTTTATAGTGATCGAAACGGGCCTAGTTTTGGTCACCCATAAACTTGCCTCAAGTAATTTGAAAGTTCTTTTGATGTAGGTTGATCTAAGCTAACCCTATATTGTGTGATGCAGGGGTGTGTGTACATCCAAATGCATTTGTTGCATTGTGACGAATCCATAGATGCCGTAACAACCCTAGGATAGTGTATTCTACTTTTTCCTTAGGATTGAAGCTCAAGGTGAAAGCACATTATGGGGGGCCCAAAAATGTTATTACATTGTACTATTTTCCAGGGGCGTCCATGTTTGAACTTCAACCATGGTAATTTTGGAACATATTTTTCCAAATTTTTTGCATAATATGGTAGACCATAACACAAAGAATTCAATATTATTTTTAAAATTCCAACTTATATTGTGTGATTCCAAAGTATATTTGTGGAAAAAAAATGTACATCACTATAACCTAAAAAATTGCACATTATGCTTTCTATTAAACATTATGATTCCATATGAATGGAATAAGTTTTTGAGCCATGTGAAGAGTTTGATAATTATCATATCACAAATGAGTGTTTTTTAGGGTGATGACCACAAAGTCAAAGTAAGATAAAAAAGACAAAAAAAGTAAACGTCTCCACTTCAACCTTGCACCACTCATATAGCTACCATAAAGTAGCATCAAATTACGTGAAATTATGTGTCAAGTAGCATTAGTTTGCTCTATTACATTTATAAGAATTTAATTTAATTTTTTTTTAATAAATGAATTTTAAAAGTAGATAAAAAGTACATTTCAAACCGATTGAAAAATATGTGTTCAAACCTACTTTTTGGTTATAAAAATTAATGAAATTGATATGTCATAGATTAGGAAATGAAAATCAACAAATGTTTTAGCAAGTCATAAAAAAAAAATCTATTTCCTTTTTGTAAAAACCTACTTGACACATAATTGAAACCAAAAGCCCACATTGAAAAATAGACATCAAAGTAACTTGTATTTTGAAAAACCTACTTGAAACCTACTTTTACAATTTGAAATATGAAAATCAATGTTCATAAGTGTAAACATACATTATATTTAATCATTGAAATGAAAACATTCAATGTTCCACAATTCTACAATGGGTAAATTTGTTGTTATTTTAAATCTATTTATTCCAATTTTGACAACGTAATCAAGTTGTTCACTTTATCTTACTTACACCCCATAAGTATGTGCTAAATTAAAATTTTGACAAACTATCATTTTCAAATGGAAGATGACAATATATGTGAAATGAATCATTTTAAAATTTTCATTCCAAACATTTTTTGGTCGAATAATTCAAACCCAAACCTATTGTAGTCCAAATATAGAAATAGGTTATATTATACTAGGTATACCATAAATATACCCATTATTTTTTGAATTTCATATTTTAAATTCTATTTTATTTTTTCAAATAATATTGGATATCATTAATTTTGTGAAAATCAAAATATCAAACCTAAACCCAAAATTAAATGCAACACATTTTTTAGAAATATACATTATATACATGTCATGAAAGTGCCCAAAGTGGCCCCTCTATAGTGTGCTTTCACCCCTCAACCCTTCTTTTTTCCCATTGTTCAACATGCCCCAATTGTTTACCAAATTGCTTGTTGTAGGGTTTTCTTTTATGTGGTTTGATTTCTATAGTGGTAATCTTCTCCTCTTCATCAATCTTTCATTTTTTTCTTCTTTCGCCTCACAATAAGACTTAGACATTTTAAGCAATTGGAGATTACAAGGAAAATAATGTCTTTCATTGAAGATGTCCTTGGTTTATGGCAGAAGAAAGTGGTTTGTTCAATGTTGGAGTTTAAGGTTTCTCATGGTTGGTTAGTAGTTTATTCATCACCCCCTTCTAGTCCACACAAATTTTTAAGTTCTTGCTAATCTTTAATCATTTAATCTCGTGACTAGCATTCCTCTTTCACATGGAGTTGTGGGGCATTCTATGAATGGCACAAATTTCTTAATATGAAAGTGAGTGGATAAGAAGTGGGAATCGTGATCTAGCAACTTATTGTTTCATCTTATAATTCCATCTTCCAACTTGTTGAGTATGTGGATGTCAAAAGTTGTCTCTTTAAGGTACATGCATTGTGTGACCCAAGTGTTGGGATTTGGATGATTTAGGTTCTATTAAAGGTTTGTGGTGATAATGTTTGATGGAAACACATAGCAACATAAGACATTGTATTTATCTAGTAACTTCGGTTAGTGTGAGGATGCAATTGTGCCAAGAGTTATACATTCAAACTTGTACATGCATGGCTTCAATTATGGTTTTGCTAGGGTTGGTGTGAAGTTAAGATTGAAGATTTGAAGAGTTTCAATGGCTTACATAATGTTATGTGTCTTTAAACAAAGGCACCATTAGCTCCACCTTCATCCTCATCACAAACCATTCCGATTTTATTTTTCCCATAATTATGTCCCCATTATCAATTAGAATTGTCTAGTACATCTATTGTGTTTATATCCATTGCAATGTGAATTCTTGTTCAAGTTCAACAATGCTTCTTTTTTACTCCTCTAGAACAAGTTTTTCCTTCAATGGGTTGAATAGCTCATGGATGGTAGGTCTGTTTTTAAATTACCACTGCTATGGCTACAAGTGAATTGATTAAACTTTGCCTTCAACATTAGTTGATTTTAGGCACCTCTAGCAATTGTCCATCCATCTGCTCCAAGCCCTCCCCCTCTTGTAGTTGCAACTTTCCCTACCCTTCTTTGTGAGTTATTTGTCCTTTAAAAATCATGCCTACCTTTGCATGTTTTCCAACTTTTAGTTATGAGAAAATGAAGTTCATATGATTAGTTGGTGCATAACCTTTTATTTCCAAAACTCAAAATAGTTGGCCTAAAAACAAAATCTCCCTAATCAAAACCTTTATGTGAATCAAGTTCTTCAATGATTTTCTCATCTCATAAATTTTTCTAATTATTTTATGACATGTTTTCTAGCCAAAGCTCAACAATAGTTCATATGTACCATAACACATGCAAATATTTCATTGCATAACAATCCTACCCTTTATGGCAAGTTTAAACTTCAAACTAAAATTTCTTTTATTGCATCTAGTTCATTACTTATTTAAATGCATGCACTTCTATAGAACGTGCCCATCCATCATATGCACGCATGGTATTCTAGATGTCACTCACATATTGACTTAAGTTTGAACCAAAAAAATCATGCCCAATCTTGCACCAATGAATAGTCTCTTATGTGTAGGTACAGCCAACAAATTGCTAGCTTACCTTGGCATATCAATAGCTAATAATTGGAATTTTCATTCAACATATATCATTTCATTTTACAGTAGATCCAACTTTTCGAATCTTTCTTGTTTTCATCATTTTTTTGTGGTTCACAATGTGTCTTACCAAAGGTGATGTTTAACACCAAATCAAATTAAATTGTCATTGTGGCCACAACTAGAAAGTGTAAGAGAGATTATAAACTTGCTTGATGTTGTAGGTAACACCACAAAGGCAACAACAAAGGGATTTGTAATTGGGTCAACTACCTTGGCTTCCCTCCTTCTTTTCAGTGCATACATGGATGAGGTGTATTCGTTTTCTAGCATTTCCTTCACCACATTATGGGATACATCCTTTCTAATAAATTTATATGGCATGGACTTTGAAAATGTCAATATTATTGATTGTAGTTGGATACATATGTTATGCATTCAATTTTAGATAGATTTTTATATGAAGTAATTAGCAGTGTCATATTTCAAATGTAATCAAGTAATTGCACTTTCTTTCTTCACATGAATATGGGATGATTTGAATACTAATATAACTACTAATTGAAATGCATGGTGTATGTCCAGGGACATGTGGACATTGCAATACTAAAAGTTTTTATAGCAAGTTTGTTAGGGTCAATGTTCATCTTCTTATTCAGTGCATGGGCATGTGCTATTGTGGGTTGAACTACCCAAGAAGTAGTGAATGAAGTTCATAGACAATTTGCAAAATGTTTTGGTCTAATAATGAGATGAGCATATTTTCATTGCTTAATTTGTATTGCTCTACATGTGGATTGGTTTTTCTGCTTGTTTCCTATTGGGTGCAAATAGGATAACCATAGTAGTGACATATGAAATACGAGTATTTTTCGAAGGTGCTCAAAAAGAAGTATTTTCAAGTATTTTTAAAAAAGCATTATAATGATACAAAGGCTTGAAAATTGGCCTTTGTATCAAGTATTTTCAAGTATTTTTAAAAAAGCCCAAAAAAACGTAAAATACATGTATGTTTGAATCGAATTGAGCGTATGTCACTACTATGAGGATAACATGAGCCACACCTACCCCTTTGGGATTGCTTTTTGGACTACTTTATTTTTAGAATATTCCACAAAAAGTTTTAGAAAAAATCTTTAAAATTGATGATAATTTTTTTATATTGTACTTTGATAAGGCTTGCATTAAAAATTTGTCAAAAATATGTTATTTAGAAAAAATTCAAGTTATTAAACATGTCATTTTATTGTTTTAAAACATTGGTTACAATGTTTTATTGGTGTTTTTTCATATTTTTTATTCATTTGATTAATTTCAAATTTATTCACAAGTTCCCATGATATATTATGAATGTTGGGTGTAAATTTTTTAAGGTACCAAAATCTTGTCACAACGTCACCCTTTTCTATTTTTTTTACCTAGCCTTTTTTTACCATGTAAAGACACATTTATGGATGATTATGTGTGTGCTTTCTTTTTTTATGTGTTTGTAATTTTCTAGTGGGCAATTTTTCTATGTGTGTATATTATGAACTTCAATTTCTGTGTGTCCAATTTTTCTATGTGCATAAGCTACAAACTTTAATTTCTATCTATATGATTTCCTTGGTGTATGTGCTCCAATTTCTAAGTGTTTGATCTCTCTATGTCTACAAGTTGTGAACTCTAATTTTTATTTGTTTGATTTCTCTAGTGTCTATATTTCAATTTTTGTGTATTTGATTTTTCTAGTGTAATATGTGTTTCATTTTTTGGTGTAATTTTGTGAAAGTTGTGTGGGCTTCAATTTCTATGTGTCCATTTTTTCTTTTTGATGTATGTGCTTCATTTTATGGTGTAATATTTTTTGGTATATGAAGGAATGTATTTTTTGGTGCCTTTGTTTGTGTACAACTTTGTGGAACCTTAAAGGTATGAATTCCAATTTTTGAGGTGGTTTTTTTCTAGTGCATGTGCAATCGTTTCATTCTTTTTTTGTGTAATTATGTGGAGCCCTAAAACTATGAAATCTAATTTTGTATGGCTACAACTTTTTGATGTAGTTTTTTTCGTGGAACTCAATGGAACCCTGAAGTTATGAGTATATGATTTTGTATCCAATTTTGTAAGGTTCCAACTTACAAGGTGGGTTGTTTTCAAGTGTAATTTTATTTTGAATGGTTTTGAGTTTTGAGATGTGACATTCAATTTTTTTTGGTTCCAATTTTGAGGTGAGATTGAAAATTTCTATATAGTTCCAATTATGAGGTGAAATTCAATTCTATATGGTTTAATTTTAAGGTGATTCTTTTCTAGTGTGACTTTATTCTATATTTTCACAAATGTTTCATTCTTTTTTTTTGTAACTCTATGGAATCCTAAAGTTATGAAATCCATTTTTGTATGGTTTTGATTTATCTTTTCATTATTTTTGGGTGTTTTATGCATGCAATTAAAAGGATCACATCAACAAATCTAACATGTAAAACACTATACAAATAGTATGAATTAATGTCATCAATTAATGCCCTAATCAAATCACCCCCAAATAGATCAAAAGAAACATCTAATCTTGGTATGAAGGTAGTTTGGACCTTTTCATTACACAACTATAAGCTAATCAAAAGTTGTGGTACTTGTTCATCACATTTTTTATTATTGGGGTTTTCTTATTGTTAATGGTGTTATTACAATACATTTTTACCACAAATGCTACATAGTGTTGTATGCCACCCTTCTACAATGCAAGTTGATGCTAGGATTCTATGCCGAGGGAAGAACAAAAGGCTTCTAAGTTATAACAAAGGACATGGCATATTAAGTTCATTGGAAAAACCCCACTTCTAATGAACATATCAAGGTGTATTAGGAGGTGGGAGTTGTGACAACAAATGGTAAAAATTGTTAATGAAAGACAAATTGCAAAGAAAAGGAAAATTATCCCTCCTCATATTTGTTTTTTTTTGGGTAATCATGAATAGACCTTATATAAATCTGATCCAACACAATAAGATTTATTCACTATGCCAAAACATGGGTTTTTATGACTAGGTCATTTGCAAATAGTGACTAAATTTGGTCATGTAGTCATATATGGTCCATGGACATTAGTCATAAACATTTGTGTGACTATAATCATATACATGACCACAATTATGACTACATGACTTAGAAGTCATTTAGAAAAGAAAACAGAGAATATGTGTCCCCTTCACCATGTTTGACCAATTACAAAAGTTGGATAAAATTGAATATGGGCATCATGCACACACCAATGGGTAAATGGAAGGTATGGTGGTTCACTTTTGTGATAGAATGGTGTTTTTTTAATGGGTACTTTTTGACCAAATGTGTATGATGATTAATTTGTCCTTGGAATACACTTGGAATTTAGACTAATAACTTGATTATGAACAAATATGTCAAATTATCTTTTGATAAATAGTTTGTCCACTAATAATAATGGACTTTTGAAGTATAAAATTATGGAATGGTCATCTCATTACAATGTTAGAAAATGGATTTTTTTTTATTGATTTTCATTCTAAATTCTTGTTATTGACTTAATATGTGTTATATCACAAAATGATAAACTCATATCAAGAGCCCTTTCCTTGTTAACCTTAGCAAATCATAGTTTGGGACTTTTGAATGGTTAAAATTGGACCATAATATTTTCATAAATTCATATGAATTAGTTTTAATTTTTCAATTTTTTTCTTAAAATCATATTTTTTGAAAGCTTTACTTGGGACATTGTTCATATGGATTTGTGGGTTTTCCTTTTAGAATTTCAAAATTGGAAAATGATAAATTTAACATCTTTTGTTGTAAGACTTGACCTAGGTTTGGGAATGTTCATAAGTGGGTGAACATTTATTAGTTAAATATTACAATAATGACATCTAAGAAAATAACAATCATGTCCATTTCAACATTTTTATGGATTTTGTATGGATTTATATGGAATGTTGATTCTACCATTTTTTAGTCACTATACCATGTATTCACCCTGATGTCAACATATATATTATTTTGTGAAATTTATTAAGGTTTTTTTGTATTTTATTCCATAATAAATTAAAAAAACAAGAAAAATCCATATTAGCCAATTTTTACCTTTGATTAATTTAGGTTTAACTTATATTTACCTTAAGTTTAACCTTGCAAATAACTTAAATTTATTGTTGTGTTAACCTTGATTAGCTTGAATTTAGCCTAGGTTAACATATGTTTAGCCAACTTTAACCTAGGTGTAACTTGAATTTTGTTATCATTAATTTAAGTATTGTTTAGGTTTTGTTTAGCCTAGGTGTAAAGCTTGAATTTTGTAGCATTAGCCTAGGTTTTTTTTGGGTTTTGTTTAACATAGGTCTAACATTTTGGTTTTGTCATGGTCAATTTAAAAGTTTACCTTTGGTTAACTTAAGAACTTAACCTCTACATTTAATTTATGTTTAACCCTTAATTAGCAGCTAGGTTTACCCATATGTTTAGCTTATAGGTTTAATCATATATTTACCATTTACTTTAGCCATATATTTAAACTTTAAATTTAACCATTTGTTTATCCTTTAAATTTAGCCTTTTTGTTTTACCCTTAGGTTTATCTTCTAGATTTAACCACTAAGTTTAAATTTTAGGTTTGGCTTCTATATTTGGCTATTAGGTTTAGCCTTTAGGTTTACAATTTAGATGACCCAAAGTCTATGAGGGTTGTTTAAGTGTCATTGCAAAAAATATTACTTGTATTTAAAATTGGGGAAGGGACAATGGAAAGATGTTTGTATCATTGAAGGGCTACTAGCAAGGATGCTCAAAACTCCCATGAAAACACAATTTGCCTTATGAGTTATTTTGTTCTAAAAAACTCTTTGAATACCAAAATACGATCTCAATATGTTATGGATGGGTAACATGCTCTATAATTGTCTTCTACTATACCAATGGGCTAAACTTGTGACTACATTGTAGTGGGTTCGAACAATTAAGAAATTGCTTCCTATTGTCAAGTAATGTGTTTAAAACCAAGCCCAAGGGTATTGGTTGTTATGAAATGTTCTTACTTTTGTTTTCACTTTGTACATGGGTATGAAAGTTAGTGTGACCAACATTGAAGCTTTGAAGATCAACCACTAATCTTTGGTGATTTTGATTTAAAATTGTAGGAATTTAAGTGAAAGAAAATGGTTCAAGTTGTGAGGACATTGATGCCATTCTTGACCTTTTCAATGGTTTACAATCATTTTAAGGTCCACATCATTAAAATATTTTAATGTTGGCAATCACGTTTCACACTTGTCACAAACACATGAAATGTATACAAAATTTTGTGGACAATTCAATTGCTACTAAAATTGTTGTAAACTATGATTTTTTGATTATGTGTCCTCTTTTTATTATAGGTGTATAATCATTTGAACCTTATTAAAAAAACCAGCAAAGTTAGTGACAACTAAAAATGATGATTATTTATTTTGTCAAGTTGTGTTGGTTGATGATGTAATAATTTCAACTGTCACAACCCTAGCCTTGGGCTTGCAACCAAAGTAAGGGCTTGTAAGGTTGTAGGCCAAGAAGGAAGCCCAGGAGTTAAGCCACATGCTCTCGGGAGTGCAAGAGAGTGTGAGAGAATAGACCCTCACACTCCCAAGGGAATTCCCACATTGGGAGTTGGAGTCCCTGTGGATTCCTGAATGTTCAGAGAGAAATTGCAGGGGTCAAAACTCAATGTATTAAGAAGTTTTTTTATATCATTGAAAATTTATTGAAACGTAGGTGTCTAAAATGGGCTCACATGATTCATTTGGACATCTTAAACACAAGTTATGGGCAAAAGAAAGGCCGGGAGTCAAATTGGCAGTTTGACTCCCGACCACTAAAAGTCAAGAATTGACCTGATTTACTTGCATTCAGGTGGTGTGCAACATACCGTTGAAAAGCTCTCAACAAAGGCTATAATTTTGCTTCAGACCTCATCTTAATCTGAGGTTTGCAAGCAAAGTTATGGGCCCCCAAAGTCGTGGGAATCCCAACTTTGGTAATTTTGGGACTTCCATTTGGGAGTCCCGGGACAAAATGTCATTTGGATGTGGGCCTCCTGGAAAGGCACATAGTATTTTACAAGGGGGAAGGTGGTAGCTTCCCCCAAGTTCGGGCCGTAGTGAATCTTGTGAGTTCGAGTTGCCCGTGGTTCATCCTAACACCAAAAGTGTTCCAACTATGCACTAACCAACTTGTGTTGGTTTTGTGTAGGTTCGTGTGAGTAGTTGAAGCTTGTCAATTCTTCCTAATCCCATCTTGAGCTCCAACATGCTCCTCTACCCTTCCAAAGTGCTGCGAGTCAGGGAACGTGCTTCAACTCCTTACTCTTTCGTTGTTTTCAGTTTGGACTCACATTTGAGTCCTTCAAGGAGTTGGGAGTGCGTCACCAACTTTGAAGAATAAATTACAATTATTTTAATGATTATCTATACATGATAAAAACCCCTTGGTTTGGTGGACACAACATGCAATGGAATTTCTACATGTTTTTTTTTTTGGTTTGTTAGATGTTTAAGATTATGGGGTCATAGATTGAAATAAAATGGATAGGTTGAACAATTAGGTATATAGATATGTTGGACTAAGTAGGTAGGTTAAGGAGGTAGGTAAATTACAAGGTCGGTAAGTAGATTTTAAAAATTTCTTTTAAGTTTGATCTTTAGGGTTAAGCTCTTTTGATTGATTCATCCCATTATGGCATGTGTTTTTATATGAAATTGTAGGACAAAAACTTTTCGATATATAATTTTCAAGATGGAAATGGAAGACAAAACATACATAATGAAATTTAAAATTGCAAGTTAGTTACAAATTAGGTTGCAACTATTAAAAAATTAATCTCATATGCTTTGTTATCCTTTTTTAACTTTATAAATTATATAACTAAGTAGATAAATAACTAACTAATTAACATATTAATTATAAATTATTAGTTCAAAAATAGAAAATAAATGATTAAAATATTAACTAAATAAATATTAATTAACCAACTTATTAGTTATAAGTTATAAAATAATAGTTCATAAATAAAACATAGAATGTCAACTAATTAATTATTATATAAATAAAATAATAATAATTTTTACAACCATATAGGTATGTTTGTAACCATATAGAGGCTAAAACATATGGGAACATCTATATCATTTTTGGTTACAAACATACCTTTCATTGTGCACATATGTAATATGTAATTTAATGTATTTTTGTTATTTTTTTTGTAAGTTTTGTGACAATGTGTGATTCGTAGGAAAGCTAGATGGTGAAATTCATGTCAATTTGAGTGAAATAAGAACCTTTGAAATCATAACCCTAAATCTTAACCATATCCAAACCCACATTCACTTCGACAACCCTACACCCTATACTTGATAACTACCATGAGATGAGAAAACCAAATAAAAATGTACCCAAAGGTTCTAAAACATTTTTGTAAAACCTCAAAACTTTACCCGAAAAGGTAATCAAAGTTATAAAATATATAATACCCAAGACCATATGTTCTTTTCAAAATGAATACCAGCACAACACTATTGCAAACGCAATAAAACGAACCACAAGAGGAATAGAGAGTGTTTATAAAATGTACCATTTAGTCTTTGACAAAGCATCACATGGGAACACATTAATTTGGAGATTCTCAATTGTGTTTGGTAATAGACTCCATTAATTGCAAACTTTCAATGATGGACATTTGATCAAAGTGATGATGTTGCAAGGAAAGTTTTATATGTCAATATGAATGTGACAACCTAAAAGAGGCAGATATGGTTTCTAGTGTATTTAAGGTTAATATATACATCAACAAAGTGTATTAAGACCTAAGCTCTAAACCTAGCTGTGGAACCCTTTGCACCATACTCTGAGTCTTAATCCCTAGTTCAGTCTCAAATGGGTAGATGGATCTTGATATGATATTTGCCCAGTCACCCGATTCAGACATTCAATGAAGCTCAATTCACAATCAAGCTCTGGTTGTTTGGAAAAGGTCATGAAGTGCACCTATGCAAATTAGCAAGTCTACATATACAAATTAAGCTTTTCTGAACAAACCACTTCTTTTCTTTTCAAAGAGCAGCTTGAAAGCTTCACTGAGATGAAAGCATCTGATGACTGGTTTTGGCAAGTAATTTTATACCCATAATTTTCTGGCTTCAATTTTGAATGAACATTCTGTGGGAAGCAGGGCATTGCATGATTCAAACCTGCTGACTGAAAGATGATCTCACTAGTGTGGAAGAAGCATTGGCTGCACAGATTGAATTGACAACAGATTCAGCTTGAACAGTTTGACTATGTTTTGATGGTTACTCTCTTGCACTCTGAGTTCTCCTTCTGGATGCAATTCCACCAAATGCACCATCACATGAGTGACATGTCAAACATGACTCTGATGCAGCAGCAGCAACAAATTTAGACCACCATGGAGAATAATTGGAAAAGAAAACATTGTGAGAACTGGGAACAAATTGTGTGAACCCATATCTAGTGACACTAGAAAATATATATGCTTTGAGCAACCAGTCTTGGATGAGATTTCTTTGAATAAAGCATGACAATTCTGACTACCCTCAAGAAAGAGTATAGATGGAACAGGTTGATGAAAATTCATCTTGGTTCTTACATCTTCAGTTGAGCCAGCTTCCATTGAAGGTTTAGGGTTCAAGCTTAGTTGTTATATTTGTATCTTTTGACCTGACACAATGCAGGCTCCTCTGCCATTCACATGAGCTCAGCTGGTGGGGTCTGACATCAAATTATCACAATAGTGCTTTCCAACAACATAGTGCAGAGGAAAGATCGAAGTGATCCAGACAGGAACTGTACACACTAAGCCTCAGGAATTTAGGAACCTGAACCTGCTGCAGTCCCTGCTGCTTAATTTCCCCAAAAGCAAGAGGTCTCAGACTACTTTAATGTCAGATTCAGAATTATCAACTGAGAATTTGGAATTTTAGTTCTTTACAACTCCCATCTGCAGGTTTCTCACTGGCAGGAATTGGGGCCTGCAAAAGCTGCCAGTTAGAACTTTGCCAGGACACCACCTGCATTAGTCTTGAGTTTCAGTAGATTTGGATCCTGCTTTGATGATGCTCAATTCCTGGCTCCTTTCATGTGAAGCTACTAGAAAAACCAACAGTTGGTGCCATGGAAGAAGTGATGGGTGCATGCCCTGCATCCTGGCAATGCCATCCATGACTTCCATGATGTATCAAACCAACCTCCATGACACTGAAAGGAGCTTTGCCTGTCATCTGCTGCAAGGGTGCCTCATGATCCACAATGGTGCATCTGAAGCTCTTAGAGTACAATTGATATCCTTGGACATCAAAGTATGCTAGCTTGTTGCTCATCGAATCTGCTGGCTATGAGAGACAATCACAGTAACTGGGAAGGCTGCTACCACAATCATTATTCTGGTCCACACTTATCATTCCTCTTGCCTCTTCTGTCCTGGAAAAATAATAACCAGAACTAGTAAGAATTGGAATGATGGAGCCATACTCATGCCAGAATTCTCCTCTCCAGAAAAAAATTGCAGCTGCTCATCAGTTGTGGCTAAAGATAGGGAGCAGGTAGAAACAGAGCCTGCAAGAGGTGGAAATGATTGATGGACATCTCTTGCCCCTGAGGCTCCACATACCACCATCAAACCCTTTGCATTCTCCCCCTTCTTCATGCGCTCAATCTTCCCAACTCACTGTCGCAAGACTACCCATCTCTCTCCAACAATCTTCTGAAAACATGTCTGGTAGCAAAATTAATGGAGCTGGAGATGGAGGTCTGAGCTGTGCCAGACAATTTAGCTGCCTCTTTGATGCTATCTCCATCCCCTCCTCCATTCCTGGCAGAAAGCACATCCTTGTTGCTCCATTCAAAGATGGGGGACTCAAGGGGAGAGAGTGTTGCAGCTGCAGCTCATTTTCAAGCAGAACTGTGATGAGTCCTGCAGCAGCAAAACTGCATAACACTATCTATGATCCCTCAATCCTCGACATCCAGATAAGCTCTTTAAAATCGGGAAATCTCACTGTCAAGCTACAACACTTGTTTTACCAGCAGAGTAGGAGGAATCAGTGGACCCAAGATTCAACAATTCTTCACCACTTCAACAAATTTTCTTCTACACATGAGAACTAGCAGAAGCCTGTGTGCAATTCTGTTTTTAGTCTTTTATGGTGATACTGCTTCTTCAAAGTCTTTGTGATTGAAGCTCAGGCCTTGCAATTGAAGCCCACCTGCAATGTGGAAAAGAACTGAAAACATGCTGACATTGCAGTGCATGGAGTGGTAATGCTCATCTGAGTGGGCTTTGCATACACAAGACTGTTGTTACAGATAGTCAGCTGCTCTTGACTTTGTTAAGGACTAAGTGTAAGGTTCCAGAATCTGTGAACAGATGACTAAGACTCATGTTGCACCAGATTGATATTTCAGCCCAACAAAAAAATTGGAATCTCTCTCACACAAGATCTCTGAATTGAAAATATTGAACAAAAACACAAGATTCTGAAACCACCCTTATGTAGTAGTGGTGATTCTCCAAATATTGCCTGTACACTTCCAATTTGTCCAAATCTTACAACAAACTCTAATACAAAAAAGAGAACTCAAATTAAGACTTGTGAAAACAATAAAATATGTTAATTGATTGCTGGAGTGAAACTGCTTTTTGTGGTCAATTTTATTACTCCAAAGTTGTGAGATTCAAATTTTGTGTTTAATTATTAGTTAGTTCCATGACACATCTGGTGAGTCTGCTTTGCAGGAAGTGGTTTGGGGACAATTTGATATTACTCTCTTCCTTGGCTAATCTTTTTCCCGTAACAGTTGGTACAAATCTGTAAGTCTCATACTGAACATATTAAGCTGACCCAGCTGGTATAACAAGTCATATATTCTGAATATAACAGACAGATCTGACATATTTGTGAGAAGAGAGTTAGACTTACCTCATCTTCTGACCATACTACTGCTCAATGAATGTCAACATGCAAAAATCCTGAAGCAGCACCAAGCAACCATTCCCTCAAATTCATCATTCTGAGTATGAATTCTCAGTTCCTAGAATACTTTGAAAGTCCAATGCATGCAGCTGCTACATGGGAACATTTTTTGCACATGAATATCCTGACCTCTTCTGATATCCTTGGAGTTGATTTGATTTCAGAGCAGATATTAGCTTTGTGACTATGAATACTCCAATGATTTGAATTTGATAGATCAACATATTGTGTACTGTGGAGCTAGCTAGCTCTAATAGAGTGAGTTTTGGTAATTTTATGAACTTTACTGACAGCTAAATTTCCCATATGTTTTTCAATCACATTTCTGTGATGGGAAACTGATCTGAAGTGCAAAATGTGTAAATAAACCAAAGAAGAAACTGTCAAAAAACTCATCTGCTGATAGAAAACTCATGTTGGGCTCTTCTATTTTAAGCACAAAAACCAGTTCCACTGGCTGCTACTCAAATATGATAAGCACCCCAGGAAGCCCTTGGCAGGATCAAGAACCGATTCATACACAAGTTTCAAGAGCTCAAGATGGATGACCAAATATTTATAGCTAATTGAATCAAATCTGACTAAATACTGACAATCAAAGGGAGAAGTTGATGAAGTTGAATTATGCTTCAAAACCCATCTTGAGATTGGAGAATGGGTGTCTACAATGTGTTTTCAAACAAGGCTAAGTGTGCAGTTATATGTTGTACTAGGATTGGCACAAGTCATATTTGTTGGATTAAAATCCTAAGTAGATGATGGATTCAGCTCCAAGAATTTGATCCATTGCAGCTTAGTGGAAGTCCAGCAACCCTAAACCATGAGCTGTTGCAACAAAGATTCTATCCTTGGGGACCAGAACATGATTGAAAGAGGATGAAAGTCCTTCAACTTGGACAATCTTGAGTAAGTATCACACAAGCCTTTGACAATGGCAAGTTCACAATTTGTAGTTTGTTGTCATGATGTAAATGGTAGTCATCGAAGTGTCAATTGCTGAAGTCTACATTTGTGGCTCTACTGTCCTTGTGTTCTATGTTTGCTTTGAGGAAGTGGAGCACAGACTCTCTCATGTGCAAAATTAAGAAATGCTCTGCATTTTTGGTTGTAGTTTAAACCTAGCAGAATATAAGGTTGCCCAGATTATTTTTCTTAACACTCCCTGAATAAATAAATTTGACTTAAGACAAGGATACCTAATGCATCTGTGCAACATTAATTGTCAATGAGCTGCAAAATTTGGTGTTGTTTTCGTGTTGTTCTTGTTTCAATAATTGTGGTAAGCATGAGATACAGTTGTTGTCGTCTACTTCAAATCTCATTGAATATAATAAGATTACATGACCCATTCAACCATCCAAAGCTAAACTCAAAGAGCTCAAAATGCTCTTCCAAAAGACTTTATCAAATTTATAAACTTAGATTTTATGAAGCATACTTCCACAGTCTGTCAGCTTAGAAAACTTGATGTCACCTGCATTAGTCAATGCACTTGTACCAAGTCTAGTTAGGCCTTCTGGGGAGGCTTCATTTTCCGTTAGTCACTGGGCTTAGTCAAATTACTTTTCACTGTGCCTGCAAGTGCTGAAGAGGTGCCCAAAATGGCTAGTCAAAGGTTTGCCTGTGCACCCAAAGTCGGCTACCATGATCTTTAGGAGTAAATCTGCAAAGACTGCAGAAAGATTGTCATGATTTTGAGTTCCAATAAGGAATTCAGAATTGCACTGACAGGACTTGGAGTGTTGTTGACACAGAGCAGTACTAACATGGATAACCCATTAGATCAATCATGGATATCTATGGATTTCTTATGGTGGTAAGAACAAGCCTTAATTTAACCTGTAAAAACATCTTAGAGTTTTTGTAGTGTAACTTGAGGTCATGTTATAGTGCACAACTATTCCTCTGCCCCACAAGCGGGCATTCTATTTTCAGAGCAAGCTTTACAAAACAGGTAAAGCACCTAGCTTTGAATGTTGCATCAATTTTTATGCAGCATAAAACCCACAAGTGAGAGCATTACCAAAATGAGGTTGCGCTTGACTCTTGCCTCACACACCCTTATTTCAGTAATGTCCTCACCCTCAGGCTTTACCCCTACACATACTAAGGACCACAAACATGGCTTCCTAAAGGGATGTCTACAATAATTTGGAAATTGACACATTGCCTATGGAGCCCATCCTATAAGAACATGAAAGAAAGGTCCAGCATTGAGCAAAACTATCCCTTTCATCTTGTGTGGTAATGGATTATGGATCACTATGTAGTGATAAGCCAAGGTATTTAGGTCATATGTTAACCCTTAATTGACATTTGACCAAACCAGTGCCAAGTGAGAGGAGCGAGTTGCAACCATATAACCTCGCAGGAGTTGAAATTTTGTCACATTTTCAAACATCTGACTTGGTAGGGTTGTAGGGGACTACAATCTGAATCTTTTGGTAGTAAAAATGTGTAATTTGGGTGAGAATGTAAATTTGCACTGTTGAAAGTGCAATCTTATGAGATATTGACAACTTTCAAAATTTGATGTTTTGGGAGTATTTGATTTAGCTATCATAGTTCAATGATCCTAGAACATTTAGAGTACATAGTTGGAAGGTGGGTGTATGAGGTTGGTGGAAAAAGAAATCCAACACTTGGACTCGAGATGAGGGAGAAATGAGTGGTTGAAGTTGCACATTCAATGATCAAACCACACAAGCAAGGAAAACAAGCTACTTTTCATGTTCTATGCCACATTGTGGAGGCCCAGCACCTCCCAGAACCCTGCCAACTCCACTTTCAAAACTGGCAAAACTGGACTTTTCATTATATGAGCAGCAGATTGTAAAACTTGAGGTGCTTGAAGATTTTTCTCCATTTTCAAGCTCAATTTTTATTATAAATAAGCTTGAGAGACGAGTGACAGATCAGAAGGGCAAAAGAGAACAAGGAAGGTGTCCTCTATAACATACAGGTGTCAGTGTTTGACCCAAGTGAGTATAGGTAGTAGGAGTACTAGGGAGTGGCTGGTCCCAACTGATATTTAAGGGTTGAAGGGCACCTCACCACATGCCCCATCCCTAGTCATCATAGGTCCAAGGTGGGGCATTCCAAAAATAGGGGGCATGGGACAATGGATATTGCCTTGTCAGGCACCTTCTTTTGAGAATAATGTTCTTCACCCCTTGCCTTGATCCATCATAAAGCACCAGGTGAACATTGTATGGACCTACCCATGGGTACATCCCAAGGCATAGCAGGTGAGGGTTCTTACACCTACTCTTAAAAATGAGGGTGATCTTACACTTTGTGAGACTTAAGATTAAGCAATTATCTCACTTTGATTGGTTAAATGCATTTTGGCTATCTTATGTAAAGTCAAATTAGGTTTTTGTTGTATGTTACATACTCTCTTAAGGGGTTGGGCATAAGATCCCTGCTCTTTTTCACAAAAGATATTCATGCCTGTAATTTGGTGCCCTCCAAATATAGTATGAAATTTCTCCAAAGTCTTTACAGTGGTCAATGTGTGCATCTAATCATCTAATAAGCCAATAGGAAGGTGGAACAGGACAAAAGCTTGCATGGATTGGAAAGGGCCACTCAATGCATATCCATTTCAAACTCTTGGTGTAAAATTACTCTCTACTTATTTATTGGTGTGAAAAACATGTTTTTGGGACTAACTTTATGTAGGCTAAGCCCTATTGCACTCAAGTTTTGAGCTAAACCATTTTGTGAGCGTTGAAAGTATCGTTCTGTTTATCCCTCATTGTGTGGGTTTTGAAATCTGTTACCTCCAGGTATATCACATGCCATTAATGAAGCTTATGGGCAATAAATGTGCCTTGTCAACACTCAGGGAATTAAATGACTTCGTAATTACTAACTTTTGAAGCTAACTTACAGGGTTGTGAGATCAAGGACTTGACTTGGGTGAATTTAGGTTTACCTTAACTTCATGCTTCCTTCTTGTTTTCTCTCTTCTCCTCTTCCGTTCGCTTAGTACATTAGAACTTCAGCCTTTGCTAAAATAGAATCAAACCACTAGAACACAGGAATCGCACTAAACTTGTTGGGTGGTTAGACTAATCACATACCACTGATAAAATTTGGTTGAGACTTGAATACTGTAAGCCATATACAGCAGTACCTAGGCTACTTCAGCAGCAAGGTGCCTAATAAATTTTTTTTGAGTCAGTTATGTTAGGCAATAAAAATAAAATACTATTTGGCATAATACTAAATAATGAAGCTATTATTCTTGAGAGCTTCATTCCAATTTTTTGCATGGCAGCACGTATTTTTCAAAAATTTGAGCAATTCCAGAAAGTAATTAATTAGTGCCTAAACAGGCTAGTAGGTACTATGGTAGTATAAGACAGCGTTGGGCAGTTCTCAAATGCTCACTCGATTCTCGACTCAATTCTCAGCTTGATTTTCACATGAATGAACAAGAACTGATCATGAGAACCAGTTTTGAGCTATATATATTTATAGATAGCGAATTAAAAAGGTTTTTTCCATAGAACCTACAACTGGTTCTGAGAGACCCTGTGTCAGATTAGGGTTTTTAAAACAACAGCTGCCAACTAGGGAGGTGGAGGTGTTGTTTATGGTTTGGAGATCACTTATTAAAAAAGGTTAAGTTTTTTTAATTTTTTAAAGTGCATTATTTCATGTTGGTTTGTTTGTGCTGATGTTTTTTTTGCATGGTCTTTTTGTTCATTTTGTATGGTGCTGTTTTTTCTCATGTTGGTGTTGTTGTTTTTCTTCTCACATTGGTGCTATTATTCTTTGCACACCGATGCAATTGTTTTTCATCTTTTTGTATTGTTGCTTTTTACACACATGAGTTTGAAAGAACTTTTGAAGGGATGAAGTTATGAAGTTTTAAATTTTGAATTAAAAAAATATTACAACTTACTAATTTTCATTCAATTTTATTGATATTTGAAGTGTAAAAAAAATTGATTATAATTAATGAACATTATAATAATTAGATGTGAAATTTTATGATTATTATATATGATAAAATCACCATATATGAAAATCTAGTGAGTTTAGCAATATTAAGAATCTTAATACTTTGGTCAATTCTCACCAACCCAAAAATAATATATATTAAAAAACCAATCAAGTTTTCATAACATCATGTAAGAACCAAAATCGATCAATTTCACAAAAAAATGAAAATTGCTCAACAATCATATAAATTATTATGCTCGTGACCAATGCAAAGGCTTGCAAAGGTGCGGGCCAAGAGTGAAGCCTGGGAGTCACATTTCATGCTCTTGGGAGTGTGGAAGAGTGTGAGAGAATGAACCCGCACATTTTTAAGTGAGCTCTCACTTTGGGAGTTGAAGTCCCAATGGATTTTTGAATTTTCAAAGGTGATTGCAAGAGTCAAAACTCATTGGATTAAAAAGTTCCTTATATCATTGGAAAACTCTTGGAACGCAGATGTTTAAAATGAGCTTGCATGACTAATTTGGGTTTTTAAAATACAAATTATGGCCAAAAGAACAACAAGGAGTCAAATTGTTAATTTGACTCCCAATTATTTAAAGTTGGGAATTGCCTTAATTTACTTGCGTGTAAATGGTGTCTAGGTGGTGTGCCACATATTTTTGGAAAGCTTTTGATGAAGGTTATAACTTTGCTTTAAACCTCATTTCAATCGAAAATTTGCACAAAAAATTATGGGCTTCCAAAGTTGCGGGAATCCCAATTTCGAGACTTCAACTTGGGAGTCTTAGAACAAAATGATATTTGAATGCTGGCCTTATGGTTAGGCATAAAGAATACTATAAGGGGAAGGTGGTGTTTTCCCCAAATCTAGGCCATGGTGAATCTTGTGAGTCCATGTTTGTTCGTGGTTCGTCCGTGCACCAAAAGAACTCTAACTACGCACTAACCAACTTGTTTGGTTTGTTCAGGTCCGTGTGAGTAATGAACTTTCTTGTCACTTTTCCTAGTCCCAATCCTAGAGCTCCAACATGCCTTTCTACCCCCAAAGTGCTGCAAACCAAGGAACGTGTTCCAACTCCTTATCCTTTCATTGTTTTCACCCATTGGATTCACAATTTAGTCCATTAAAGAGTTCGAGGGTGTGTCACATTGAATAAACTTGCATATCATTATGAAATTTGAAAAAGAAAAACATAACATTGGTAAGCAATATTCTTTGAACTAAAGTTTAACTTTTTGAAATTTGATACTCTTTAAACAATATCATATACAAGAATACATACATTTACATGACATTGATAATTTCATCTTTCACGAAAGAATATCAAGACAAATACATATCCTATGCATAAGGATGTTGTTAATGCACATTGCAGAAAGTCCTCATGAAAGGAGGGCTAATGCAAAAGGCCTACGGTACTGACTTGACTCAATCATTACACTAACTAACACCCTATTGTAAAGGCATTGTTGTACACTCTTAAGACATAACTTTGATTTATAAATAGATCATATAGTACCCATTTTTGGTATTCAAGTAGAAACCCATACAAACACAAGCTAATTTGTTGTAGTCATCATTTGATGTTATCAAATTTCAGTGTTGGGCAAGTACCTACTTTGGCAAGTAAGAACAAGTGCTAGTCTACTATATAGGGTTGAGTTAGTTATTGAACTTCGGTAGGTACCCTTGTAGGCTAAACCCCAAGACCCTCTTGGTATATGATCTGGTCATACTTCAAAAATGTTATGGTTCTTTGTTGCAATCCATTTAACCTATCATTTTACATGCTCATGCAATTCCTATTCATACCTAGTATGTTATAACATCTTTTATTTATGTTCAAGGACGAATTGGTGTGTTTGGTTCTTATGAGTTGAAATGGAAGGTTTGAAAATAATGAAGTAGGCATTTACATATAGTGACACATCCTCAAAATGATTAATATTATATTATTTTCTTTTTTTTTAATTCATGAAAATTGCTATTTCTTATGACAATTTTTTTCAATACAAATGATTAATTTTTTTTGAATTTGGGATGTCAAATGTGGGTTATTCAATGAACAAACAATTTAATTCTTTACCTACTCACACTAACAAAATCATTATGGTTCTACTAACAAGGTTATGTATTTGGCATTTAGGTATAATGAGATCATCAAAGTTAAAGTTGAAATTTGAAAAAATTTATTTAATGACTTTTGAACCTCCTCAGGTATAGCAGAACAAGAGAAGAAAGTGACTTTTACCACATATCACACAAAAGGTTGTGGCTCATGACACATGTGTGAGGTGAACTATGTGGTTTTATTATATAATGATTACATTGTGCAATATGTGTCATTACCTCGTGTTAAACTGCAATTTTTGTGTACTATATGCCACAATAAACATCACATATTGTACATTGAAACGGATGAAATCACACAATTCATTTCACACATGTCATGAACCACAATCTTTTGTGTGGTAAAAGTTTCTCTTGTTATTTATAATTTGACATGTAATGTTTCAATGCTTATGTTTGCACCTATGATTCATAAGACATTTTGACAATTCTTATAGCATCTTGATATATGAAAATGAAATTAATCTTGATATCTATACCAAATTAATATGTAAAAGTTCAAAAACTCTCAATACTAGTATAAGCATCTATTTTCAAATGAACATGCTTGAATTGTTGATTTTGATTTTGGCATCAGAATTTTTTTAAATGTCATTTTCAGCTTGGGTTCATCAATTTGGGTTTTGTAAACATTTTATTTTGAATTTTGCAACTTCCATTTTGAGTTCATAGATGTTTTGAAAAGTGCAAAACCCAAGTTATTAAACCCAAATCATGTCCCAGGGTTGAAAAAGCATTTTTTTGTTGCAGTGTGATTAGTAAGAACAAAACCAAAATTGGGTTTGATTTTTTGGAATGGGCACGACAATCAAAACATGATTTTATTGTCTTAAAGAATGGAACCCAGGATTGGGTTCTTTGCTCTATTTACTAGTCAAACCAAAACTGAGATTTAAGAAAAAAAAAGCCTAGAACCCAGGGTTAGTTGGAGGTTAATTGCTGGTATTAGTCTAGTTTAGTAACAACTGATTCAAAAACGGGTCTGATTTTATGAACCAAGATTGGAATTATTTTACTTTATTTTTAAGGAACCAACTTGAAAATCGAAATCCCATTTCCATTTATGTGTGGAACTGAAACCAAGATAGTATTTTTTTAAAGAAAAAAAACTGGAAAAGTGGAACTGGAGTTTCTTCATAAAAGTAAGGAATCACCCAACACTGATACATATGCCCAAAACAAAAAGAGTGCACCACAAAAGATTTACCCCCTCACAGTCAGGGAATCGAAAGAAAAAGTGGTGAGAAGGAAAAAAAAAAAGCACAACTCTAAGAGAAGAACCAACAAATGGAACAGGAACAGATAGAGCCAAACACATGTGCAACACATGAAACGAGGAAGGTCAGTTGAAGAAGACCCTTCACATCCATGTTGTCCAAGCTAAATTCCAAAGCTTGCATCACTCATCATGGCCACAAATCGAGAATAGAGCCTTTCACTTATGCAAGTAGAATACTGTTGGAGTGCAATGAATGAGGCCAGCCAAAACAAGGGGTTGGAGATGGAAAGTGCAGTCAAAACAGAGGTATACATGGACCACACATAGAATGTAAGAACTATTTTCAGCTCACTAGAAGTTACAGCATGAGCACCATAGACTACTCTAAGACTTAAGACTGGATAACATAACATTAAGTGGCGGCAGAAGTTAACAAACAGATGGGTCCATCAACATGCAAACTGATAACAACTGCACATTCTTCATTATTCAAGATCTGGCAGTTTGGGATGCACACAAAATCTGGCTCGGACTTCTTTTTGCAATAAGACATGAGGACACTTGTGAGGAGGGAATAATACCAGCTGTTGGTGGGCGTTGTACTAGCTAGCTTGTACAAGATACTTCCATACAAAACACACCTTTATCAGAGTCTGTGGATTATTCATCTCTGGGACACTACTCATGGTCAGGGATATTTCAAAACGGATTTCATTTGGCATGAGAAACCAGAAGATTGCAGCCAGATAAGCTAGGCCCAAGCTTATCTGTTCCAAAAACGGAGATATCTCTTCTTGTGTAATTTTACCAGTTGTAATTTGTTGATGCATTCATCATCAAAGTGGGGTTGTGTAAGTGGTGAAAAGCTTAATTTCACCACTTCATTACTCACTGGCTTTGGGTGCGCAGTAAAGGGAAGAGTGGCCATTCCCCTTACAGAGCACATCAGTGTTGGACGGTTCTTGACTTTTATGAAGAGGCTCCAGTTAAAAGAATGGTTCCAGTTCCCCAAAAAAATGGAACTCTGGGTCCAGTTCTCAAAAATAAATAAATTAATTAATTAATTAAAATTTAAAATTTTAATTTTAAAAATAAAATAAATAAATATATATATATATATTCAGGTTTTGATTCACATTCTAGTTCTTGAAATCAGACCCAGTTCTCTCAGTAATCCAGTCTGAAATCGGCAGTTAACTGCCAGTTAAACCCCAGTTCCAGATATTTTCCTCGGAAATAAATTCTGGCTGCAGTTTCAAATCCAGATCCAGTTTTAATAAACCAAGTTCCAGTTCTAGTTCTGGTTTCAGCTTTTACTAACTGGAACCAGAACCAGCATTCTAACTGGCCAAACTGTAGAGAACTCAACCAGTGGGCATGCAATTCTTTGATTTTTTTAATAACCATCAGTTCTGGGCTTGTTAAATGACTTGGAGTCAAAGAACTGCTGTTTCCAGGTTTTAAAAAACAATCATTGGGTTATTTCAAAATCCTCAAAGAACCACCGGCTTTCATGAAAGAACTGGCAGTTCTCTGGGTGGTGATTTTGACCTTTCCAAGAAAATTGGGATTAGGAATTATTTATCAGAACGAGGTAAATTGATTTTTAAATAACCATGCCTATATTTTTAAAATCCAGGTTTTTGAATTTTGAGAACTGTGATTACCAACCCTGAGTATGCCCTGATACCCAGTGAGGGTTTGGTGCAAGTTTCAAATAACCGCCTAGCACTGTAACTTAACTGCCTGCTTTGTGAAGGTGGTGGTCACTTGTAATGTTGTGCACTTCTTTTGATTTTGTCAATGACCTCTGCTCCCAGTTTTGAAAATTTTAGAAATCAGACAATAGAGTTATCTGTTTGATAAACACAGCACCAGAACCCTGAGTTTAGTCAGACACAGGGTGAGATTTTTAAAAAACCTGGAAAAAAGTACATTATCATTCAAAGGCGGGGGTGAAACTTTAAAAACCATCAATTTTGGTTGTAAACCGAGTTTCATCCTGTCTTTCCTTTTTCCTGAGCGCCTCCACTGCTGCTACATATATTTTCCCTGCTCCGACCTTTACAACTACTACAAATACTCTCGAACCTTGTGCATTAAATGCTGAGTTTCAGCATTTGGTATTGAGTTACAGCATTTCATACTGTGATTTAATAAAATGCCTTCACATTGCGGATACCACTGAAAGGGGGGATAGGGGGTGGTGAAAGGAGCCCCAAAGACAGGGTGACGACAGAGTTACTTTGCGGATAACTCTCATCTTCTGGTTCCAGTTTGATAAGATTTTTAGAAATAAAAAAACCTCCTATTCCAGTTTTTTTTTTTAAATTTCAAAGACCATGTGGTTTTCACGAAAGAAAATGGAAAAGAGCTAGGAGATTCATATGATGAGTTCTTTGAATTTTTTTTTTTAATCAATTTATATATTGAACATTTGATTTTTCAGAACCTGCCAACATTAGTTTGTAAAAACTAGACTTACAGGTAGTTCAAGGTATTAGGCAAGTCAAGGTTGGAGTTCCTAATCAAGTTATTGAGATATCAAAATGGCAGCTTAAATTAGGATTTTGTTGAAATCAAATTTGGATCTAGATTACCTATGCAATCACCTCTTGACACTGAAACCCAAACCCCAACTGAGATATTGTTTTTAGAAAAAAACAAGGTTCAATTCTCTAACTCTAGTATAATCACAACTTTTTGAAAAGCAATAGTCAAGCCTTGCTTTTTAAGCAAGGTAACCATTTTATTTGATTATACATAACTAATAATATGCAATGATTTGTCTTGGGCATTGTGCAATAGTTGGACAAATTTACATGGAATCAAACCTAATCTTAAACTAATGAGGCTCCAATTTTCTTGAGAAGTTTTTTGACATGAAGGTTTTACAAATTCAAAAAATCATTCCCAGAAAAGCACCAAAGGTTTTTATTTTTTAAGTTTTTGAGAACCATCAATCTATTTACTATTTATTGTTTATAATTTTACGTCCGTTTGGGACCAAAAAGTCCATTAAATGAAAGACAGATCATGGAGGACAAATAGTCCTATGGTACTGGCAACATGTCACAAACTTGGCCAAGGCGACTTTGTTTGTAATTTACATGAGCTCAACAAGAATATTAGTGTAGGTGTGGGGTAGGGCCAAACAAAAGCATTCCCTAACTTTTTGGGTATTTGGACAGACAAGGAGCAAGTGCTCTTCATCTTCAACCTTCCCCAAATCATAGCCTTCCCCAAGTCGTAGCGTCAACAAAGCCTCTCTACATATGGCATGCCTTGCCACACACCTAACACAACCTCAAGCTGCGTGTTGGCACATCAAAACCAAGCTAGAGCTTTCCATAACTAAACACCATTAATGTCACACAAGTAGCTTTCACTCTTGTACGACATACCCTTGAAGCGCAAGTATCTTGTCTGCATGCTAGTCCTGATCTTGTAGTTGGTAAAGAGTTTTTCAATGAAAGTTTATTGCATATTATTTTTCACCCTTTTTACATTCAACATTGGGTGGGGAAAACTTGGGGGGGTGGGCCCCCAGCCTCCTAGTTAGTCAGGCCTCTTATCGTAGATCTAACACTAACCTACACTAGCTATAGTGTAACTAGCTCAGCCATCCGATCTCCCACCTGTATGTTGTGCGCATTGCACCAAAGTACTTGGCTCTCCACCCAACCTCTCACCCCTATTAAATGGGTCGGATGCATGTGTGTTGCCCTAGGAGCCGTTCGCAGTGGCGGTTGAATAACCCCCAAGTGTAGTGCACAGGTCATTACAGGTTGAAGCGCCATTTCCAATGACGATTGAACCAGAGGCAGAAAACCTACCACCTCTTAGCATTGATTCTTGAGTAGCCATTTTTTCACGGATCCAACCCAACATTTCTTTCTCGTAGTAAGCATAGTGAGCTGGGCTTCCCATGCCTTTCCCAAGATGTGGTCTTTATTGAGCATGCTCACACAATTATAGTACGACAACAATTATCCCCATGCAAAATGTTCATAGGGCAACTTGCCAAATTCTGCCAGCACAATGGAAGTGCTAGTTGTTTTTTACGCCCTGAGTAAAGATTTGAAGAACTTTTGGTACACTACTTTAATAACTTTTATTTTCTTAGAGTCCACCTAAACCTCACAAGCATAGCTTGTCATGGAACGCACCAGCGTGTTGAAGAAGTCACAGCATATCTTAACGTCCATATTACATAGCTCCGCACAATGGTGGTTTAGTGCGAATAACAAGCGCCTGTTGGCAACTACTAGACGTTCCACAACATTGTCTAGGTTCGAGGTGGTTTCGAGCAAGATCCCCAAGTATTTGAAGGTTTGCACGCATTCAATAATGTCACCTTCAAACACAAACTCTTGGCATGGGTCAACAGAATTGAACACCATGATTTTTGTTTTTTCCATGTTCACCCTAAGCCCACATTCAGCACAGAACTACTAGAATGTGTTTAACTATTACTATAGGCCTACCTCTAACTCTGACATTAGAGCAAGGTCATCTACAAAAAGTAGTAGCTATACATGCAAGTCTGCTAGGGCCGGTGCATCATATTCTCTGCTGTCTAAGTGCCGTTCTAGGGCATCCAAATATAGCCCAAACAATAAAGGGTTGAAAGAATAGCCTTGCTTCACACCTTTGCTAGCACCTAAAGCTGGAGGTGACACCCTCGCTTGGGTGGTTGATGTATATGGTATACTTGGCATACATTGCTTGCAAGCATTATAAAAAACGTCCCTCCACCTCGAGGCCAGCCAACATTTGCCACAACATTTCATGCGGCACAATATTGAAGGCCTTTTTGAAGTCCACAAAACAACAATAGAGCGGCTTCTTTTTTGCCTTGTTGTGTTCTATCAGAGTCCGTAATATGAAGAATTTGTTAGTAGTGCAATTATTTTTGTGAAACCCAGCTTGACCCTTGGCATGCAACCCATGTTGTTCAACCCACTCGCTTAACCTTTTATCAAGAATCATAACGAACAACTTTGCTAAGATAGGTCCAACCGTTATCCCCCTGTAGTTATCAAATTCAGAGGCATTGCCCCCTTTAAAAAGCACATGGACCACCCCAATGGAAAGGGCTTTTAGAAAACCCTTCACTAAAAAACAGTTGAACACTATCAATAGTGGCATATGTAACAACTTTCTAGCATCCAAAATGAACTTAGCTTTCATACCATCCAAACCAGCAGCCTTGGTCCTTTGTAGTTTCTTCAGTGTTTGAAGTAGCTCAACAAGTGTGATATTTATGTTCAGGGTGTGGCTAGGTAGAGGTTTTGTCACCTGAGCCAAACGATCAGCTCGCAGCCGTACGGGTGGTGAAGACTAACCAACCAACCTGTGGAAGCCTTCTAGAAGCATAATTGCACTAATCTTGTCCACGACGAATGCCCTTGGCCAGTACTTTTTATAAAACAAAAACGCATCCACCTTGGCAAACGCACACATATGTTGAGCTCTTAGAGTTTCCCAAAAAAATATTTTTCTTTTTAATAAATATTTAAGTTTACTTTCCTGATGTTTAGCAGCATGCGAATTGGGGTTGGCTTTCAACCAGAGCCTTAGCTCATGTTTTGCTATCCAACAGTTGGCGTCAAACCAAGGTTTATGGCAATGTCTCTTTCTGTAGCTCCCTCCTGAAGGCTTGTTGCCCAAAAGTAGACTTTGTTGCAACACCCACATATTGTTGTAGCATGTGAGCTAACTCGTTTGCCCCCAAATGCCCGATCGAGTCAACAACCCACAAGTTTCCAAGACTCGCTCTTAGGGCAAGCTTATACTTTTCAACTTTTGATTTATCATATTTGAACCTAAGCGAGAATTTTTTTGTTTCAACCATATGTTGTGGCTTAACAAAACTACAATCGATGCTCAACTGTAGGCGCAACGGCTTATGGTTAGAGTCTCCCCCCATTGCACTATAATGGGTGTCATCTATTATCACCTCGAAGTGTGTAACAGCTTACCAAACTACAGGTGAGCCAACAATATAATCAACAATGTTGCACCCCCCATTTGCTAAACAAGTGAACTCCCTTGATTCGTCATCAGGCGTCCGGCCATTGAGGATGAGTAGCCCAACGTCACAACATAGGTTTAGAAGCTCACAGCCCTAGACACCAACATTATTGTCGCGGTTCTAGTGTTTAGCCATAATGTTTGGTTATTAAGTCTCAATGAGCTTAAGCTCCTATAATAGTTCACAAAGGTTGCTAGTGGTATTTAGTAGCATTGCAATATGCACATTAAAATCCCTTCCCAATTGTACTATGCCCCCTAGAGTTTGAACTTCAGCAATATCTACTACCAAGTTTTGGAACAAGGATTTGTTTTCATGTTTGAAACCAATAGGGGCAACATACACCACACATACAAACAAGTCAGGGGCAACACCCCTGTTGACTCGTAACCATAGATAGGAATCATGGCTTCCTTCTTTCCATTGTGACAAATTTGAGTTGAGGTGGCTGCGAAAGTAAGCAACAACCGCCCCACTATGCTTTATTGGTTTTATTGTTTCAAATTGCACAGTGCGCGCTACCACAAGTGAGTCAAACCCTTAAATGTGTGGTAGATGTTGGCCTAGGAAGTGCTAGGTTTCGATTATTAAGAAGAGGTCAACACCTTGAAACAGCTCTAGTATTTGCACCCCCATTTCCAGTTTATTTACACCGCCCCCATGCATGTTCCATAATACCATGCATAGGTTTTTTTAGTCCCCGCACCCCTAGATAAAAGAGGGTGAGCAAATTTGAGTGCCATTGATGAAGAGCTTGGTTAGGCACTAAAACGCGCGCTTACCACCACCTTGGCCTCTTTGAATAGCGGCCATAGCTCTGACTTGCATGCGTGTTGTGCGGGTGTGAGGTCTTCATCCAAGCCTAGCTTGGTCCCCACTAAGCCCTTGCACCTTCATAGCACAGCTTGGGAGTTTTTGTTCGTCATAAACTTGAACAGCATCGCGTCGAGGTGCGCGCCCGCCATTAGGGCGAAGGCTCGCACAATGGCAAGCCATTGCCGCATGGTGGCAACAACCTTGGCGCACAACTTCATCTGGCCCTACAATAATTCTATGTTGAACCGTTGCACCAGTTCTTTCTCGGTCTTGCCCTCCTTGGCCTTGAAGCCCGTGAGGTGCAGGTTGAGTTTGCGCTCCTCTCGTTTGGGCATCAGTTAAGGTCTCCACAATGCAACTAACCATTTGGCACACATTCTTGGCCATCACTATGGTCCACTTGGGCTCCTTCGTAGACACAACCTTGGTTATGATAGCCATGGCTGCCTTTTGCTCCATCAGCTAGTTGACCACAAGGTTGTCAGCGGCTGTGAGAGACACAATGTTCTAAATGGTCACCTCCATCTTGGACAGCTGCATGTAAATAGGTGAGTTGTCAGTCTTGAGGCCCATCACCAACCAACGCCTAGGCAAGGCTACTTAATAGACTGCCAAGGATGCATTATAAGGGACGTTGAGCTTGGCATTGTCGCAGTACTACTTGGCAGTGTCCTTCAACACGAAAAATGTCCGACACTACAGTGAAAGGACACAACAATGATGTGGCATCGAACACCATCGTGGGGTTCTTCAAACCCTAAAACTTAAACTATAAAGGATTCAAAGGAAGAATAAAGGACTAGTGGTCCAGCTATAGTTTAACAAATTAGTAGTAAGAGATTTAATGAGTGAGAATGAAATTTTTTGATAAAAGCTTCATTCTTCACGGGCTCATATGTATGTATGTATTTTGTTGCTAACAACAATAGACATCAACTTTCCAATCAAGAAGAAGAGGCAGGTTGGTTTATGATCAATTGAGAAACTTTTAGGTTGTTGCCAAGATGGGAAATTCTTTTGGGGCACTGGCAGAGCTCCTTATCAAATTATTTGTTTTCTTGTCTTCTTTGCCTCTATAAACACTTTTGGTGAGAAAAGGTTTCATACTCGAAGCGAGGAGGATATGATAATATGGCTTGCAACATACATGTATTCCATCTTGTAGTTTCAACACATAACTTAAGAACATAGAAAAAGGATGATACAAGAAAAGAGTTTGGCTATGTTTATGTTTCTATTATGTGGCTATGCTTGATGAATCAGGGAAGATATGCATAGGTATTATAAGTTTTTATAGCCACTAAAAATTTAATTAATTAATTTTTTAAAAAAGGTTAGAAAGTGTACGAGGACGCGATAGAAGAGCAATAGGAGGAGCAGTGGTGAGGGACCACCAAGAAAGAAACAGGCAAGCAACAGGCCATCGCCACCTTCACTCTAAAGCGCTCCCACATAGCAACCACAAACCATAAAGTATGGTTTTGCTAGAGCACTCCCATGAGCTCCCAAGATCATCCTTCTCCTTCCTTGTGCACCTCTCAAAACCAGGATCACTAGTGTTTTACTTAAGGTGCGTGTCCCTCTAACAATGGTTCTCTACCTTTCTCTGCACCTTTCTCTTCTTCCCTATGTGTTATTGAAGTGTGTGTGTTCTCACTCTTGTGTTGGAAGCTTTTGTTTTTCTTCTGGTAGTGATGGCCATGGCCACCACCTCCATAACCTCTGTTCTCTCTATTCTCATTCTCGCTTATATCAAAGGTGACCTTTAGTATTCATTAGTTTTTCTTAGTAAAAGAGAAAACCGCACATCTTGTCCTCACTTTAATAAAAGGGTGGATTCGATTTGCAATGTTATATTTACGGGTGTAGGTCTACGTTCTTGTGACCAAGACCCAAGTTGTCACCTTTTTGTTAGAACCATGAGCATGAACTTTGAATTTTGCTAGATTTAAACCACATTTTTAAAACAAGATTAGGATCTTTACGTTAAAAAGTTGATAAATAGGTTGAATTTTTGAATTAAATATTAATTTTATTTAGTTGTTGAACTTCATACTTATATAGACCCTTATTTTAATTTGTTATAAAACTTTGTAACCCATAAAATTTCTAGCAGATTAATTCGAGGAGAATATAGTGTGTACAGGAATCAAACCCAATTTTAAACTAGGCTTGAAAGTTCTTGAATTTGAAAAACCATGCTAAGAACAAAACCAATTTTTTTTTAAATTGGAAGAACTTGGTTCAAAACCTCACCTAGAAGTCTTCCAAATAAATTTTATAATATCAAAATTGGTATTAAAACTTGTTCCATTTAAAAGAAAAACCTCCCAACACTAGTCCAAACCAATGTTGTGTGAATATCTTGTTTTGATATATCTTTGTATAATACAAATAAAAAATTCAATGAATTTACCCATCAAATAAAGGTCTGAAATTGGGTCTAGTTTCAGTTCCAAAATTGGGTTTGGTTTTAGACCCAGTTTTGAATCCTAAACCAAGACAAGTTTCAAACCCAATTCCAATTTTGGAAATAGATCCAAAATCAGACCTAATTATAGTTTGGTTTTTACTAACCAAGACTAGAATTGCCCACCATTAGTTTGGACCACGAGTGCCCACATGGTTTTCCATGACTAATTAAATAGTCTAAATTGTTGAACTACCATGCAAATGACCCACATAACCTTACATATTGCAACTTTCACTTGAAACTAATAAAAACGTGTGATTTTTTGTGAGTTCAAACCAGTGTTGGGCAATTCTTAGTTTTCACGAAAAGCATCAATTTTGGTTCTCATGACCATTGTAAAGAACCTATCAAGTTCTCAAAAACAAATTTGAAGTTTTGAAAACTATTTAGAAACCTTATTTCCATTAGTAGTTCTAAAACTTTGAACAATTTTTTAACTCAAAAGATAAAATCCAACCCATTTTTCAATCAAGTTGATTTTCATAAATTTTTGAACAAGCAATTTTAAAGATGGTTTTCACAACTTAGTTATCAAAAGAAATTATACTAATTTAGAAAAAAAACTAAATGAAAATGAAAATTACTTGCAAAAGCATGATGAAAATGCACAAATTCAAGTTTTTTTATTTCAAACTTCAGCTAGTCAAATTCATATTCAAATTCTTTTAACTCCTTTTTCAAATGTTCATCCATCTCAATAAACTTTACTAGATTATAAAGAGATTTGCAGCCAATTCTTTGGTCATTAAACATGTTAACAAATATTTAAATTTTCAAGTTTTTTTAAAGTATAAACAACATTTCCTAAGGCTTGTGAATATGTTAGTTAATTATTTTTATAAAAAAAAACCTTTTAGTTTCTATTTGTGATCCAACAATTATTCCTAGTATTTGTTGAACAAAAAAAAAAAAATTGGAAAAAATGAAAATTTTCATGTTTTTGCCACAATTGCAAAGGACACTTAATCTCTTTAATGTCCACTTGAAATCACCTAAAAATCAATAACTCTATTTCAACTAATTCTTTGATTAGTTCATTTACACTTGTATTCATTTCAAAAAATCCAAACTAATTTTCATCAACTTTTTGGTTTATAAATCCAATTTCACAATTTGCCATAAGATGTAAATGATGATAACATTTCAAAAACATATCATATTCTTCAACAATTGACATGCCTTATTCATGGCAAAGAAAATGAAAACACCAAATGAAAAGTCTTAAATTGTGGGTTTAACATCAATGAAAGCATGTTGTGAGTTTTCTTTTTTTCATAACTTTTAAAAAATGAAAGAACAAAATCAATCACATCCCACACTTCCTTCTTAATGTTGGCAAGCAACGACAATTCAATCACAACACTAGATCATCATCCATCCATTACAATTCCAACTTCCTTCACCTTATAATTCATTGTGATGACAAAGTTTAGGGCATCACTTAGCAATTAATGGCCTTTGAACTTGTTTAAAACACATTGAACAATAACAACTAAAGATAAGAAATCAACAATTGTTTGAAAACATGCCAAATGAAAGAGGGTGGAACTTTGCTAAAAATATGAACAACAATTTGCAAGTTATAACATAACACAATGGTGTTTCAAAATAATAAGGCCTCCTAGAACAAGCTTATTTTGCTTACAAATCATTCAACAAAATGTTAATTTTTTTAATAAAAAATACTACAAATTAATTTACAACTAGAATATTATTTATTTATTTTTTGAAAATTACCTTTTTTATATGAATATTAAAATTTGTTGGATAGACTCCAAAATCAATATAGGCCTTGTTCCACTCCTATTTACATTTGTTAGATGTTTTGGACAAAATATAAACTTTTGCAAATTAGACTAAGTCAACTTAATGAAAACATATATTAAATTTTTGCAAAAAAATTCTTCTACAATCCCATATTGGCATGATTTGGTAAATGCATGACCAAAGCAAATGCCTTTGAAACTTTCTTCCAAATCAAGAAGTTCACAATCTAAGATAGATTTTATTGTTAACATCATTACATTCAAATTTGCACCTTTATCCTTCACATACGCAATAATTATTTTTCTTAAGCCTTATTCATCCAACAATTCAATTAATTTTTTTGTGGAGGCTTATCCTGTGGTTGCACTTGCTTTAAACAACCCTATTGTGATATGTTTTGGTTGCCCATCCATAACCAAAGAGCTAATGACCAAGGCAAGACCATCATGTGTTCCCTTTGACCATAAATCAAAATTGGTTGTTGCAAAATAACATTCTTTCAATTTTGGCAATACATGCTTTTATTTTGTCTCTTCCACCAAATTAAATAAAACCTTTTGACATGAAAACAATTTTTTGGAGTTGTAATTCACAATTTCTTGTAATTCACTTATGTCCGAAAGTTGTGTTCAAATTGTTCAAATTTGAAAAGTCATTTGGTAAATGTAAATAGGTCATAATGTGTATGACATATGAACAAAATTGTGGCTTATGATACAAAAAACTAAAACTTAAAATAGTTACCATAATTTAATTATGATCATTTTTCAAGATGAAATGCAAAATCTAATAAAATTTGTACATTTTTAGAAAATTCATATTCATTCCAAAAAAGTTAACAAAAGTAGCATAATTTATTGAGGCAATTGGAAATATTTTTAGGAACACGTTGCAAAAAAACTCCTTCAAAAAATCTTTTCTATGAAAAAGTCAAAATGTTCAAAAAAGGCCCATTTGTGGTTGAGTCCTTTGTCATCATTGGCTCATTTGATTATGATTGCACCCCTATAATCCTTTTTTTTTGGTTCTTGGATTAAAAAGATAAGATTAATTTGACAAAACATATAATGCATGATTTGAAGTTTTCTTCCATCAACAATGTTATTTTCATTTTACAACATATAAGGAGCGACATAATGCGTTTCTATCATGGGATCTCCATATTTCTCTTTGCACACGTGCAACTGTTGCAAATTTAATTTTATTATTTTGTCATCAATAGTGTTGGATTATGTCCATAACTTCCTTCTTTTCCCACAGTTTCTATTAAAGATTCTTCTTCCATAAAGACTTGATTGGGGAAAATATCACAAGATTCATTTTTTAATATTGTTTCATTTTCATTAGCTTTAGAGTTTTCCATTTTTCAACAATAATTTTCACAATAGAAGTAATTAAAATGCAGAAAGAATATTTTGTCAAAAGGTATTTGGAATGTGATTTAGTGTTTTTTGTTAAATAGTTGTTGCTAATTTATGAATTTCTTTTCAAAATCTAAACATTTACAAGAGAGCTCACTTCTAATTATCATGGCAAAAAGTAAAACAACCAAAAAAATCCAACTTTTTCTAGCAAAAAAGAAATCCTTGCAAAAACTAGTAAATAAGTAAAAAACAAATTTAAAACAAAAAAACAAAAAACTAACAAAAACATATGAATTATGAAAGAAAAAATGAAACAAGAACAAGAAAAAAGTCAAAAAACATAGAAAAACATTTAAAAAAACAACCAACAAGCAAATAAAGGAAAAAAAAAAGGGTGAAAACAATGGAAATTTTTGAGAAACAAATTTACAAGTTGAATTGAACTTTGAGTTTTATAACTTTAGCTCCAACATTTGCAAAAGAGATCTTGGGGAAGGGATAAATACTAATGTGGACAAGGAAAGTAAACAAATGCATAACAACAAAGCATTGAAGGGATTAATGAAGCAACGAGGGTAAACTAAAGGGGTATTTGAAGTGGCACAAGGGGTAGTGAAAACAATGGTGGAGTGAAACAAAGGTAGAGAGGAGCAAATAGCAAGGAAATAATGACACAGTGAAACAATGGTGCAACAAAGCAAGGGCAGATAAGAACAAACAATAGTGAAATAAAGGCACATTGAAACAAATAGTAGCGAAACTAGGCAGCAATGAAGAAGGGAATAATGAAATGATAGGGCAATGAAACACAAAACAAGGAGTAATGGAGCAAGGAGCAACAAAAAAAAAAGAGAAGTAAAGCATGGAGTAACAAAATGAAAAGTAACCAAACACAAAATAGCAAAGAAAGGAGATGGAGTGAAAGAGCAAGGAGTCAACAAAGGGAAGCAAGGAAGTAGTGAGATGAAACAGAAAGGCAATGAAGCAAAGAAACACCAAAAAAATAAAATAAAAATGGAATTGGGCCAAGCAAAATCTTGGCCCCATTTATATTTTGCTTCAGGTTGCTATTGAGCAATGACACCGTCTAAAACTAAAGCCTAAACCTAACACTTAATTAAAAATTGACATTTTTTTTCCATATCTTTCCAAGTTTTCATTGAAACAGTTCTCACCATAATGAGAACTAGCAACCAGGTTTTCATAGCAAATATCATTACTCATAAGTTTTCATTTTGAAAACCAACCTGAAACCTGTTGAGGTTTCACAAAAGAAAAAAAAAAGAAAAAAAGTTGAGAATCACCCAACATTGGTTCAAATTTCAAGTGACAATCTAATTCTTCCAAAACTTTTAGTGAAGAACTTTTAGTCTTGTAGGGTTTTGCTCTTTTCTTAACAGAAATTAGTGGAGCATAGATAGGATGGGCTTCCTAGAGAGGATAACACCACTGTTGGCTAGTAATTTCTTTTTTTCATAAATGGTTGGGTAGGTTAATGTTTTTAATTTTCTGACCACATATGCATGCTAACAAGATCAATTTAAAATAAAGAAATTAGACTCACCAATTATCAATTTCAAACTAATACCCCCCCATGATCAATTTACTTGATTTTTTGGGTAATAATTGTTGGTTACTACCTAGGTGGGTAGGTTATAGTGTTATATATATATATGATTTATGTTCTTTTATTTTCTGTAATAAACATGTTTAGCGTTTGATAACCTGCCTCAATGAAATTCCAATAATCATCTGGGTAAGGGTATTAAAAATTGAAAATTCAATACCTAGCCCATAAAGGTCTTGCCAGTTCTTGGAATGCTATGTACCAGACAGGTAGGTTATCTATCAGTTTTCAAAATTAAACCAACAACCAGCAGATGGGGCTATTGATCCATGATCCAATAGATAACTGGGCGTTTTTTCTCAATAACCGACCAACACTGGATAGGAATGGGCTGGATCTTACTCGACCCCTGTGCTCTAGACTTTTGTTAGGGAGCCCTGAGATTCAATTGTTGTTGGAAGCTGATGCTGTGAGAAATATTTACCTGTGAGTAGGTAGCTTGCATGTGGAAGGAGCATGTGGTGTGGAAGAAGCAGAGCTGGTGGCAGCAAGGGGGGAAGATATGGTCTTCCAGTTTTGCCTAAAAAATCAAGTATCAAATGATTAGTCTTTGCATGAGTCTCAAATCAGTGGCTGCTGTTGAAAGCTTGATAAAGAACAAGAAGAAGAAGCTTGCTTCCAGGATTGGAATGCCTAATGTGCACTGAAGGTACAGTCCATCGGGTCCATTTATAGACCAGCTCCCAACAAGTTCAATTAGACACCAGTGGGGCATATATATGACTTTTCGCAAGCTTTGATTGGAGCCAGGGATTGTCATACCTGCAATCTGGGACCCTTGGGCTTTGCATGGAGTAGTTATATATCAGATCTGCTGGACTTGTTTTGGCATGTACATGATTGACATCGAAAATGCCTCTTCACTTGTGTGGTGTGCGTTACCAATAATGTAGCAGGGGGCAAACAACGTCAAAATGAGGTAGTCGCACATGACAGCCCATCTGCTGGCAAAATCAGCCCTCACTTGTGGGTGGCAATGAAAACCAGAAGGAAAACAATGTAACGTGGGAATAGTGCTCACACATGACAGCCATCTGCTGGCGGATCAGTGCCCTGTCCACTGGTAGATGAGGCACCAGCTGACAAAGGGTTTGCATGATCATGCACTTGCCTCGTATCTCAGAGCCCTCTGTATCTCAGAGCCCTCCGAGTCATTTTGTCATTATGTGCCCAAAACAAAACGGTGTAGTGGAAAACAGTTTACAGTGGGAATCATCCTCAAAGCGAGGAGTTCCTAAAGTAAGCACACACCCAAGATGGGGCCAAGCATAACTCTGGAACTCCTCCAACTCCAAGGCCGTTATCAAGCACAAAAATCAACAAATATTTTATAAAAGAATTCTCCCCATAATAGAGTTATCCGTAAAGTCAGGCGATCAGGGGGCAAGAATGCCAGGGCATAATAGGACATCAAACACGTAACTGGGAACTAAAATTTTACGAAAGGAAATAACTGGGTCCCAAACAAGTTTTCCTCCAATTTTGGTGGTGAACTGAGTTTCATCCCGTCTTTCCTTTTTCCTGAGCGCCTCCAGTACTGCTACATATATTTTCACTGCTCCTACCTGTACAACTGCTATATTTACTCTCGAACCTTGTGCATTAAATGCTGAATTTCAGCATTTGATACCCAGATTAAATAAAATTTACTTACTTTGCGGGTACCACCGAAAGAGTAGATGGGGTGAAACAGAGGGTGACTTTACAGATAACTCTAATACCCGAGCGGTATAAGTTCAAAGACAGCATGGGGCATTTCAAATGTCCCAATGTGGGATTAAAGTTCTCTAAACATACCTCCAAATACACTAAGAAAAATTTCAGAGGTTTTTACAAGCACAGAATGGTTGTCCACTATGGACAAGGAACAAGCAGGAGTGCCCTCCAACAGGTTTACCATCTAACTCTGCCTGATCACCAACTAACTGGCTACGTGGACCGAGCAGCAGATGGCTATCATGTGCACGGCCCTAGAGTGCACATCCCTCTCTGCCTGCATCTGGAAAAGTCTGCACTTGAATAGGCCCACCTGTCAGCTTTGGATGTATGTATTATACACCTAACTATTCATTGACAACACATGATCACTCATCCACATAACAAATTATGCGTAGAATACGACCCCAAGGTGGGGTCATTTTAGAAAGAAGGGGCTAAGGACAAGGGGGTAGCCAAATAGGTGTAAGAAGCCTCATGTAGGCATAAGGTAACTCTTGATCTTGCTCCCTCATGATCTGCTTATGTTTAGGCTCATCCAAACTTTTGTGTATAGGAGAAGGGTCTATTAGCAAACCCTTTCAAATTTGAGATCCTTTAAAGGTCACTAGGTTGAGGAGGGATTGGAAATCCTATAGGATCTATTGATAGAGTTATCATGACAATGATAATGCAGAGAGACCATATTATAGTGACAAGGATAGTGAAGATGGACAAGTTATTGAATAACCTTCACCCAATGATAGTTACTCTAATAGGTTAGAGAGTATGTTGTAAGTTATGTAAATTATGATGATGTCACATTATGCCATCAGTGTACAGGATTTTTTCAACCTAGTGAAAGACCAAAATATTAAAAAAATGAATTGGGCAGTGCTTTACGATGGGGTAAGTCCCAAAGGTGGGGGACATTCCTGAAATATGGTGCCAGACTCAACAACCCTTGTCCTTCCTAGGCCCTTATCTCAAGAATGCCTCCCCCACCCCCTGGGACTTACATTACACACAAAAATGGAGCCCTACAGTTTTCAGACCATAATGGAGGCAGGGGCACCTCTGGTCTCCCCAGGCAGTGTCAAGGGTTGCTGTCACCAGGATGAAGGTTAAAAGGGGAGTTTTTTGACACAACACCTTGTGTGTCTCCTAGAGCCTCTATCTAAACTCCCTGCAGGAATGAAAAGCTGGGTTCCTTCTGCAATGTAGTAGGAGGAGCCTTAGCTTTTGCCTCCCTCTATGAGAAAGCCGGATTTCCATATGCACTCTCTGAAGGGAAAAAAATTGCCTTATTTCACACTGAAACAAGGAAACAGCGAAGTCAACAACAACCAGGCAGTTACAGAAGTTCAGAAATTGTCTGCAAATGGGTGTCCAATTAAGAAGCTTGGTGTTGTTACAACCATGTCTGACAGAGGCAATACTGCATCAGGCCAGAAAAAGTCTGGAAATGGGGTGACCAATTAGGAACCTTGGTGTAAACCCTAAACCCAGTGTAGATCATCAACCCAGTGACCTGCATGAATGGGCATCAACTTAACTACACGTCACATAGTTAAAAAGTCTAAGGCTCTGAATCACATGATCAGCTAGCTATGGGGTCAAGGAGTTCTAAACCATAGATTGTATCTAGAGAAGGGATCATGGGGTGCAAATTTGTTTGTCCAGGTTGAATTTTTGCAGTGGAAGACTAAAGCATGAATTTGAGGCCCAAGAGTTCGGTCTTTGGCTTGGTGGGTGAATGAATCATCCTTGGGTCTTCTTGACTCTTTTTGTCTCCAGTCCTCTTGCATATGTTCCACATGGATACACTCCCCAATGGAGCTAATCTGGCTAGTAACCAATGATGTTCATCTCATAGGACAAGACGGTTCCAAGCAAGCAAGAAAGCAAGTTGTAAGCCTCACCTCACCTTCCCTGCAACGTGAGCACAAACTGATTTGGAGACTTGATGAGCGAGTCTCTGGCATTATGTCTCTGTGATGCAAGCTCCACACGACTTCTACAGTTGTGGCCCTCATGATAAGCTTGAGCTCGAGCTTGAGCTTCTTCCCCCAACTTCTCGAATGTCCCCAGCTATAGCTTGAAATGCAGATGAAAGAATCTTGTGAGAGGGGACGAACAGGGGAGAAACAAACAAACAAAGAGAGGAAGAAGAAGAAGATTTAGCTAGCGCTTACAGTTTTTGGGGATGAATCTTCGCTGTAGAGAGTTCAAGGAGTTGATCATAATACTTGAAGTTGCGTCACCACGGCAGCCTCTAAGCACACGGTTGTTGTTGGACCAGCAGCAGTGGAGGAAGAGTCCAACACGGGGATCGAGGAGAGCTGGCCGCAGGGTATGGCGGTGACGACGACGACTGTTACAAAGCCTCCTACAGCTGCTTATGAGAAACAACCAGCTCAGGGCACAGCAGCTGCAACGATGAACATGGCTGGCGGTAGACGACCCTCGAGGTCCAATTTCTTGATGAAGAGGACCAATGAGTGGTACCTAGACTTTTGACAAAACCCATTCAAGATGCATTCCTGAGCTTCTTACTTTGACAGCTCTACTGATCTTTCAAGATTCCGGTTACAGTACATATACATTCATGTACTATCCTAGAAATCACAATTTAGTCTTTGTGTTCATGCAACGTCAATGTAGAAGAAGAAGAAGACTCTGACCACGCAAGCTTGTTGCCTTGGCGATTTTGCAGGGCACTTACTACAGATGTCCCCAGTGATATTGTTGTTGAAGCTGCTGGCCTCAGTTTTGCACTTCACAAGGTAGATACAAGTGCAAGAACCTCTCTGGATATATATACTCAGGGAATGTAGTAGGATTGTAGTGCAGTTCATGGGGATCAGTACTACAGATTGTTTTGATCTTCTGCATGTTGTCATTAACTTTCTGCCAAGCACCGAAGTTGTGATTCCTGTGCAATTCATGTATTCTGCTGCAGCCATATGAAGATTTCACCCTGGAAGTCCGTTTTTGTTTCTCTTGAAAGCAAGGAATGGATCTGAACTGCAACAAGAAGCTTCCGATGATCTCGCTTGAACCATGATCTGCTAATCAAGGTTGTGTTGTTCTCTATGAACGTCATGTGTCCGTGCTGCAGTTTCCACTGGTGGCACGTTGCGGCCGCATAAGGAAGCTGATATCCACAAGTGGAGAATTAGACAACCGTCTACTGCAGCTTCCAGATGTGCCAGGCGGTGCAGAGGCGTTCGAATTGGCAGCCAAGTTCTGCTACGGTATCAACTTCGACATCACCATCTACAATGTGGCGTTGCTGCGTTGTGCTGCGGAGTACCTGGAGATGACAGAAGCCTACGGAGACAATAATCTGATAGCGCGCACAGAGAAATTCTTGTCGGAAATGGTGCTGCTCAACCTGGCGGATTCCATTGCTGTGCTCCATAACTGCGAGAACCTTCTCCCTTTTGCTGAAGAGGTCAAGATCGTTAGCAGATGCATCGAGGCAGCAGCAACCAAAGCATGCCGGTATGTACGTCCAGTTCTACTCTTGCCCCAGGCTCACATTGCAGACTGTTGACCCAAGTTACAGATGCATAGTAGAAGAAGAAGAAGAAGAAGATCTAGATAGACTTGTACCGAGTCTCAGAACTTCTCCTGCACGGCATGCATATGCTTACAAAACCCAAGACCCAATCTCGTGAAGCTTCTTGTTACGAGACTCGGACATGCACTTGCCTGCAGGGAACAAGGAGCTCATATCGGCTTGATCCGCGCATCAGACTATGGCGGAACTTCAGGCCGCTCCGACTTCAAGTTCAACTTCAACAGCAACACTCCGAGAACTCCTTCGGTAGACTGGTGGGCTGAGAATCTCGCAGTCCTTCGCATCGATTTCTATCAAAGAGTGCTTGCTGCCATGAGATCCAAAGGCTTGCGTCCTGAGAGCATTGGTGGCGCCATCATGCTCTACGCCCACCGTTCTCTCAAGGGTCTTCACAAGATCAAGCAGACCGCGCCGCGCAACTCTGATGCAATCAAATGGTCGCCGAAGTCCAAGGTCCTTGAAGCTTTCGTTTTCTTCTTGTTCTTCTTCCCCGTTTGAATTGCTCTTCAGGAGAACTTCCTGCAGCTGAATGCCGCCTGAAAAGCTCTGTGCACTGGTTTTGCTGCCAGAGCTCTAAAGACTATGCTCCTGGGGACTCGGGGTCGCTTGTAGGTCAATGATACTACTACGGCGATGGAGCACGAGCTGCGGATGATTGTGGAAACGATAGTGAATCTCCTGCCACCGGAGAAGAACGCCACTCTTTGTAGCTTCCTCGTCGGGTTGCTGAGAACAACTATCATTCTAGACACAACTCTGGAATGTCGCCTGGAGCTGGAGCGACGAGTGGGAATGCAACTGGAGCAAGCAACCCTTGACGATTTGCTCATCCCTTCTTTCTCCAACACTGGAGATCACACGCTGTTTGATGTCGACATTGTACATCGTATCATCGAGAATTACTTGCAACAAGAGGAGAAAGAAGATCATGAGCTCCAGGTAATAATTTCTTCATGGAGCTCGCGCACTTTACAAATCGCAAAGGTCTGAGTTTTGCAGCTGCTGGATGCCCATGACTCTGATGAGTCTCGATCATCATCAGATCTTTCCTCTCCTCTGATCCTCTCCGGAGATGTCCATAATATTGTGAGCTCCAGCAGCAGGTTATGATTCCCTCTAGATCTTGGTGCAATGTTATTCACAGGATGTCCAAACCATGTACGAGTCATCTGATGACAGGGACGGCGGCGGCGGGGGAGCAGCGGCTCCACTACTACCGCTGCAAACTGCAAGTTCTATCAAAGTTGCCAAGCTTGTGGATACGTATCTTGCCGAGATTGCGCCGGACGCCAATCTCAAGCTTTCCAAGTTCCTCGCACTTGCGGAGCTGTTGCCGGACTACGCAAGGACTGTTGACGATGGATTGTACAGAGCTATTGATATCTACCTCAAGGTAGACAACTTCTTCTCTCCTCTGCCTGCCTGCCTGCCTGCCTGCCTGCATGATGCATCTGATCACCACCCACAACGTACGTTTTCTTCAAATCTTTTTCGATCAAGATCGAGTTTGTATGATCTAGATCATCAAGCTTGCTACAGTTTTGCACAGTTTCTTCATGATGCCTGCTGAACAGCAATTGATCTTCTCCTTTTTTTGTGTCAGCTCAGGCACATCCTGTATTGACAGAGGCGGAAAGGAAGAAGCTTTGCAAGCTAATGGACTGCCAGAAGCTATCACAAGAGGCGTGCACGCATGCGGCACAGAACGAAAGACTTCCGATTCACGTAGTTGTGCAGATTCTCTACTTCGAACAACTACGGCTACGCAGCGCATTCAAAGCAGCAACAGCCGGTCCTGGAGCTGCTGCTGCTGCTACTTTCCAGGACTTTCAGACAGGAGGCAGCCTGAGCATGATGAGCTCCGATTTAGATAATCATCATCAACATCATCATCATCATCGCTCAGCGACAAGATCAGCAGCAGCAGTACAATGCCAAAATTTTCACAGCTCTCAGAGAATACCACATTTCGGAGCTCTCAGCGGTGCAACAGCGCCTGGAGCTAAGGATAACTATGCATCAGTGCGGAGAGAGAATCAAGAGCTCAAACTTGAGATTGCTCGGATGCGGATGCGAATCACCGATTTGGAGAAAGATCATGTGTACATGAAGCAGGACATGGAGAAAGGCAACAGGAATAAATTCCTTTCTTCTGTTTCCCGAAGGTTCAGTAAACTGAATCCCTTCGTGAATCGAGGCGGTAGAGATCCCAGGAGTTCTATGATGAGCATACACAATGCTACTACAGGGTTACAAACCCCAGAGATGCGCCGCGACGCCGCCGCTGCGGCTGCTGCTGATCTCCGGAGGCGACGCCACTCCATCTCTTAGTAGGTACTAAGCTCCTCGGCGCAACTGTTGTTGTAAACGACCCTTGTGTTGTACAAAACTGTCGCAATTTTACTGAGGGATCAGTCGATGATGCAGTCAGTATCAGGACTTGTTTCCCATTGCACACATCTCTGCAAGTTTCCAGTCTCTGTCTGTGTCTTTCTCTTCTTGTCTTCACCATTTGTCCAGCCATGATCAATTCAATTAGGACTGGACAATTCTTGAACAAATCTCTCTCTCTCTCTCTCTCTCACACACACACACACACACACACACACACATGGCCTCACTCCCATCATCAGAAATTTCTCTGTTTCCTGGTCGACTTTGTTCAAATGCATTCCCTCATGTCCTTCCCTTGTTAATTCTGGATTTTTGAAAAAGTTCAGAAAATTTAACAATTGATCATTTGAAAGGAAGGTGAAAAAATTGGAGAAAAACTTTGATTTTTGAAAAGTTCAGAATTAACAATTGATAATTTGGACTTAGTTGGAAAAATTAGAGAAAAACTTTGATTTGAGAGTCTCCACAAATGCTGCAGCAATAAATATATTAATTATTTCTATTTTGTGTCACTAGCTGGTCAGAGTCCCACTAAATGATGCAACAATAAATCTATTAATTATGTTTATTTTGTCTCAATAGATGGTCGGAAAAATGAATGTTAAAAGAATGTTTTGCTCCAAGATTATAAAATTTTAATCCCAACCAACAAGTTAGAAAAAGTTCAGAATTAATAGATTAGTCCAAAATTAATTAAATAGAAGACATGATTAGTAACTTAACAGGTGAGGTCATCTTCATCTTCAAATTCTTTGCACCGAATTGAGCAACTTTGTGTGCAGGATTTTGAAATCAGAGGTCCAGTTTCCAAGTTCTAAACAGACACTTGAGTACACATAAGAAACAGATGATCTACAAATATTCTCTGAGAACTTTTGACACTTTTGTCAAAGATCAGACACAAAATCACAGTATCAATCAAATTGCTGATGGCAGAGGACTAAACTGCAGATGGGTCTTTCTTTACCTTGCAAACACCAAATTGAGTATAAGGAATTTAAGCTTGGTTGTCTTCATGGAGCCCACAAATTTGCCTTATGACAACACACAATTGTATATTGCTTACTTAAGGGACTTGCAATTTGCGTCCTGTATATGGGCCAAGCTCATCAGAACTCATCTCACCCAAATTGACCTTTTTCTTTTCTCCTCACCACACAATAAATGTAGCATACAGGATTGAGATTTAGAGACTGGTTTCATCTTGTCTACATTAAGTTCAATTTTTCTCCATACGATATCCGCTCATCATGATTGCTCAATCTCAGTTGCACAGCATTCATTAGCTCAGAAAAATTCCCAAAATTCCAAATATGCATCCAAATATTCAAATATATTCTGTTTCACATGGCAAAACCCTAAATTGCATGGGAGTTGTGTAAAGATGTGCAATGTGCTCAATTTCTTGATGTACAACAGCACCTTTTTCAATCTTTAAAGAGGTCAAGCTCAGACAAAGTCAGGAGAGAGAGTCTTACAATGAATTTTATATCCTTTTGTGAATATTCACAGAGGCAATCCCATGCCGAGGCTTCACAACTTTCTCATCAAATTCTTCTTTATTAATTACCATCATTGATTCCTAGAGAGTGTGCATTCCACAAACACTCTTTTTTCCATTGCACTAGGAAAATCTTGAGGAAGTGCTGTTTTTTACACAGGTCATCTTACTTACTTTTCTTGTGACAAGTTAGAATTATTTGTGCCTTTCATTGTGATAGACAACCTTAAAATAATAACTTTTCAAAGGTCTAGATGACTAAGAAAATAACTTTCACAAGAAATAATTAAAATTAAATGACAATATTGAACATTCTGGGCAAATGGAACTGGTCTCACATTTTCCCAGTAGGATAAACTCATGTACCTTAGAGACTATGTAGTAGTGTAGGGCCATAGCTTAGGTGACATTTGGTCACATGTTTGTGTAATTTGGATGAGTATAGCTAGCCCAAGCCTTTGTAAGTCGGTGCAATTTTGCCACTTTTGAATGAATGTATCTTGTTTGAGGAATAGGTATACAGTATACATATTCTAGATGATTCGGGTTTTTCTTTTTCCTTGTTTTGTTCCTCTTTTTGAATTTTTGGTTACTGAGCACCTAATTCCAAAATAGTAGGAAGGAATGTGGGAAGATTGTAGAATGAAAAATAATTTGAAGTAGAATGTTCACTACATCTCAAAAATTTTGGAAACAAAAGAAAGGGAAGAGGGTGGAAGGGAGAGGGGGAGGGAGTTGGGGTGCTTGGAGTTTGGAGTATGAATGCTAGATTATTATTTCCTAGTTGTTTGGAGTGCAGAGCCCAAGTTAATCAAAACATGAATATGTACCCTAGAAATGGTGTATTATAATCAAAATTGTTCTTGAGACAACTACACATGTGTATTACAATCTCTTCAACATGCATTGCCAACTTTTACTTTCAATTGAACTTCACAAGGGTTGGAAGATGTGTGAGTAAAAACATCATATAGAAAAACACTACAAGAAAGTCATTCTAAAAACTTGGTTTTCAGCATGCAAATACAACACTTGAAACAAACAAGCAAATTTTGGTACATAAGAAATACATGACAGCCATTGAATGATCTTGCCTTATCATCAATCCACAAATACTTGGCCAATGCTGGGTGCCTCCTCATGTCAACATAATGCATTATGCTAGAACTTGCAAGTTACATCTTTGTTCCAAAAAATTTCAACCCATTGTTGCCTCACTAAGCGTCCCTTGAGAGAAATCACATGTCAAGATTGCCAATTGTGGAGAAGCTTAGGGTTACTTAACACATCAAGGCCTTGACTTAATTTGTGAAATCTTAAATTACTTTCACTTCATGGTGTATGAAATTTTTTTGCATTTGCAAATTGCACAAATTATTGGCCAATTGTTAGGTGCATCGAATCTTGATGCAATGGAACTGGTAGTTGCTGGTTACATCTTTGCTTCCAAATTTTTCAAACCCAATTGTTGGCTTTCTAAGCATCTGTTGAGACAAATCACACATCAAGTCTGCCAAATTTTGGTCTTCAATAAATTTGAAAGGAAGCTTGTGATTACTCGCTAAATTGGTTCTTGAATAAATTTGTAGGGAAGCTCGTGATTACTTGCCAAATTGTGGTTTTGACTAATTTGTGGAACCTTGAATTACTTTGCCTTCATGGTGGATTCTGTTTTTGCATTTGCATCTACAGCAGCTGCCCTAGCTGTATCTACTATCTTCTTTATATCTTTTGTGGCATCTGCCACTACAGTTGCATTCCTTGCATCATGAGAAGCCTTGAAGTCCTGGGTGGATGAAACTTTTTGGCCATCAAGGAGCTCTTCATTTCCCTTGGTTGGATCAAGAGGCTCCTTTTTGGAATAGAATTGGTTACATCCACACAGGTCATCATCTTCATTGTCAGACTCTTCAACCATAACTTCAACTTTTGCAGGCTCGTCATCTTCTACATATGTGTACTTGCGCGGATTGTTTTTAATCAAAAATGCTGCTAGATACTCTGCTGGATTGTTTGGCCTGTGATTTCAAAAAATAATCACATAAATAATAAGACTCTATGACAAATATTTGCTTCTATTGCAACTAGTTTAAATGCTGTCCCTTCTCTCTGAATTGATGACTAAAAATTGGGTTGATAGCATATTGGAGTGAACATTTTTGCTTGTTTATTTTATTGGTAAACAGATGTGCTGGAGAAACATGTAAGGCATTTCCTGAGGAGTGGAGTAGATCCTTTTGCTCAAAGAAGTACCTCATAGCTGCCAATTGTCCTAGTCCTTGTAACAACAATGGGATGACACTCTTCTCCTACACCCCAATAACACCATCTGAAGAGTGAATTTTTTTTTTCCAAAATCACACTTCAAGTTTGCTGCTGACATTTGCACATGCAACAAATTCATATTAAACTGCATATTTGTTGAGAATATGATTTGTGGCTTGAAATTTGCAAATGGGTCTTGTAAGACATCTTACTAAGAAGCACCGTATAGGCTCAGCTTTCACCTCAATCTTCTGGTGCAATTCCATAGCCAGCCTGATTGCTTCCTCCCCCTGGAGAAACACAACTTGGTTTCAAATATCACAATTATGAGAACTGCTCAATCTCTTCTTTCCTGAAGAAGTAAGGCTTTGTGGTGTTAGCTTAGTTCACATGGTTGTAAATCATGTTTGCAGATGTCATGGGAGAGCTTACTTCAATCGGATCATCAAACCATTGCTCATTGAAAGTGGGTTCTGGATCAGGTGGTAATAACACTGGTTCTTTTGGAGTGGCAATTGCTGGAAGAGGTGGAGGAGGTGGAGGCTCTGCAACACAAAAATCTCTAACTTTCAAGTGTGGACCACATCAGGCAACCATGGAAGCCAGCAGTCTCTATTTTCCCTGGCTACTTAATGACATCTTGAACCCTGGAAGAACAGAATCTTTTATATCTTGGAATTGGGTTTGAGGAACAGCAACAAATTCTTACATAAAAAACTTTTTCCACTGACCTTCTCTCTCATTATTACCTTTTGGAGGTTCAGGTGGTTTGATGTACTCTTTCTTGGGTGCCATTTGTGGTGAGTTCAGGAGGTGTAGAAGGGGATGTTCACAAAGATACTTGTCTGAGAATTGATAACAATCCACTCATACATGTTGTATTGCTGATAGAAACTGTGCAGGGTTCCTGCAGTCAAAAGAAATATATTTATATGTCATACACGAGTCTCACACAACATGCAGTTTGCTGCTGTTGAGGACTAATCAGCCAACTGATAATTTAAGCGACTCAAGTTACAGAGTCCTCTGTACTTGATCATCATAGTCACAAACATAATCTCTGTTCACTTGAGTGCATCTAAGCAAAAAAAACACTATGGATACAGATAACACATTCTAAAGAAAGATAACACATCTCATTCTGAGAAAATCCAGCTTGAAATTTGAGTACAATAGAATATTGTTTCCGTTGTTCCACTATTGTTTCATCATTTAGGGCATGGGGCACATTTGTTTCCCCTGCGTGAGCATGGGGAAAGGAGGAATAACTGCCATCTCCTTCCAGACATTTGGTAGACCTAAATATTTGTGTAACTGTGCTCTGATCAAATTGAGACCTATCTCCAATACTGAAGGCTCTCCCTCTCTCATTGTTGGATCTTCCAGGAGAAAGCATGCAACCAAACACGCAAACAAACAAACCAAAAATGTTTGATCAAGATAGGGGAATCGAGCGTATCAGCATTTGCGCTCTTGCATGAGCTATTTGCCATCTCTGAAAGCATAGTTGTGAAAAGCAACAGTGTCATGCACATAGGACAACAAGGAAATCATCTTGCTCTGAAGAAATTACCTATTCCCAAAGCAAAACAAAAGCCCATCCCAACATGATGGAAGGCAGAAATGCATCAACTGCAGACTGAACGTAACAACAGTGAAACCCCTTAGACTCACAGATATTCTGTTCAAAGTTGAATGCTCAAAAAGGAAATTGCAGAAAGTATGAGCAAAACAATTCCTCAAATGGTGACAAGAATGTTTTCTGAGTTAGAATAAAACGCACAGTGCAGACTCAACTTCAGGAACTCAAATGTTTTCTGAGTTAGAATAAAACGCACAGTGCAGACTCAACTTCAGGAACTCAAAGGAATGGAAACGCATTGTTTCTAGCTTGCCAAACTTGACAATATCTGACATTAATCTTTCTTTAAATAAAGGAGAATACAAGTAGCAGCAGTCAGACATGCAGCTGAGCTTTGTATTTGTGTCCAATCTTGGGATCACGGGACACAATTTTGAATTTCACACGCTCTTTTGACTCCTGTTGCTGCGCATCAACAAGAAGAGCAACCAAGATGTGAGACCACAAACAATCATTGCAAAATTCACCCCTTTCCTTCCAACTGACCTACCACATACATTACACGGCACAATCTTGAATACTTAGTAGAGCACACAATAACAGCACCAGTATAGACACTTTGGGTTCAGAATCTGCTTCAAGATGAGATCTAGGTACATCAGGACATTGTTGAGAGAGCTTGGGTCCTGACAGGAATAGAACATGGATGCTTAAGGATGAGAACTGGAGGGTGGAGGGGGGATGAAGCACCTGATTCCACGTTGGAGTATGAAGTTTGCAAAAGGAAATGACTACTGCCCCACTCCTGCTATCTCTGTAATCAATAGCAAGATCCTCTTTTAGCCCACATGAGATATGGAAGGTGGACTGGCATCCAGTTTCCGTGCATTCAACACATGCGCCTCCTGTTGATTTGCAAACAGAGCACACTGATTTCCATCTTCGGCTTGGTACATGTGAGCAGTTGATGGGTTCCCTAGCTTCAGCTGAGTGGAAAAACACCTGCAGAGATGGCATCCAGTCTTAGAGGGTATAGAGCTTTCCCAATCATCAGGAACAGGTAAATAGAGCACAACCCCATTCTTCATGGAGATCACAAAGCACCTATGCCCAGCAAGCTGCACATACAACATCCATGGAATCCAAAGACCAGGGGTATGAATGTACCCACCTCAGGCACAAAAACAGCACAGGAGATGTGAGCCCAGCTGCCATCAGTGGTCTGTTTCATGGCTCCATCTGAAGACGGACACAGACAGCAGGTTTTGGAATGAGGATCATGACTCAAGCACTGAGCACAGAACCAGTCGCCTTCAGGAACACTTAGACGAAGAGGATTTCCATAGCAACTGGCATGCACTCCCACATCACAACCATCACAGAAAACAATGGGGTCTGATGGCTCAGCATCTGTACTTCGACAAACATCACAAAGCACCCCATCTTCTTCCTCTTCCTCTTCCTCTTGTTGTTGTTCCGTGGTTTTCATAGAAGGGACAACCTCTTTCCTCTTCTGTGGCAGCAGCAGCCCAATAGGAGCATGTACTCGCTGAGTTATCCCACTTCTCTTGCCAAAAGTACGCCTGGGTGGTGTCTCCTCTTCTTCCCAGTCGCTTTCTTCGTATGAAGACTTGCACTTCATGATCTCTTTCTGATTATCTTCCCTCACGGAACTCATGGTTGAGAAAGGATTGTACATTGCAGCAGCCAGATTCCCTTGTGCCTTTTCAACCTGGGATACATTCTCCTTCTCCGGTTCCACAAAGGCTTTGTCCGCTGGAAACCCTAGGTGAGAAAGCTCCTTCTTCAGGACTACCTGTTCAAGAACACTCACATCCTTCAAATCTGATTTCTGTGGTTCTTCGGATCCTGGCAAGATGTTTTTCTGCATCTGCTGCTCCGACCCACATTTGCGTTCCTCCGAGGTTTTCAATCTCTCCTCCTTTCCTTCTTCTTTGAATATATCCTGGTTCTCTTTGTTCGAATGGATCTGAAGAAGCCTTGTTGGTGCATCCTTGTGTTCCGAAAGAAAGCTTTGCGGAGGTTTCATGAAGCTTGTATTCACCTGCAAACCAAGAGACTTCTCCTTGACTTGTGCTGCTGGTTCTTGTCCCATTTTCCACTTCGACTTTTGCTGCTGCTGCTGCTGGAGCAACTCCTTGTGCTTCCGTTTCTCCAATACCTTGAATCCCTTGGAAATGATCTTGTTAGGGGAGAGACGAACGACATTGGTTATTTCACTGCAGAGAGGATAGGCAGTTTGGCAATCCTTTGTCCGTTGCTCATCGAGCTCTTTTTTCTCTTTTGGGCAATTCTTCTGCCGTTGCTCCTCGAGCTCTTTTCTCTCTTTGTGCTTCGCCTGCTGCGACTCCTCCAGCTCTCGTCTCTCTTTCTCCAGCAATTTAAATCTCTTCCGAGGGGGTAAACTACACATATCACATGCTTCCTTCTTTGCTTGCTCCATGGCCATCATCACCATAGCTGCCTCAAAACCAAATGTTCGTTTCTGTTCTACAATCCCCGAAAACTTTCCAAAAAAAAAACCTCCGACCCAAAACCTCAAAGAAGAAACACAAGCAGAAACTCAAAAAACGCACAATACCAAAGAAAACAAAGACTCCAGATCTATGCCCAAATTCGCAAGAAATTGCCAAAATGAACACTCCTCCTCTAGTGCAGGAAATTATACGAACAATTTGAAGAAACCAACATAATCTGCTTGAGCTCCAAACCACATCAGAAAAAAAGAAATCCCTTCCCCGAAAAAAGAAAAAAAAACACAACCAACCTCTGGAACTTACTCAGGAGTAGATCTGGATGGTATCCGGAGTAGCCCAAACTCTTAAAACATACTCAGAAGCTGCAGACCTGGGTGGCATGTGAAGTAACCCAAACTCTGAAAGCTACTCAGAAGCAGATCTGGAGGATGTCTCAAGCAACCCCAAACTCTGAAAGCTACTCAGAAACAGATATGGGTGGTATCTGAAGCAACCCCAACAACAACAACTGGGTTGCAACAATCAACACCAACAACTAGATTGCAACAGGACCAACGTTTGGATTGCAACAACATCAAGATGGCATGCAAATGAGCAACATCCTGAACGCATTGCGGGAGGGCGGGAGGCAGAGAAACACAAGTGAGAAAAGGGAGGGAAATTCATAGTTGCAGAGAGTGCAATTAGCGGGAAAACTCATGACTCCCATCCCCTCTTCAAAATATAGTAGGCACTATGCATACAATATATAGTAGGTACTATGCATAGATGTTTGTCATGTCATTGCCATGTAACATTTCTACTATCATAAGGGATTGTCAAGACATAGTTGCAATATCATTGCCATAACATTTCCAATATAATAATGATGGTAAGATCTGTTGCCATTTTCTATAGGAGAAGGCCCTGGTAGTAGGACCTTCCAGATTTGAGATTCCACCCAAGGGTCGGGATCAAAAATCCAGAAGGTCCTACTACTAGGGCCTTCACCTATGTAAAGTACCGTCTGCTTTTTCAGATCTCAAGATCTAATGGTTTGTGTTATTGATCATTTGTAGCCATTCGATCTAGCTTGATGAATCCATCTCATGGTCCAAATTGTTTCGTCGAAAGCGTTGTGGTTGTTCCACCATTGAATGCATGCATGATTCTGCAATCCGATGGCCTTGGTTATTCCGCTGAAAGCAGAAAGCACAACACCAGGACATTTTCCTACTTTTGCCAAAAAGGCATCACACAAACTTGTTTCTTTTTGCTTCTTTATGTTGGAAGCAGAATGAAAATAGGCAGAAGGTTTGTTGATGATGTTCATTCTACATGTTTCTATGTGTCGCATTTGTCTTGTTGTGTCATTGCACATTGTTGTTGTGTGTTTTATTTTTATGGCTATTTCTTTGTGGTTTGGAGAAGGTTTGTTGTCATTGATTTGTTGTGAGCTTTGAAGCGTTTTGGGACATGTTCTTCTCGCATTGTTTCTCTACACATTGAGGCACTAGCTATTGGTGGTTCTTGCTTGCAAATTGTCATCATCTGCATGAATTTTCTGTTGTTTTGTTAGGTGTGGTGCTTTATTGCACGAATGTTGTGGGTTCATCTTTGCAACTTTAATGCTACAACTATGTTTCTATTATGGCAATCTTCATGGCTTTTCTATTTTCTCTACATTACAACTATTCCTACATTGCAAATGTTCCTACATTGTAACTACTCATGCATCACAATACTTCTATGGCATGGATCCTTTTGTTTTTTGTGTAAAATTTCTAGGTGATTCTAATGTTTGTGTATTTTGTGTTGTTTGGAAGCTTTTGGTTATGTGATCATCTATGCGGATTTTATGCATTTTACAAGGATCCAACCTTTTGTGTTTTACTTTCATTTGTGTGCATTGGTTTTAATTTTCTTTTCATTTTTTTTATAAAATTGGAATGATGTATGTGCATTGCGCGTGGGTCTCTATGGTTACAACCATGAATAAGTTCCTATAACATATTCATTCCTTCGTTCTTTTCTTTTCTATTTTATTTTATTTTTGTGCAATGTCTAGTGGTCCTCCTATGGGATTTTGTTCTAGTTCCGCATTTGATTCTGCTCTATTTTGTTTTGGTTTTATGTTTAATGCTAGTAATTTAATGTGGTCAACTATTGGTTGTCAGATGTTTGTTGATTGTGTTGGTAGTGATCAACTATTTATTGATTCTTCTTTTGTTTCTAAATATTATGTTTGTGAATTCCTTGAATTAGAGGTTTTTCTATGTAGTCCTAATGTGTTTGGTGAGTATTTGGATCCTTACATTTCTTTGGGCCTCGAATAGATGGCATCCCTTCAAGTTCATGTTTTGCAAATGATGTTATCCTTATACATTTAGTGTCGTTTCTTGTGCATTTGGTTTCATTATGTGTGCTACCTCTATTGCTATGTATTGTACATCAGATTGTTAAATGACTTTTGTTTCCAATTCTAATGATGCCATGTTTTTTAGATATGAAACTAAAGAGGGGATAGAACCTAATTCTCCTATTAAGGATCCTATTTTGAAGAATTGATTTCTGGATCTTGATGAGAAGGAAGTTGACAATGTAAATAAAGGTGGTCGAAGAATCAACAAACACGTTGAACTATGGGCAAAGAATGCATTTGATGAATGGAAAGTTTTCCGTGGTTTTGATACAACAAGTTCAATTGTTGATCTTTCAAAAAATGAATCTTCCATTAAAAATCTAGTGGATATGCTTTCATCTTTTATTTTGCAAGTAGCAAAAAAAGATGGTAACATGTATCCTCCAACCAAATAATTTCTATCTTTCTATTTTGAGTTAATTTATTTTTCTTTTTTTTAAAATTGTGGTTTAGTGTTTAAGTTTTTATGGCATTTTCCCAAAGTTAAAATTTATGAAGAATATTATGTTGTTTGTGCATTTTTATTATTTTGTGCCTTTGCAGGTTTTTTGCTTAGAAGATCCAAAAGGGGTTTCTTTTACATAAAACATCACCACATTTTTGTTTTCGCCTTTTAGTTTTCATTCTTTATTTTCAAGTTTTGTGGGCTATACAAGGCATAGTGTTGTAACCTTCTGTGTTGTAGTTGCTAATTTGGGACTTAAATCTCCAACCCTAAGCCTTTTTTTTAAGAACATTGGTTTTTCATTCACTTTTTGTTGGTCTAATTAGGTTTTTTGTTGTGGAAAAATTCAATTGTCTAGATGTTGATTGTTTTTTTTTTTTTGCGACATCCAATCTTTTATACAAGGTATTGGACAATCAATAAAGTAACGGCAACAAAAACGAATTGTGCAAACTAGGAAAACACCTTCTATCCTTCAACATCTTCATGGATGTTAGGTATCATCATGTGAAACTTGCAAATGGTGAAATAACTTTATGATTTTCAATAACTGGTCTTGGGAAGATTATTAAAAAGTTTGATGTGCTATCTATTGAAAAGGAACACAATATGCTAGGACAAAAAATGTGTTTGCCTACCTCCCCATCTAGCCTCCACCTAAGGTTTGGTTACTTCTATATGCAGATTTTTTCATAAAGGGGTGTTCTGAACACTATGTTGTGGACATTGATGAGTTTAGTTTTACATAATGGCGTGGTTTTGAAGTTTTGTCAAGGACTTTCCAAAAACTAGTGGATAGACATAATCCGATGTTCTAGAGATTGGCACAAATGTATTGTCGATTGCCTAATTTCTTATACAGATCTTGCTCATCGACATGCATCTATGTGGCCTATAGACAAACCAGGTTTGCACCTATTGTTTTTACAACCTAAGGTTAAGTGGAGGCCTTTTGATGAAGCATGGTTTACGACTAATCCTATTGGTCATAATCACTTCATTTCATTGTGGACAAGCTAACTGTTGATTTCCTTCCTTGATTTACACAAAAAAATCTTATCTAACAAAATAAATCAAGGTGTTGGAATTACATGTATGGAGGAGGCGCTTGTACCTCGAAAGTATGGTATGGAGGTAACTGTCCACAAGGACCTTATATTATATGGCAAATAAGTTTGAAGACTTTTTTTTCTTTTTTTTTCAAAAAAAGAAATCTATGTGTTTGAATTTTGTGTAATGTTTTTCTAAAGTGGGTTGTTTCTTTATGTAGGTATAGTCAAATTGACAAGCATTTACATAATAAAGCGATGCAACAAATTATTTTTGGTGAGATTAGATCTGGTCAATTATTAGATTTTGAAGAAGCTTTTAACAAGGAAAAGGCCGCCTATGAAAAGGTTAAGGTACATTGTGAATTAAGGGGTAAGTGTTTTGCAATGTTTTGAACTTCTAATTTATTTATTTATTGGCTTTCTTCATTCATGTTTTCATTTTGTATGAAGGTTTTTGTTGGAGAAGACAATGTTGATTTTGGAGTGGGTGAGGCCAATATGGTGTCTAATGGAAGAGTTAGTGTTGTGTTTGATGGAGGAGTTGCTGTTATGTTTGATGGTGTCGTTGGTGGTGTGTCTAATGGTGCAGTGGGAGTTTATGTTCATCCCAAGGTTTGTGATTCCTTTGTTGGTGTTGCATCTAGAAATAATTCTTCTAACATCCTTACTTGGGTTCCTTTTCCTAGCTCCAATGTTTCTATGGCTTCTAAAAATCAACAAAAGATGGTTAATCAAGTTCTTGGTGTTGTTTTTATGGATTGAGGGATAAATGTGGTGCAAGTTGTAGATTATGGCATTGGTGGATTTAGAAATGTGATGGAATTTTTAAATGCATTTTCCAAAATAACATGTTCGAAAAAGAACCACCCAAGTACAAGAATCACTTGGATACAATTTTCCACATCACCCTTTTAAGACAATCAATGTCAATATTGCTTCTAGGCATGTGCTTAGTCACTTCTAAAATTGTTCTATTAATATTACATTTGGGTAATTCATAATAGAAGGAACCAAGGACTTATACATGTACATGCATAAAATCTTGCACTTTGAAAAATGACTACATGAGTTGTAAAGATTATAATTAAAAGAAATCACTTTCAAAATGTTTGAATACTTATGAAGTTTCATCACAATGAATTTTGTGCAATTTTGATATGTTTCATTAGTCATAAAGTATTAGTAAGGAATGGATTATTTGATGTGTACATGGTGTTAAAATTTTGACCATCCTTTATTTTATGTAAAACTAAACCATTAATTCTAAAAAATTGTGAATGACCAACATTGATGATTATGAAGGCATGGTATCATTAAAATTTGAATATATATGTATATGTTTTTAATTGTCCATTATAGCCTTTTATTAGTGTTTAAACATGTTTTTTTTATCATTAAAATTACACAATTTGAAAATCTTCTTCAAGTTTTTCTAAAAAATATATATGCAAAGGCAATGTTGCATTTTCATGAATATTGAATGTGTTATATAAGAACACTTTTTTTTTTGTGAATATGTTTAGTTCCATTTGGAATGATGTTAAAGAAAGGTATGTTTAATAAACTCAATGTATAATGTATCATTGAAGTTTTGAAACACATATTATTTAAATAATATTGACATGTTTACTTTTGTTGAAATCTACACATTTGATTTACTTGAAAATTTATCAGTAAAAAATAAATTTAATTATGTATTGTTTGAAAATTCATGGAAACACATGTGAATTGAACTTTTGAAGATACCAATATCATTATATAATGGGCCCTATCTAAAACATGGAGGCCATGTTTCAAACTTCAAAAGGCATAATCCTTATAAAAGATTAGCACCTTGGGCCAATTGGCTCCTTTTATTGTGAATACACCCATTTGTAATTGATGCTAAGTCTCTACCTAACTTGGGAATACCAATGAGAGGAGACAAGGCTTAGTTTGTTTGATTCTAGATGCTTCATAAGTTTTGACAAACTTTGATTTGTTTCATATTTTGCTTGTAACAAATGCATAATAAAAGATTATGGGGGAGCTATGGAAAGGATGTAAAATGTAGGTAATGTTTTGGATTTCATGATGATGCCCAAGGTGTTGGATGCTTATGGTGTTTTCTAGTGTTGGGTGTTTATGGTGTTTTTTGGTGTTGTTTGTTGGGGATACCATGGTGTTGGGTGTTTTTGGTTGGAGGGTTTTTGGGAACCTTTGGGTTTTTATAAGTTCTGGTGGGATGTGGGATTGGGTGATTAGAATCCAAAAATATGAAAATTGTAATTATTATTTCAGGGTTTGATTTGTTTTCATGTGTTTGTGGGATTTGGGTGAGTGAAATCCAGACAATTGAACATTGAGAATGTTGATCCATAGTTTTCCTTCTTATGTATCCTTTTTTTGTGCATTTGTTTTCAATAAGTAATCTTTAAACTTCTTCTTATGAATCCTTTCAAGAGATGATCCACATCAAATCCTATCCAAAATAGTTGATTTAATATAACTTTGCTTGTTATGAATCATTTTGATTTGCGCATTTGAATACGTATAAGGTCTTATGATCTTTGTTTAATTTTCATTTAAATTTGTAATTTTGTCATTTTGACAAATAAAAGAAACATGACTTTTTTGTGTGTGGTTTGCCTTCTAGATATATATTTTTTGAAAAACATTTTCAAAGATTTTTAAAATATATATAATTTTAAACAAATCGAAAGTGAGAAAGTTACAACATCTAAAAGTAAAAAAGGTCAGGAATTCAAAAAAACAAACCACCAAACACTACAAACACTAGTTTTTAAACACCCAAAACATTCCTTGTATGTTGTTCTATTGCTATTAAAATTCAAATATGATTTGTAAAACTTCAATTGGCATTCCTATAACATTTTAAATCATTTTAAATGAATAAGAAATAATGAAGTTATGAGGTTTGAAATTAGGAAGGGTCCAAAGAGAAGAAAAAAAAGAAAAATGTGTTTTGTAAGTTGGAAAATTTATTTTTCTTCTTGTTATTTTTTCATTAATCCTTTTCATTTGCACTTCAAAGATGATTTTTAAAGCTTGAGGTAGTGCTCCCATAACATTTTAAATCACTCAAAATGCAACACATATGATGAAGATATAAATAAATGTTTGATCATAGGCATGCAATCGATGATGGGCTAATCTATCCTAGTCACGTTCCATATAAACCTTTATAAGATTATGATCGCAAGGAAAACAATTTGCAAAATAACCCTTTTATGCTAGAATAAAAGTGCGAACAATTGTTGAAATGTTTTACATGATTTATTCTGAGCTTTATTATGCATTATTAAACTTGAAAAAAGTTATGTTGCATGATTTATCATGATGATCTATACTGAGTTTGAGCTTCTTGTGTATTTTTTAAATTAAAATGTCTTTATTAATTTATTTATTTTCTTGGCAAGTTCACATAATTTTTTGTTTATGTACAATAAAAAGTTGTTGTCTCTCTCTTTTCAATTGGCTTCATTATTTCTAATTTGCATCACTTGAACATAAAACAATTATCATTGTCAAAGGGAACTACAATTTATAAAATTCTAATATTTGTTTTAGATTTCCTCATTATAATCACATTTACTAAAAACGGTTTACAAATGTTTTGTATTATTAATGAGTGTAATAGTGAATCAAAAGAGTGATATTTCTTACTAAAACAGATGGTTACCAAAAAAATGTGACACAAATAAAAATGTGACTAAAATGGAACTAAAATGGAAGTGATTATAAAAAGAATTTACTATAGTATGGAAAGTGTGGCAAAATATAATTTGTGTGAAGTATTTTAGATTTAAATTTATATGTAGGTGAAATGGTCATGACTTTGTATTATATACATTAGTGATTGTGGATCAAATTAAGTCCATAGAATGTAAGGTTTGAGTTTGTGGTGTGTAAGGTTTTACCTTTGAATTTAAGTTGATGCAAGGTAGTACAAAATGGCACTTAATGGTGATGTTTATTCACATATTCTTGGTTTATTTCTTCACAACTAAATTCTTATGGATGTTTTTTAAAAATTACCTAGTTTGACCTAAAAACAAATATTGACACAAGGGATAAACAATTTGTTTCTATTCCCTCCTTTCTATGAAGCTTTAGCAATGCCTCCAATTTGAGAGCAAATATCTAATGTGCACAAATGCTTTTTACAAGTAAGATATTGAACTTGTTTTTTCAAAAGTTTTTTTAAACCAGTAGAGTTGTTGTCAATCTGGGTACTTTGCTAAATTATTTTTCGAATTGTACATACATGTGGTTTTTAATCTTCCTTTGTAGAATTGTCATTGCACATACTTTTGGTTTTTTAATCTTCCTAGAATGCATTACCATTGAACATCCATCTAATCAAATATTTGCTCTCTAGATAGTTCATTCAACAAGGTGTTAGCATTATCAGGGTTTCCATGTTCAGCAAGATCATGCTCCACAAGGTTGGAGATGCAGATGGCACAATTATGTGTCAAACAAATTTTGTCCTTCCCCCTAATTGTTATATGATAGTCATCATGGTGGCATTGTTCTCCATACAAGCTTGTGTGAATAGGTATTTCTCATCAGAACAAATATGAATGGAGAGAAATGGCAGTTGTGGATAGAGCAAGACAAGAACTTCTCATATCAAGATGAAACTGACATTGCTCAATAAAGATCATGCTTGGTTGTTATCTTGTTTACAGTGATACTTCTAGCTTGCCAACAACTTGCCCACATTTTCCAACATTGCCTTTAAAGATCTATTCAAGCAATGCACATCATAAACACCTCAAGCTTCTACTACAAATGCTCACCCCATCATGTTTTTCATGTGGAAAGACAACAATCATGTGTTAGTTTTTCTACACACAACATTTGCAATTGTTCTATTGAATGAAAGAATTGAAGAACTTCACAAGCAAGCAAACAAAGAGGATACATTTGAAGATTTATACTGAATCTTTAGAATCCCTTTGTCATATTGTTGATGGTACTCTTTAATACAAAAACACACCAAATGCTTGGGTCTCCCAAGTGGTGCAAGTTGCAACTAAAGAGATGAGTGTTGTCTATGCTGCTTCTTCTTTTGGGGCCATGCATGTCGTTCAAGATAATGGTCCATCTACATTTCATGCTTTATTTTTATTTTTTTAAATAATTAAATGTGGGGGGGTTGGGGGGGGGATGCCAATGGTCTACTTGAATGATCTCACTACACCATCAGATGAGACTATTGGTTATTTCTTGGTTATCACCATGTCACACAATTACATGGGTTGATGAATGGGCCCTTGGGGCATTTTTCCAAATCTGAAGCGAGGTCACCCATTTGCCCCATGTGATGACTTTGGGTTTGGAACAACTTGATCAAATGGCAAGTCAAAGTGGAAATGTCCAATAAGTTATTGACTAAGTTACATGATCACATTGTGAATGTTGAAAGCTTGCAAAACTGGCAGCTCATCTGGAGGGAGCTGGAGATTTTGCACTTTGCACGAACCTTCATTTGCCACCAGAGACGAATTTGGCCCTGTACAATCCTGCCATAAAACAAGAGGACCCCAACTGCCAAATAGAAACAAATGAATGAGCCTAAAGGGCCCACGTTTTCAGTTTACATACACCAGAGTTGACCTTTGGGCAAACAATAATAGGTTAAATCTGAGGTGCTCTTGGGAACGTCTTGAGGAACAACTTGGGGAACTTGATGGGAACACATTGGGAACAAGGAAAAAACCCAAAAAATCCTATTTTCCAAAACTGTTTGTTAAGTCAGATAATGACCATTGGTGGTTTCTCCCCTGTCCACGTGTCCTTTCCACCCAAGAAGTCGTCATTAGTAATTACCTCTTATTAAATCCATTACTTTTTGGACAATAATATTAATAGCTTTTCCAAATCAGATCCAGGATTAGGGTTTCCAGATTCCGCACTAGCGTGTGCTGATATAGTTCTTATTTTTAATTTAATTTAAGTTAATATTATTCAATAGTGTTTTCTCCTTGTCCATCATTCTGCTCCACACAACACTCATGACTCAATAACTCTTAAATTCCATTAAAGTTTTTGGACACTATTTCTTTCCAAGTTCATGCACTTTTGTTGGAGGGGAGGTTCCCACATCAGTGGGTTCTCCTGAGGGAGGGTCACACGAGGGCGGTAGCCCCAGGGCATATACCCAACTGATGGAGAACACATGGGTATGGAAACCTCCACGTACATAAAAATCTCTTTTTCTTTTCTTTTCTTTCCTCCATTCTTTCTTTCTTGTTTCTTTGAGTTTTCCTGATCTGTCCCTTTCCTCCTTCTGGTTTTGATTTTTCCTGATCTATCCCATCAAAAAATCTTTCCATAGGAACATGGGAATGTAAAAATATAGCGAGAGGGGATGGATCTCCGCCACCGCATGACGCCCTAGGGATCTTCTGCTGAGGGAGCTCCCTCAAAATAGAAAGAGAAATTAAAAGAGAGGATTTTAGGGGGATTGTCACTACATATTGCATTTTTTTTTCATTTATAAATTTATTTTTATGTTCACTTTTTTTCCTCTGGGAAAAAGCTGCTTCAAAGATGCTTGCACTGAAGGACGCCGCTTCCTTGCTGCACACAAACCTGAGGCCGCTTGCTTTCTTTCTTCGCAGCTTGATGACGATCCTGGCTGCACTCGGATGTGTTGCAGTACACAAGGATTTTCAGCAGAAATTTTCTTTCTCCGGCCGACCCAAGATGGCCATGATTTGTATGGAGTCATGTTGAATTTTGTAGCACAATTGAAATAATTCGCTTCAATGTTTTGGAGATCAAATCCATTTGGATTCGAGTGGTGTAGAATGAAAGAATCTTGAGATCTTTCTTGCTGTTGTTGCTTGTTATCCATGTCTGGGGTGTTTCGGTTGGCGGGTGGTCGCGATCTGGTGAAGAAATTCTTCTGCTGTTCTTGATCAGTATGTGTATATATTATCTGTTTTGATTTTCAGCAGCTGCTTTGGTTTAGATTCATAAGCTTGATACACAGGCTGCAGGAGGATGACGACCGCGACTCCCGTTGTTGAGATCGCCAACGAGCTTTACGACGCTGCAAATGAAGGGGATTTGAGAGAGGTGCAAAGGATTTTAGCTCTGCCTGCTGATGTGGTGGATGCAAATGCGCGGGGTGCTAATGGACGGTTTCCTCTTCAAGCAGCGGCGATGAATGGGCATGTGGCTATTGTAGAGCTCTTGTTAGCATGGCCAGGCGTTGATGTGAATGCAACGCCAGAGGAAGGTGTGGAGAAGAAGACGCCTCTTCATATGGCAGCGGAACAAGGGCATGTGGAAGTAGTGAAGCTCTTGCTTGCACACCCACAGATTGAAGCTAATGCTGAGCTTGTTATCTCCGGATTAACACCATTACACCTAGCCACCTTTGGGGAGCACATCGATGTGGTTGCAGAGCTTCTAAAATGGCCAGACATCAACGTGAATCCAGAGGACAAGATCATGACAAGAACTCCTCTCCATCTTGCAGTGGAGAGAGGCAACACCCATCTGGTACATCTTCTCATCAGAGATCCCCGTCTGCGGGCAACCGTGGAGGATTCCAAGGAGAAGACAGCCTTACAGCTAGCTAAAGAATCCAAACGCCATGACATAGTGAAGCTGCTGGTAGAAAGGGATGATGTCAAGGACTATGTGGATAGGTTGTATAGAGATAGGCAAGTGTATGTGGATGCCGCAAATGCAATCCTTGTGGGAGCTGCACTGATTGCTAGTGTCACATTTGCTGGCTGGTTGCAACCTCCCTTGGGTTTAACAACCTACTATGGAAGTCAGTATCTGGAGCCCTACCCTGCTCCACCCGGGACGTACATGCAATATGCAGCTGTGAAACAGCATCCACTGTTGCAGGTTTTCTGGGGTTTCAACAGTGCATCCTTCTTCTTTGCAATTGCAACAGTCATAGCATCAGCAGGTGCGGTATTGCCAATGCCGGATATATTCATTAAGGAAGCAGTGAAGGATGTGCGAAGGATTTTAGTCGTGGCATCTGAGTTCCTAGTCCTTTCAGTCATATGTGTACTTGGAGCATTTGCTGCTGCTGGGATTGTATCTCTCCCTTCTGAGGGTGGATACAATACGGTTATGGTGAATACTACATGCTGGGGAGGAAGTGTGTGTGCTTGGTTTCTGCTGTGGTTTGTCGTCCGGGTTTATCGATTGCGACCCAAGTGGTGGAAGACGATGGAGGGGTATGTGAGACCTACTGCTGTTGAGACTGCTGCACCCTTAGACCAGAGTTTGAGTAAACAGTATGGGAAAGCCATCAGGAAACAAGTGGAAGCAAAGCGGAAGGCAGCTAAGAAAAAGGCCTCGCCCTCATCCTGTTCCTGGATATTTAATTGGAATCACCATCATAATCAATAGTTGGTCTCTGTAGAAATTTCACCAAAGCTCTCTCTTGCTGCAACAGTTGGAATTTGCAACCGCCATCAGAATCAATCTTAGGGTCTCTAGAAATTGCACTGAAGCTGTTGTTGCTGGGTTTGGAATTGCAACCACTACCATCATCATCCAGAGTTGTTGGTCTCTCTAGAAATTGCACCAGAGCTGTTGTTTCTTTCTGGGTTTGGAATTTGCCAACCTCTGCCACCATAATCAATTGTGTCTCTCTAGAATTGCACCAAATCCCTGTTAGTACTTGCCATAGATCAAAAGCTTCTCCAGTCTATGGCAAACTCAAAATATGAACAAATTTTATATACTTATGTTTAGGGTTTAGTGAGAGCCTGCCTTCCCACCAAAGGTTATTAAGTAATTATATATGTGGTTATGATAAATCACTCAACAAAACTTTGATTTCAAAGCTTACACTACTGTATTTTAAGCTCCAATGAAATCTTTCATTGGATTAAATCTAATTCTATTGACAAAGATTTGTTGCAGCTAGTTTAATGAGAACAAATTGAGGTTTCATAAGTCATCCTTTGGACAATTCCAAATTGGAATTTGTCAGAAATTTATTTTAAACATGGAATTATAGTGTTTTTGGATTTGTGTTTTTTCAGGGTTTCTTATTTCCCACCACCATAGCCACAAATGATGGAAGTGACAAACATATTTTCAAATACCTTATGCACCAATTTGTATCTCATTTCTCTTCAAGTTAATTTCATGAAATCAATTCAAATGGATCTAAATTCAGTTGAACTTCAATTTAATTCAATCAAATTTAAATTCAAAATAGTGGAATTCGAACTCAATTCAATGGAATTTTAATTGAATTTGGTTGAATTTTAATTGAATTCAATCAAATTTGAACTTAATTAAACAAAATTTGAATTCCATCATATGTATTTGAATTTCAAGTCAATTGGTTTGAGTTTCAATTCAACTCATGTTGCATGCAATGTCATTCAATATTTTCCGTTTAATTGAATCTAATTTCCACAAAATCAACTCAATTTTTTCACCATTTCATTATCACTGGTAGTGTTGAGCAACATAGAACCCAAGTAAACAAAAAAATTTAAAAATTAACCATAGATAATTACAATGTTCGAAGAGACCAAGCCATGTTACCCATATATTATAATCATTAGTACAAGTGTTATGTATTAATTACAAATATTGTTAATCATTTAAAAATATAATTAGATAAATTTAATAAGTTAATTATCATGCACAAATTGGAGATCCCATTCTCTGCACTATCTCCCACTTGAGATTTAGGTAGTGGAAAATTTTGTGCGTTACAAAACAGCCAAAATTGTTGGGAAAAATAATTCAAAATGTTGTTAAACATGTATGGCATATATTCCTATTCCTGTGCACTTGGCTTGTATCATTTGGATTCTTAATGTTGTAGGGGAGGCTCCCATATGAGTGGGTCCTCCTAAGGGAGGGTCGCATGAGGGCGGTAGCTCGAGGGCATTCTCAATGTTGTAAGGGAGGTTCCCATATGAGTGGGTTCTCCTAAGGGAGGGTCGCATGAGGACGGTAGCTTGAGGGCATTCTCAATGTTGTAAGGGAGGTTCCCATATGAGTGGGTTCTCCTAAGGGAGGGTTGCATGAGGGCGGTAGCTCGAGGGCATTCTCGACATATGGAGAACACACAAGTATGGAACCTCCATGTACATAAAAATGTCTTGTTTTGCTTTCCTGCATTCTTTCCTTCTTGTATTTTTGAATTTTCCTGATCTAGGGTAAACCGGGGCATAGCGATCCCTTTCCTGCTTGTGATTTTGAATTTTCCTAATTCATCTTATCAAAAAATCTTTTCATGGGAACATGAGAACATAAAAATATAGCAGGATCTCCCCCACCACATAACTCCCTGGGGATCTTTTGCTGGGGGAGATCCCTCAAAATACAAAGAGAAAGAGGTTTTTACGTTAATCTAAGTAAGATTTAGCATTTAGAAAATGTTTATGTGATTTTTTTGTAATTATTTTTTCCCTCTTTGAACTTGATATGGTTTTCTTCTCTCTTCCAATTTGATATGTTTTTTTCTCTTCCATTATGTGGAGATTGAATGTGAGATTTTAATGAAATGGGTGTCAAGGTTTAAGACTGGTTTCTCATTCTTCTTCTTAAGGAAATTTTGTGTGGTTTTCTTGATATATTTTAAAATTTTATTTTGTTGTTTTCTTTTTTCTCGTTCAACTTGATATGTTTTATTCTCTCTGATTGTATGGTCACTGAAGATGAATTTTTAAAAAAAGTGAATGTTAAGATTTAAAAGGTTTTTTTGTGTTTTTTTTCTTCTTTTCTTTCATTTTTTGAAAAGAGTTTATGTGATTTTATTTGTAACATTCCTCTTCTTTCACTTTGTATGTAGTTTTCTTTTTCTTCCAACTTGGTGTCTTTTCTTTTTGATTGTACAAACATTAAATGTGAGATTTCAATGAAGTTAACATTAGAATTAAAAAGATTTCTTTGTGTTTGATTTTTATTTCAATTTTTATTTTTTATTTTTTTTTAAATTTCATTTCCTGTCCTTCCATCGTGATTAAGGGGAGGTGCAAGTGAAAATGGAAGGAGATGTGAAAGCAAAAGGGATGGTGCTGAAATTATAATGAATGAAGATATAAAATAGACAAGAAAATTGAAAACAAAAAGAGAAAGAAATTGGTGGAAGAAAGTTAAACCCTAAACCATAAATCATAGGAAGGTTGAAAATGTAAATTCCAAATATTAACCTAATACAAAACATGATTCAAATCCTCATCCAAGTCTAAAGGATTTTTTTAATGCATCATTTTATCTAACATATTAATCTTCAATCCACTAATAAGAAAATTGGCGAATTTTTTTAATTTTTCAAAGATATTTTGCTGGAATTTCCTTTCTTTTTTAAAAACAATTCAATATTTTTTAATTTTAAAAATTACTAAAAATCATCTCAATTGCCTACAATATGAAAAGGTGCTCAAGATTTTTTA
>Ga0209208_10000067_pt1 | contig 99344 bp, 91 predicted proteins | sample S1TSphfallax_3_FD_187694 | JGI IMG/M metagenome (GOLD analysis project Ga0209208, IMG submission 187694) | Host-associated microbial communities from peat moss isolated from Minnesota, USA - S1T2_Fd - Sphagnum fallax MG (SPAdes) (version 2) | ecosystem: Host-associated > Plants > Peat moss >... | reverse complement strand
GGCGCAGATCGACGAAGGTCTCGAGGCCCTGCAGCCAATGCACAACGCTGGTCGTGTCGCAGCGCCCGTCCGGATAGCGGATCAGGGAGCGTCGCCACAGACCGCGGAACGTCGTCAAGGTTGCGCTAAGGCGGCCGCCACTGCGGCGGCCTCGGCGGGAGCCGCGTGATTGCCGAAATTCGAGCGCAAATAAGTGAACAAGGCGGCGGCGTCCGTCTCCTTGAGCCATGCAAATTGCGGCATCACGCCGCCATAGCGGCCGGCCGGCATCGCAGCAGGCCGTTCGCCGCGTACTACCCAGCGCGCGAGTGCGCCGACGTCGCCCGTTACCACCGGGGAGCCACCGAGACTCGGATACAAGCCGGGGATACCGGCGCCATTCTCTTGGTGACAGCCGATGCAGTTGCCTTCATAGAGCTCAGCGCCGCGCTCGCGCGCCGTCTTCGGCAATGAGCCTGCGGACGGTGAACAGCCCGCGAGCGCCAGTACCGACAACATCGCAACGGCGGCCGCGACGCGCAGCCGCGGGGTCGCGCAGCCGACTCGGATCACGCGTGATCCGAGGACTGCAGCAAGCGGCCGCGATCCAAGACCAGCACGGTCGCCTTGGGAAAGAAATTGAATTCCGTCGCGGTCGCCCAGGTGTAGGCGCCCATCATGCGTCCTAAAATCAAATCGCCGACGTCGAGCTTGGGCAGGTCCAGCGCTTCGTCGATGACGTCGATGCTGTCGCAAGTAGGCCCCGCGAGCACGGATGGATAGCTTGCGCCCGTCGGCACGAGCGCCTCGACCGGATATTTCGCATGGTCGAACAGCTGCCCGCTGTAGGATCCGTACAAGCCGTCGTCGAGGTAATACCACCAGCGCCCATCGCGCAATGCCCGGCCCATGACGGAGGCGACGCCAACGGCCGCAGGCGCCGCGATATACCGTCCGGGCTCGGCGATGATCCGCACCTCGCGCGCCAGCTCACCCAAGGCCGCAGCGATAGGCGCACAGAACTCCTCGATCGGCAGGCCTGCGGCGCCATAGTCGACCGGAAAGCCGCCGCCGATGTCCAGCAGGCCGAGCGCATGACCCGCTGTCAGAGCGCCGCGGATCAAGTCACGGCAAACCTGAATCGCGCGCACATGCATCTGCGAATTGCGCGCCTGCGAGCCGACATGGAACGACAGTCCGACGATGCGGATGCGCAGCTGCGCGGCGAGCGCGAGCAGTTCCGGCACGGCCTCCGGATCGCAGCCGAATTTGCGCGACAGATCGCAAACGGCATCGGGACTGCGAAACGAAACTCGAATCATCAAGTCGGCCCGGTCGCGAAATTTCACGAACTTGCGCAGCTCGTCCGGATTGTCGACGACGAAAATGCGCACCCCGTAGGCGAGTGCCGTGCGGATATCGCCGTCGCGTTTGATCGGGTGTGTATGAATACAGCGCTCCGCCTCGACTCCCATGCGGCGCACGAGGTCCACTTCGCCATTGGTCGCCAAATCGAAGCAGGCGCCCTCCTCGCGCAGTACGGCGATGACCTCGGCCTGCGGCAGCGGCTTCAAGGCGTAGTAAAGGTCCACGCCGGGGAGCGCCAGTTTCAAGCGTCGGTACTGTCGCCGAATACGCTCCGCATCGATGATCAACAGTGGCGAACCGTAGCGAGCCGCCAAGCTGCGCACGGCTTCGCCCGAAAACGGATCTTGCTCAGGGGCCAGCTCCAACGGAGCCTGGCGCGACGGCCGAATATCTTGCATCTGCGATCTCCTACCCGGCGCTGGCTTCGACGGCATCCGCGCCGGAACCGCTTGCACGCTGCAGCCGATCGTTCACGGCGGCCCACCGCTCGTCGTCCGGCGGCGCCTGGACGAGGATCCGCACGCAACCGACCCGGTCCAGCGTGCGCAGATGATTGTAGAGATGGTGCGCATAGGTCTCGGGTCGTTTGCCGGCGTTGATCCAGGTCATGTGCCGCTGGGCATGCAAGGGCGGCTGCATTGCGAGTACGCCCACCTTGTCTTGGCCGCCGCTGGCGAGCATCGCAGCGCGCGCCTCCAAATCATCGGCCGCCACGATCTCGAGCGGCGTGACGGGGGCATAGTGCACGAGTCGATCGCCGGGCGCGCGCGGGGCCTCGCCGCCGACCAGGATCGGCCCGATCGCCTTCTCGAGCTGCGAGCGTGTAATGAACCCCGGACGCAGCAGCCGCGCGACATTGTCGAGACAAGAGACAATCGTAGACTCCAAACCGATCGGCGATTCACCGCCGTCGAGCAAGACCCGCACCGCGTCACCGAATTCTTCACGCACGTGCTCCGGCTTCGTCGGGCTGAGGCGCCCGTAGCGATTCGCCGATGGCGCCGCAATACCGCCGCCGAACGCGGTCAACAACTGCTGTGCCATCGGATGCGAGGGAATGCGCACGCCGATGCTGTCCTGACCGCCCGTGACGACCGAGTTGACGTCATCAGCCTTGGGCAAAATCAGCGTCAGCGGCCCCGGCCAAAAACGGGCGGCGAGCGCCTCGGCAACGGGCGGCATGGACGCGACCCAGCGATGTAAATAACGCGGATTATCCAGGTGGACGATCACAGGGTGGTCGGGTGGCCTGCCCTTGAGCTCGAAAATCTTCGCGACTGCGACCGGATCGGCAGCATTGGCGCCCAAGCCGTAAACGGTTTCGGTAGGGAACGCCACCAAGCCGCCGCCGCGCAGCGTCTCTACGGCCTCTTCGATTTCCGACTGGGTAGCTCTGACCACCCGCCCATGATATCAAGACTGCGATTTCGCTGGCGCTATTGCTGCGCCGGATCGATATCGGTGCGCGTCCAACTCCCGTCTGCCTGACGATCGAGCTCATAAGCGGGCCAATAATGATTATCGAGCTTCAAGGTGATCACATCGACCTGGCCGTTCCAGCTGATCGTCTTGAGACGCACGGAGGAGCGATCAGGCTTGCCGCGCACCGCCTGGATGAACGCATCCAGATTGGGTGTCGGATGGCCGTCCACTTCGGTGATGCGACGTCCGGCATACAGTCCGTAATGGGTCGCGGGCGAACCGTAATAGAAAAATGCGACGAAAACGCCCTCGGGCGGAATGCCGCGTTGTGCGGCAATCGCACGATGCGGAGCCTGCAAGGTGGCGCCCGCCCAGATCAGCACGCGATCGATGTCGCTGCCGCCGAGCGGCACGGTCGCCAAGTCGACGGTCTTCTCCGCGCCGTCGCGCCACACGGTCACGGCGACCTGCGGCTTCTGCACGGCCCGCTCCACCTCACGAAACCGATTGACGACCTTGCCATCGATGGCGAGCACGAGATCGCCCGGCTCCAAGAGACGCGCGGCGGCCGATCCCGCGACCAGCCGATCGATACTGAGGACCTGCCGGCGTTCTTGGTCGTGTTGCTCGATACGCCGCACCCAGGCATCAGGTAGTCCCAGCTGGCGCGCCGCCGCTAGCGACAGCACGTCGAACTCGGCCTCGAACGAGAACAGCGGTCGATCCGCGATCACGGTCGCAATCATTTCGCTGACGATATCGGCGGGAATGCCGTGATTGACCTGCTCCAGATCGTGTTGCGACTCGAACGCAAAACTCGACCAGAGCGCGAGCACATCGCCCTTCTCGTTCGCGAGCACGCCATCGAAATCGTTGGGCGGATTGATCAGATCGATCGCCTCGAGGTTGCTGTCGCGAAATCGCAGGGTACGCGACAGCGGGAAAGACAGCACGTCGAGACTCGCCACTTGCGTCTTCTGCGACATAATCTTCGAATCGCCACGCTCGCCCACGACCCAAACATCCATGCCGGGCTGCAACTCCTTCGTCACGAGGGTCGCCGCACGCACCGGAGTGTCGCCGATCGCCTTCGGGTCGTACGAGACGACCGCGAGATTGTGCAGAGGATGCACGAACACGACCTTGCCGGGAACCTCGACGGAGCCGCCGAAGGTGATGCGCACGTCGCCGATCGCGACCGGCACCGTATTGCGATCGACGACGACCAGACCGCGCTGGGTGTCGACGATCAATCCCGTGCCGTGATAGTTCTTCTCGGTCACGCCCGACACCGAGTACGGCATATCGAAGGTCACGGTCACGAGCGACGGGGCGAGACGGTCGATGCGCGGATCGCCGGTCTTCGGAAATTGCGTGCTCGCGACTTCAGGTGCAGCGGCATGGGCCGCGGCGGCCGGCCCCGGCGCGATGCTCACGCAAGGCCAGGTCCCGAGCTGATCGTCGCGGTAACACTTGCGCGCCGGAAACCAACGTCGGTCCATGCGAATAACTTTGAGCTGGACGGCGCGCGGATCCTCCAGCGTGACATAACGAACCGTAGCCCGATCGCCATCGGCCAGCGTCGCGAGGACCGCCTCGAAATCCGCGAGGTTATCGATCTTCTTGCCGTTGAAGGCCGAGATCAGCGCGCCACGTGGGATACCGGCGCTGGAGAATACGTAGCCGGCGTTGGCGACAAACACGCCCTTGATCGGCAGGTCGAAATGACGGGCCTCCTGGTAGGACAGCGTATGCACGACCGCTTCGCCGAATTCGAGGAATTCATGCGCCGTGATCGCGTGCAGATCCTGAACTCGGATCTTGTGATCGATGGTCTCCGCTCCGCGGCGTACGACGACATCCACCGACTCACCAACGTCCGCGTCGAGAACATCCTCGAGCCCGAAGAATTCCGGGATCGGTTTGCCGTTGATCGAGATCAGAATATCCCCGGGCGACAGCTTGCCGTCGGCCGCCGATCCCGGCTGCACCTCGTCGACGACCAACATGCCCGTGAGTGCCGGGAAATCGCGGCGCATGCGCGCCTCAGTCTCGGCATCGAGGCCCAACCGCCGCAGTTCGTCGAACGGCGTGTACTTGAACACGGTCTCGAGCGTGCCGCGCGGCACCGGCTTGCCGGCGTCGATATACTTGAGTGCCCGCACGACTGCGGTCAGCGGCAGATAGAAGCTCGAGGCCGAGCCCGTCGAGCCGCCCGCATTGAGCGCAACGACGCGGCCCTCGATATCGATGACCGGCGAGCCCGAGGAGCCGCCCGACGTGCTCGAAGCGGCCTGGTAATAAAACGTGTTGAAGTCGTTGTACTTGCCGTAACCGTATTCCGGCGCCTCGCGATCGAGGCGCGCGAGCGTGCCGGCGAGGATCGACAACTGTTCGCCGGCATCATTGCCGACGACGCGGATTTCCCGGCCGATCACGGCACCCGCCGGGTACAAGGGCAGCTCGGCCGGTTTGATGAAACGCAATTTGGAAGGATCGTATCGATAGATGCCAAAATCATGCACAGGATCGCGGTAGACCGGATACAGCTGCACCTCTTCGCGATTGAGGAAAATTGCTTGCGCAGTCACCGGCCCCGGCGTCACGACATGACGGTTGGTCAAGATCAGGCCGCGCTTCGCGTCGATCACGAATCCGGTCGCCTGAGCCGTCGTATTCCACTCGGTATCGAAGGCACGCGTGCCGTCGATCTGAATCGTGACCACACCGGTCGCGATGCGCTCCAATGTTTGCGCCCAGGTCGCATCCTTGCCGCGAGCCTCAGGGGCGGCGACTGCATGCGGGGTCGCGGCAAATACGGGAGCCAACGAAAGGGCCAGGAGCGAACACAAAGCGGCAAATCGGCGCATGCAGATCCTTGAGTTAGAGGCGTTCAACGCCCATGGTCGGACAAGACCAGGAGCCATACGGTTCCAAGCAAGAAGAAACTCAGCATGACCGCAGCCGATCCCATGTCCTTGGCCATGCCGGCGAGCGGATGTCGCTCCGTGCCGGCACGATCCACGACCGCCTCGACGGCGCTATTGAGCATTTCCACGATCAGAATCAGGAGCATGGGCGCCACTAGGAGAGCCCGCTCGACGCCGGAGTGGCCGAAGTAGAGGCCCAAAGGCACAACCACGACTGCCAGCAACGCTTCCTGGCGAAACGCGGCCTCTTCACGCCAGGTATGCGCAAAGCCCTGGAAGGAATAACCGAAAGCGCGCACGAGGCGCGTCAATCCGGTCGGTTTACTTCGTTCGTTCATCCATGAGCCAAAGCATACTCCCCGGAGAATACTCTAAATGTCGCCAGCCGCCTTCCATACCAAGTCCAGCTGTTTGGCCGCGCGCACATCGTCCAAACGCCGCACCGGCATTGTAAACGGAGCCGAGGTCAGTTGTTCGGGGGACTCGCGCATTTCGCGCAGGATGGCGATCATTGCATCGCAGAAGCGATCAATCTCCTCCTTCGCCTCGGTTTCCGTGGGCTCGATCAACAAGCACTCGGGGACCAACAAGGGGAAATAGGTCGTCGGGGCGTGAAAACCGTAATCCAACAGCCGCTTGGCGACATCCATCGCCGTGATCTGATAGTCACGTTGCTGCCGTTTCAGCGTGATGATGAACTCATGGCTGGCGCGGCGCATGGGATAGGCCGCATCGAAGCCTGCGTCCAGGAGACGCTTCATCAGGTAATTGGCATTCAAGGCAGCAAACTCGGCGACGCGCACCATGCCCTCACGACCCAGGATGCGCATGTAGATATACGCGCGTAGATTGACGCCGGCGTTGCCCATGAAGCCCGACAAGCGACCGATGGACTGCGGCACATCGCGCTCGGCGAGCCACCGATAGCGTCCCGCCTCGCGCCCGACGATCGGAATCGGCAGGAACGGCAACAAGCGCGCTCCCACGCCGACCGCACCGGAGCCAGGGCCACCACCACCATGCGGCGTCGAGAAGGTCTTGTGCAGATTCATGTGAATCACGTCGAAACCCATGTCGCCCGGCCGCACCTTGCCGAGAATCGCATTGAGATTCGCACCGTCGTAGTAGAGCAAGCCGCCCGCCGCATGCACGATGCCGGCCACCTGTTCGATGCCCCGTTCGAAGACACCCAAGGTCGACGGATTGGTCAGCATGATACCCGCGGTTCGAGGCCCCACGGCCGCGCGCAAGGCATCGAGATCGACGTCGCCGTTCGCATCGCAGGGAATCTCCCTGACCTCGCAGCCGCACATCGTCGCGGTGGCGGGGTTCGTGCCATGTGCGGCCTCCGGCACGATGATTTGGTTGCGCGCCAGATCACCGCGCGCGCGGTGATAGGCACGAATCATCGCGACGCCCGCAAACTCGCCCTGCGCCCCCGCCATCGGCGTCAAACTCACGCCCTTCATGCCGGTGATGTCCTTCAACATCTCCTGCAGCTCGTACATGCACTCGAGAAAGCCCTGCGACTGCGCCTCGGGAGCGAGCGGATGGCGGCCGAGAAATTCGGGCAACATGGCTAAGCTGTTGCAGACCTTGGGGTTGTATTTCATCGTGCAGGAACCCAAGGGATAGAAGTGCGTATCGATCGAGAAGTTCATCTGCGACAAACGCGTGAAATGACGCACGGCCTGCAATTCCGAGACCGCCGGCAGCAGGGGCGGCTGCTTGCGCAGCAAGTGCTCAGGCAGTGACGCGTGCGCGCGTGCGGCGCCCGGCGGACTCGGCGGAAACTGCGAGCTCGCGCGGCGACCGGGCTTGCTCACGTCGAAAATGATGGGTTCACGTACAGCGTGTTCTTGCATGGTTGGATTCTCCTTGACGGCGTGCCGCTTCAGGCCGCGCCGCGCGCCGGCACTGCGGCGTTCTGCAGTTCCGCGAGCGCGCCCGCGTAACGGGCAATGTCCGCGTCGGTCTTGGTCTCGGTCGCACACACCAAGAGCGCGTTACCCAATTCGGGAAAACGATCGCTGAGATCGAGACCGCCGAAGATGCCGCGTTCCGCGAGCGCCGCAAGGACCGGGCCCACCGGACGGTCGAGTGCGACGACCGCCTCATGGAACCGCGGCCCGGAAAACACGCAGCGAACGCCGCGAACCGCGGTCAAGGCCGCGACCAGCTCCGCGGTACGCGCAAGGCTCGCCTCGGCCACGAGCGCGAGCCCCTCGGCGCCGAGCAGCGTCATATAAATCGTGGCCGCGGTGACCGTGAGACCCTGATTCGTGCAGATATTGGAATTGGCTTTGCTGCGGCGGATGTGCTGCTCGCGCGCCTGCAGCGTCAGGGTGAATCCCGGACGCCCCTGGGAATCGACCGTACGTCCGACGATGCGACCCGGCATCTGCCGCACATACTGCATGCGCGTCGTCATGAAGCCAAAATACGGGCCACCCGAGGCCAAGGGCACGCCAAGCGGCTGACCTTCGCCGCAGACGATATCGGCGCCGCGGACGGCGGATTCCGGCGCACCCCAAAGACCCGGGGCTTTCAGAATGGCAAGAGAAGTCGGATTGACGACGGCGATGACGAGCATTTTGTTCGCATGCGCCCAATCGACGAGCTCATCGACCTCTTCGAGCACGCCGAAATAGTTAGGCTGTTGAATAACCAAGGCCGTGAAGTCATGGCCTTCGTACGGTCGCAGCGAATCGACGAGCGTACGGCCCAGCGTGCGATCGAAATCGACGGATTCGAACGCGACGTTCTGGTTACCGGCAATGGACTCTGCAACCTGCAGATAGGTCGGATTGAGCGTGCGCGGCACCAGCACGCGCCGGGAACTCGAGGCGCGATTCGCGCGCACCGCGGTCAAGCAGGCCTCCGCGAGCGCGGAGGCCCCGTCGTACAAAGAGGCGTTCGAGACCTCCATGCCGGTCAAGGCGCTCATCATCGACTGGTATTCGTAGATCACCTGCAAGGTGCCCTGGCTGGCCTCCGCCTGATACGGCGTATACGCGGAATAGAATTCCCCGCGCGTCGCAATCGCCCAGACCGGCGCCGGAATGTGGTGTTCATAGGCCCCTGCGCCGAGAAAGGAAAGCGGACGTCCATCCGCCGCAGCGCGTTCCCCCATGAGGCGGGTGATCTCCATCTCCGACAAGGCCGTCGGCACCTCGGCGAGCACGCTGGTCTTGAGCGCGGCCGGGATTTCGTCGAAAAGATCTTCGATGGATGCTGCGCCGATGACGGCCAACATCTCGGTGACATCTTCGGGTGTGTGCGGAATGTACGGCATTGCGTGGTCTCCGGGGCCTTGAGGCCTTAGGTGGCTTCGTCGGCGAGATAACTTGTGTAAGCGGCGGCGTCGAGCAGCGCCGGTAGCGCGGCACCCGGGTCGAGCGCGATCCGCATCAGCCAACCATCCCCGTAAGGCGACTGATTGAGCAATTCCGGACGTTCCGCCAACGCGCCGTTGCTCGCAGCGACCACGCCATCGACGGGGCTATAGATATCGGAGGCCGCCTTGACCGATTCGACGACGGCGCACGCCTGTCCGGCCGCGACGCGGGTGCCCGACACAGGCACATCGACGAACACGAGATCGCCGAGCGCACTCTGCGCATGGTCGGTGATGCCGACTTCCAGTTGACCGTTCGCGAGCTGCCGCACCCACTCGTGGCTCTTGGTGTACTGCAAGTCTTTCGGCAAATCCGCCATTGAATCCGTCATCGGGAATCCTCCGCTAGGGTTGAATTGGAATGAGGGCTTTGCCATGCCGCACGAACGGCGGCTTGACGATGCGCGCGGCCAGCAGCTTGCCGCGAATCTCGACCTGGACCGGACCCACGGTGCCCGCGGGCACGCGCGCGAGCGCGATGGAGCGATTCAAGGTCGGCGAAAACGTGCCGCTCGTGATTTCGCCTGCGCCTTGCGCCGTGATCACCGGCTGATGGCTGCGCAGCACGCCGCGCTCCTCGAGCAACAGACCGACGAGTTCCGCCTGCGGCGCAGCGCGCGCCCGCTCGAGCGCTGCGCGGCCGATAAAATCGCGGCTCGCCGGTTCGAACGCCACAGTCCACGCAAGTCCCGAAGCCAGGGGGTCATGCGCCTCGTCGAGATCATTGCCGTACAAGCTCATGCCGGCCTCCAGGCGCAGCGTATCGCGGGCACCAAGGCCTGCGGGCCGTATCTCGGCGCGGCGCAGTGCGCTCCAAACCGCGGCGGCGGTGTCGGCCGGAATCGCGATTTCGAAACCATCTTCACCGGTATAGCCGGTGCGCGCGAGGAACCAGTCGCCGAACTCGGCCGCCATGAACGGCGCGAGCGCGAGCGCCGCTTCGCGCGACCCCTCGGGCAACAACTGCACGGTCTTGTGCCGCGCGTTCGGACCCTGGATCGCGAGCATCGCGAGATCGGTGCGCTCGTCGACCGCAACGCCGTAAGCACCGGCCTGCGCGCGAATCCAAGCGATGTCTTTGACGCGCGTTCCGGCGTTGACGACCATGCGATACCACGCATCATGCATGCGATAGACGATCAAATCGTCGATCACGCCGCCGTCCTCGCGCAGCAGACAGGAATAGAGGCCCTTGCCGGGCAGCTTCAGTTTGGCAACGTCGTTTGCGAGCAGATGGCGCAGGAACTCGTGCGTACGGTCGCCGCGCAAATCCAGCACGGCCATGTGCGAGACGTCGAACACCACTGCCTCACGGCGTGCCGCGTGATGCTCGTCGAGCTGCGAGCCGTAGTGTAGAGGCATGTCCCACCCGCCGAAATCGACGAGTTTGGCGCCCTCACGGACATGGGTGTCATAGAGCGGAGTCTTCAGGCCCATCGCAACCGTCCTGCGAACAACAGAGTGTCAGCCAGAACACCGTATTCTGACCGCCCCTCTGTCCTTGGGACCTGAGAGATCAAGCGCTCATGCGGGCGCTGCTCCCCTTCGGTGGACCTGACGCCTTACGCGACGAGATCGCTCTCCAGAGATCGCGAGAGTCTGCCGTTCATGTGCCTGAGCGTTTCCGGGCGGTTGCGCCTTCGGCGGTCCTCGGTATCGAGAACTCTCTCCGGACAGCTCTTGTCGCGATGGCGAGCATCATACACGATCCTTCGCGGCCCCGCGTCAGCCGCCGGATTTCTTCGCGGGCCAACCCAATTTGGCGAGTTCCGCGACGACCGTGTCGCGATGTTCGCCCTGAATTTCGATGACGCCGTCGCGCACCGTGCCGCCGGAACCACAACGCTTCTTGAGCTTGCCCGCGAGCAGTTCGATTTCCGCGACCGGCAAAGGCAGGCCGGTGACGATCGTTACGCCCTTGCCGGCGCGCCCCTTGGTCTCACGGCCGACGCGCACCGCAGCGGGTCCCGCCGCGCCGGGCGCGCCCTTCGGACAGACGCAGTCGCGCACGGGGTGCCGGCAATTGGGACAAAGCTGACCGATGCCGGTCGAGTACACGATTCTAGCCGCCATAATCGCCATTATGCCCGCGCACCGGCCCGGCGCGGTAGAATGGTGACCAGGCAATCTTGCCCTGCAGCGCGTTCCAACCATGATTTCTCGCAGAAAATCTCATAGCGTCAAGGTGGGCTCGGTCACCATCGGCGGCACGGCGCCCATCGTCGTCCAATCGATGACCAATACGGATACGGCCGACATCGACGGCTCAGTGGCGCAGATCGCCTCCTTGGCGCGCGCCGGATCGGAAATCGTCCGCGTGACCGTCAACAACGACGAGTCCGCCGCGGCCGTCCCGCATATCCGCGAGCGCCTCGATGCGCGCGGCGTGCACGTGCCCTTGGTCGGCGACTTTCATTTCAACGGCCACAAACTCTTGAAGACCCACCCGGCCTGCGCGCAGGCCTTGGGAAAACTACGCATCAATCCCGGCAACGTCGGCCGCGGCAGCAAGCGTGATCCGCAGTTCGCGGAAATGATCGAGATCGCGTGCCGCTACGAAAAGCCGGTGCGCATCGGCGTCAACTGGGGCAGCCTGGATCAGGATTTGTTGACGCGAATGATGGACGAGAACTCGAAGAAAGCGGCGCCCTTGACCGCCATCGACGTGATGCGTGAAGCCATCGTCGTCTCGGCACTCGACAGCGCGAAGCGCGCCGAGGAACTCGGGCTCGGGCGCGACAAGATCGTGATCAGCGCGAAGGTGAGCGGCGTCCAGGATTTGATCGCCGTCTACAGCAACCTCGCCGCGCGTTGCGACTATGCACTGCATCTCGGTCTGACCGAGGCCGGCATGGGCAGCAAGGGGATCGTGTCCTCGACGGCGGCGATCGGCGTGTTGTTGCAGCAAGGCATCGGCGACACCATTCGCGTGTCCCTGACACCGGAGCCCGGCGGCGATCGGACCCAGGAAGTGATCGTCGCCCAGGAAATTCTGCAGACGATGGGGCTGCGTTCGTTCACGCCCATGGTCATCGCCTGTCCGGGGTGTGGGCGCACGACCAGCACCTATTTTCAGGAATTGGCGCAGAAGATTCAGGGGCACATCCGGCATCGCATGCCCGAGTGGCGCAAGCGGCACGACGGTGTCGAAGAAATGACCGTGGCCGTGATGGGCTGCGTCGTCAACGGGCCCGGCGAGAGCAAGCATGCCAACATCGGGATCAGCCTGCCCGGCACGGGTGAACACCCGGTCGCGCCGGTCTACGAGGACGGCGAGAAGACCGTGACGCTCAAGGGCGAACGGATCGCCGAGGAGTTCCAGGATCTCGTCGAACGTTATATCGAGCGCAGTTATGCGCGGAGACATCCATGAGCGATCTGGCGGCGAAGAAGTGCGAACCTTGCGAAGGCGGCGTACCCCCATTGACCCCGGCGAAGGCGAAGACGCTGTTGGCCAAGCTGCACAAAGGCTGGACCGTATCGAAGGACTCGAAAAGCCTGCATCGGGCTCTGAAATTCAAGGATTTCTACCGCACGATGAGCTTCGTCAACGCGCTCGCGCATATTGCCAACACCGAGGACCATCACCCGGATCTGGAAATCGGCTATAACTATTGCCGCATCACCTTCAGCACCCACTCGATCGGCGGTCTATCGAGCAACGATTTCATTTGTGCGGCGAAGGTCGACCGCCTCTGAGCGGCACATCGCCGCTGAGCCCCAGCGCCCTGCGCGCTGCCTGACGTCTGACGAAGTCGAGTTTGCCGACCGCACCGAGCCCGAGCGAGCGCAGGCCGGCGATTGCCGGATTCGAATTCGAGAACAGCCGTTCAATGCCGTCGAGCGCGGTCGCGGCGAGCAAATTCTCCGACTTGCGCCAGCGTTCATAGCGACGTAACACACGGGCATCGCCGAAGGCGGCGGCGTTCCCCGCGTCTCCCAAGACCTCGAGCAGGGCAGCGCAATCGTTAAGACCCAGGTTCAGTCCCTGCCCCGCCAAGGGGTGCACGACGTGCGCCGCATCGCCGAGCAACACGACGCGCGCAACGGTGTAGTCGAGCGCATATTGGAGCCGCAGCGGAAACTCGGTCAAAGGCGTCAGCAGCTCACAATCGCCCAGTGCGCCGGCACTCGCCTGGGTGAGCTCCTCGTTGAACGCCGGCGCATCGAGCGCACGCAGTCTGGCGGCTTCCTTGCGGGAGGTACTCCAGACGATTGATGCACGGCCGTCCGGCAGCGGCAAGAAGGCGAGCGGACCGGTCGGCAGGAAGCGCTGCCAGGCCGTCTCCCGATGCGGCTTCGCCGTGCGCACCTGAGCGACCAAGGCATCCTGAGCGTAGGAATGACCGGCGGTCGCAATCCCGAGCAGGCGGCGCGTCGGTGACTCCGCGCCGTCCGCGGCGACGATCAAGGTGCTGCGCAATTCGCGTCCATCGCCCAAACGGATGCGCGCGGCATCGTCGGCGATCACGAGTTCGCGCACGGCCGCCTCGATGAGCACGACGCCCGCATCGCGGGCCGCGCGCTGGGCCTGCACTTGCAGCGCGCGGCCGTCGACGATATGGCCCAAATTCGGCTCGCCGATTTCGGCGCAATCGAAACTCAGAGAACCGCGCCCTTCCGGCGTGCCTTCGGCATCCCACACGCACATGCGTTCGTAGCCGAAGATACGGTTCGAGGGCAGGTTTTGCCAAACGCCGGCGTCGCGCAAAATCCGCTCGGAGGCACGACTCAGCGCAAAGACCCGAGGATCCCAATCGGCTGTGGCTTCCGCGCCCGCGGTCAAGCGTTCGGCTACGAGCGCGACCTTGCCCGGAGCGCACAGCTTATGGCTCAGCAACAGACTTGCGACCACGCTCCCGGCGACGCCGCCGCCGATGACGACCACGTCGAAATCGCGACTCATGTCGCCGCGCCGGACGGAGCCGCGCCCGGCGGAGCCGCGCCCGGCGGCGGCGCGCTTGGACGCTTGAGCGGCACGCCGCGCGCAAGCTTGGGCGAGCGCCCCGACGCGCCCGTGCTCAAGGTCGAGAGCGCCGCCTTTGCGGGCGGCAGGACATCGAATGCTAGGAGTGCGAGATTGCGCAGGCGCCGCACGATTCCGAGCGGCGTCGAAAAGACGCGCACGAGCCCATCGGTGAATCCGATGATCGCGCGCCGGTCCGCCGCCCGCCAGGCGTCGTACTCCGCGAGCACCGCCGGCGCCCCCACATCGGCTTCGGGGTCCGCCGCGTGTTGCGCAATCACTTCGGCAAGGCAGGCGACATCGCGCAGCCCGAGGTTGAAGCCCATGCCGGCCACCGGATGCAGGCCCTGCGCGGCATTGCCGATGATGACGCAACGCCCCGCACTGGTCTGCGCGGACTGGGTCAGCGCGAGCGGATAGGTCACGCGCTTGCCGACCTGGAGGAAACGGCCGAGCCGGAAGCCGAAGCGGCGCTGAATCTCCGCGAGGAATTCCGCATCGGACCAGGCCAGCGCCTCCGCGACCCGCGCGCGATTCAGGGTCAGAACCAAGGTGCAGCGTCCGTCCGCGAGCGGCAGCAGCGCAAGCGGTCCGCTCGCGGTGAAACGTTCGTAGGCGACATGCTCATGGAAGCGCTGCGGCAGCACGGTCGTGATCAGAGCGGTTTGGTCGTACTCGCGACTCTCCGCGACGACGCCGAACGCACTGCGCACGGCGGACTGCGCGCCATCGGCGGCGACGATCAAGCGCGTCGCGAACGAGGACTCCTTGCCGTCGGCGGCGCGCACGGTAAGACGCACGGCACCCGGCACGTCGTCCGCGCCGGGCACAACGCTCAGCACTTCGGCAGGACAGAAAACCTGGAGCCCCGCAACCGCCGCGATGCGCGACCACAGGGCCCCCCCGAGGGCTCTATTCGGCAACACATAACCCATTGCATCGAGCCCCTGCTCGGCGGCATCGATGCGCGCGAAGCCGAACTGCCCCTGATCCGAGACATGGATCTTGCGAATCGGCGTGGCCGCGGCCGCCACGTCGCTCCAGACGCCGAGAGTCTCGAGTATGCAACGGCTGCCATTCGACAGCGCCGTCGTGCGCTCATCGAAGCTGGGTTGCGCGGCGGATGTCGGGGGGATCGCCTCGAGCAAGGCGACTCGCAGCCCGAGCGGGCTCAAGGCCACGGCGAGACTCGCGCCGACCATGCCGCCGCCGACGATCGTCACGTCGAAATCCGTGCTCATGCGGCTTGCACCAGGGCCTCGATTTCGTCCGGGTCCTTCTCCAGCGCAGCTGTCAGTACGTCGGGATTGGAGGCGGTTACCAGCACATCGTCCTCGATGCGCACACCGATGTTCCAAAACTCCTTGGGCAGCTTGGTCGAAGCGCGAATGTAGATGCCTGGCTCGACCGTCAAGACCATGCCGGCCTCGAGGACGCGCCACTCTCCGCCCACCTTGTAGTCGCCGACATCATGCACATCGATGCCCAGCCAATGTCCGGTGCGATGACTGAAAAACTCCAGGTACGCGCGCTCTTTGATCAGCTGCGCCGGCCGCCCCTTCAGCAAGCCGAGCTTGACGAGGCCGGCGGTCACCGCCCGCACGGCGGCCTCATGCGGCTGATTCCAGTCGTTGCCGGCGCGCACCGCGCCGATCGCGGCCAATTGCGCCTCTAGCACCACTTCGTAGACGGCCCTTTGTGCGGGTGTGAAGCGGCCGCCGATCGGAAACGTCCGGGTGACATCGGAGGCGTAATAATCGTACTCGCAGCCGGCGTCAAGCAGGAGCAGATCTCCGTCACGCAAGGGCTTGTTGTTGTCGCGGTAGTGCATGACGCAGGCATTCGGGCCGCCGCCGACGATCGGGTAATAGGAGAGGTCCGCATTATGGGTCCGGAACTCGTGCACCACCTCAGCCATCACTTCGTATTCCATGCGCCCGGGCTCCGCGAAGCGCATCGCGCGGCGGTGCGCGCCGACCGCGATCTGCGCCGCGCGGCGCAGGCAGAGCAGCTCAGCACGGCTCTTGTAGAGACGCATATCGTCCAGCAAATGACTCAACGCGACGAACTCGTGCCCGGCCCAGCCACCCTGTCGCATGTGCACGCGCAGACCATTGACCCAGTTCAAGACCTTGGGATCGAACTCCTCGTGGACACCCATGGAATAGAAAATCTGCGCGCGCCCCTCGATGAGTCCGGGCAGAATTTCATCGATGTCGGCAATCGGAAAAGCGTCATCGGCGTCGTAGTCGGCGACGGCGCCGTCGGTACCGGCACGCGGGCCGTCCCAGGCCTCACGGATCGGATCGTGCTCACGCACGAACAACAGGTATTCCCCCTGGTCGCGACCCGGCAACAGAACTGCCACTGCCTCGGGTTCCGGAAAGCCGGTCATATAGTGAAAGTGACTGTCCTGCCGATAGGCATATTCGATATCCGCGTTACGGTGCCGAACGGGGGCCGCCGGCAGGATCGCAATTCCATCGCGGCCGATCATACGCATGAGCTGACGGCGGCGGCGCGCGAACTCTTTTCGATCCACGGGCGGGGCTCAGTGCAGTCGCTGTGCGGAAGGGAAGACCTGGGTACGTAGGGGCAACAGCTCTTCGAAGACCACCTGTGCCGCGACCCGGATGAACTCGACGAGTTCGGCGTAGGCTTGCTCGTTGGATTCGTCGGCGTCGGCATCGTCGCCGGTGGCGCGAGAAATTTCAGTAAAGTCCCGGACGATTTCGCCCACGTCGCCCGCAAGGCCTTCCAAATCAGAGATTTGGCCCGTACCTAGCCCATATAAAAAGCCGGTACACCACAGCGCCAAGGCATTCGCACGACCGTTCAAGGGTTGCTCATCGTCGGGAAGCAGGGGCTCGAACTCCATTCCCTGCTCGCCGAACGAGCTGGCGGTTGCCGTAAACACGCGCTCAAGCATGGCCGCCGATTCCTCGGACAGTGACGCGCCATCGGGCAGAATTTCGTTAACCCAGTCTTGCATCTGGTACGGGGACATCGAGCAAAGCGCACCGCACAAGGAGCCATGCGCCTCGGCGGCATCGGCGAGGCTGCCCGCCGCCGCCAATACATCCTCAAAATCCCTGAAACGAATGTCGGACATCATGATGGCCGAATAATACCGTAGTGGCGGCCTTCGCTGTCCTTTGCGTGGCAGCTTTACATTGCGTTTGGTCGCGCACTATATTGGTGGCTTATGAACGAACCCGCGCCAAAGTCAGCCGTCGAACTCGAACTCAAGCGCCTGGAGAGGCGGCTCGAGGACTTGATCTCGACAGTTGCGCATATCAAGGAAGAAAACCGGGCCTTGCGGCAACGGCAGGAGACTTTGACCTCCGAACGGGCCAGCCTGCTGCAAAAGAACGAACAGGTTCGGGCACGCGTCGAAGCGATGATCGGCCGCTTGAAATCCATGGAGCAGGCATGAGCGAATCCCAGGCGCGGGTGAGCGTGCGAATCTTGGAAAAGGATTACCAAATCGCCTGCCCCGTTGAGGAGAGATCGGATTTGCTCGACAGCGCGGAGTTATTGAACTCACGCATGCGCGAAATCCGCGACAGCGGCAAAGTGATCGGACTCGATCGGATCGCCGTGATTGCCGCATTGAATATGGCGAACGAGTTGATTCGCTTACGAAAGAGTGACGGCAATCTCGAATCGGACGTGGGGGGGCGCTTGCGTATCCTGCGCGAGCGCGTAGAGTCGGCATTGGAGAAGGGTCAGCAACTCGAGTTTTGAGCGACCCTTCGCTCATCGATTAATTTTGGCGCTGCCTGCGGTGTTCGATGCAGATCGGGTTACCTCTCGACCCTAATTTGTAAACCCCAGGGGCCATTGCTTGCTGGCAACATTGTGCAAGTCCGCCTCGAGCGGAAAGCCTTAAGTGTCGCAGTTAGCCCCACCTGTTGCTCAGGTCGGGAGCAACGGTCTAAAACGGCATATGCGGGTGGCGCCATCTCCTTTGAAGAGTCTGAATGTCAGCGCATGTCGTCGAAAAATCGACTCTCCGTAAGCAACTGCGCGCCGCGCGCCGCTCCCTACCTCCCTCCCAGTACGCACGTCTCTCCCGTCTGGCGGCGCAAGCCGTCGCGCGTTTGCCGCAGTTCTCGGCCGGACGCAAAGTCGCGCTGTATTTGCCATTCGATCGGGAGGTCGACACCGCCGCATTGATCGCGGCCGCGCGTAAGCGCGGCGTGCGGATCTTCATGCCGGTGGTCGCCGACCGGCGCCGCCGACGCCTGGCCTTTCGTCGCCATGGCAGACGAACTCGCCCGGGCGTCTATGGCATCCCCGTCCCGACCGGCAAGAGAGTCACCCTTGGCGCGCGCTGGTTCGATCTCGTAGTCGTACCCCTGGTCGGCGTCGATGCCGATGGGCGGCGGCTGGGAATGGGCGGCGGCTACTACGACCGTGCGCTTGGGTTTCGCAGCCAACGCAAGTCTTGGCGCGGCCCGCACGTGGTGGGACTCGCCTTCGACTGCCAACGTGTCGCATCGGTGTGCGCCGAAGCATGGGACTTGCGCTTCGACAGCGTCGCGACCGAAAGCGGCATTCAACACTACGACCAGAGGTCCTGACGATGAATCATTGGTTGCTCAAATCGGAGCCCGGGACGTTCGGCATCGACGCGCTCGCGGCCAGTCCGAAGAAGACGACGGCTTGGGACGGCGTGCGCAACTATCAGGCGCGCAACATGCTGCGCGACTCGATGAAAAAGGGCGATCTGGCGTTTTTCTATCACTCGAACTGTGAAGTACCCGGCATCGTCGGCATCGTCAGCATCGTGTCGGAGGGCTATCCCGACGAGACCGCTTTCGACGCGGCACACGATCATTTCGACCCCGACAGCAAACGCGATTCGCCCCGCTGGTATGTCGTCGACGTGAAGCTCGTAAAGAAATTCAAACAGGTGATCGCGCTCGAAACGCTGCGCAAGTACGAGTCATCGGCGCTCAAGGACCTGCTGATTCTTCGCAAGGGCAATCGTCTGTCGGTGACTCCGGTAACGAAGAAGGAATGGGATTTCATCGTCGCACTAGAGTGAACTCGCGCACATCGCTAGCACATCTTCGGTTAAGAAGCGCGACGTATTGCTTGTAATTTGATTATTCGTGTATATACTCGGTCCCCGGACTAACCCGACAACGGAGTTTCTAACATGGCAGCGAAAGTAAAGAAGGCGAAGAAGAAGGTAGCTAAGAAAAAGGCCGCTAAGAAGAAGTAAGCCTTCAAAAGCAATCAACTGTGCCCGCGTAAGCGGGCACAGTTGTTTTCAGGGGTAGGCAAATTGGATTCCAAAGAAAAGAAACGCCTCGCCGCCGAAGCCGCCCTCGCCTACGTCGAGGATGGCATGGTGCTCGGCATCGGCACCGGATCCACCGTCAATCAATTCATCGATGCACTAAAGCAGCGCAAGATCCAGCTGCAAGGCGCGGTATCGAGTTCCAAGGCCACGTCGGAACTGCTGCGTTTATCGGGAATTCCTGAGCTGGAGCTCAATTCGACGGGCGACCTGCCGCTATATATCGATGGCGCCGATGAGGCGACCAATCATGGCGCTTTGATCAAGGGCGGTGGCGCTGCGTTGACGCGCGAGAAGGTCGTTGCGGCCGCGGCCAAGCGCTTCGTCTGCATCATCGACGACAGCAAACTGGTCGACGTGCTCGGCAAGTTCCCTCTGCCGGTCGAGGTCATTCCGATGGCGAGGTCCTACGTGGCGAGACGTCTCGTCGCGCTCGGGGGCCAGCCGATCTGGCGCCAGGGTGTCGTCACCGATAACGGCAATGTGATTCTGGACGTCCACAACTTGCGCTTGATCGATCCGAAGACATTCGAGACGAGCGCCAATCAGATTGCCGGCGTCGTGACCGTCGGCTTGTTCGCACACCGCGGTGCCGATGAACTGCTGATCGCCGGGAATGACGGCGTAAGAAGGGTCCTACCCTAGCGCCTCCTCGGCGGCTTCCGCTCCGCCGACCCTCAGATCTCGAGACGGGTCCCGATTTCTACGACGCGGCCCGGTGGCAGTCCGTAATAATCGGCTACGACCTGCGCATTGCGGGCCATTTGCACGAACGCCTTGCGTCGCAAAGGCGTGAGGTCGGAGCGTTGCCCATGGATGAGTTCCTCACGGCTCAAGAAGAACGTGGTTCTCTCGGGCTCGTACGGAATTCCCAAGGCCTCGGCGTCGCGCATGATCTCGACGACGTTGGGCTTGTCCATGAATCCGACCTGGGCCACGATGCGCAGGATACCTTCGCCGACCGGCGTCACGACGAGTCGCTTGGACGGCGGGACCCTTGGCTCGTCGCGAGTCACGATCGTGAGCAGCACCACGCGCTCGTGCATGACCCGATTGAATTTGATGTTGTTGAGCAGGGCACGCGGGATGCCGGAGGCCTTCGGATCCAGAAAGATCGCCGTACCCAGCACGCGCACCGGCGGATCGCGCTTCAAGTCGTCGAGGAAGTCGCGAACCGGCTTTTGTTCGCGCAGCAATCGGGCGATGACCGACGCCCGGCCGGTCTGCCAGGTCTGCATGAGCCAATAAATGAGCAGACCTGACACCAGAGGCAGCCAACCACCATCGCCGAGCTTGGTCAGATTCGCGAGCAGGAAGGCGATGTCGACGATGAAGAGCAAGGACAGTCCGGCACGCAAGGGCAAGCTATGGCGACCGGTACGCGACTTGATCAAACTCAAGGTCAGGGGCGTCACGATCGTCATGGCGCCGGAGACCGCCAAGCCATAGGCGCCGGCGAGCGCCGCGGAACTGCCGAAACTCAACACCAGGGCGAGCGCGGCAATCATGAGCAGCCAATTCATCGACGGCACATAGATCTGCCCGGCGTTGTCGGCGGAGGAATGCTGGACACTGAGCCGCGGCAGCAATCCCAGGCTCACGGCGGTACGCGTCACGGAGAAGACACCGGAGATCACCGCCTGCGAGGCGATCACCGTCGCTGCCGTTGCCAGGATCACGAGCGGCCATAGCGACCAAGCGGGCGCCATCAAATAAAACGGATTGCTGATCGAGGCGGGATGCTCCATGAGCATCGCCCCCTGACCGAAGTAATTGATGACGAGAGCGGGCATGACGATCACGATCCAGCCGAGACGAATCGGCGTCTTGCCGAAATGTCCCATGTCGGCGTACAAGGCCTCGCCGCCCGTCACGGTTAGAAATACGCCGGCGAGCACTGCGAGCGACCCCACCTGGTGCTGCGTCAACAGGCGCAACGCATTCGAAGGATCGATCGCGAGCAATACCCTTGGCTCGCGCAGGATCCAACTGAGGCCCATGACCGCCAAAACCGCGAACCACACCAGCATGACCGGCCCGAACACCTTGCCGACCGAGCCCGTACCTTGGCGTTGGATCAGGAACAAACCGATCAAGACAAGCACGGTGATCGGCAGGACCGGAATCTGTGCATGCGGGGCTGCGACCTGGACGCCCTCGACGGCGCTCAACACCGAGATCGCAGGCGTGATGGCGCCGTCGGCGAAAAACAGCGAAGCGCCCAAGATTCCGAGCGTGCCGTACAGCTTCTTGCGCGGACTCGCCCGATCCGTGCTGACGACCAAGGCGGTCAGCGCGAGCACACCGCCCTCGCCCTTGTTGTCGGCGTTCAAAACGACCGCCACGTACTTGAGCAAAATGACCAACACGAGCGACCAAAACACCAAGGACAGGATGCCGAGAATGTGCTCCGGCGTCGGCTCGATGTGTGGTCCGCTGAAACAGGCCGAAACGGCGTAGAGGGGGCTGGTGCCGATATCGCCGAACACGACACCGAGCGCCGCAACGGCCAAACGCCCTGTGCGTCGTCCTTGCGTGCTGTGTTCTGCCGACATGTATTGGTGCTCAGGCCCATGAGAAGGGCCCACGAACGTGGGCCCTGTATGGCTGGGGGACTAGGATTCGAACCTAGGTAAACGGTGTCAGAGACCGTTGTCCTACCGCTAGACGATCCCCCAAAACAGATCGCGTACGGGAGGGTGTTTCCGCATTTAGCGCTTCGAGAACTGGGTTCCGCGGCGAGCCTTGCGGCGACCGACCTTCTTGCGCTCAACCTCACGCGCATCGCGGGTCACGAATCCGGCCTTGCGCAACGGTGAACGCAGAGTTTCATCGTATGCCATCAAGGCGCGCGTGATGCCGTGCCGAATGGCGCCCGCTTGACCGGTGATACCGCCTCCTTCGACATGCGCATCGACATCGAACTTGCCGTCCAACTGCACGGCACCAAACGGCTGACGTACGATCATGCGACCCGTCTCGCGACCGAAAAACTCTTCGATCGAGCGGCCATTGATCGAGACCTTGCCGGTGCCCGATTTGAGGTAGACGCGGGCGCTGGAGGTCTTGCGACGTCCGGTGCCGTAGTAGGAATTAGCGGCGGTGTTCTGTGCCATGAAATGATTTCCTGAAACTTAGATTTCCAGCGCTTTGGGCTGCTGTGCTTGATGGGTATGCTCGTGACCGCCGAAGACATGCAATTTCTTGTACATCCGACGACCCAAGGGGCCCTTCGGCAACATGCCCTTGACCGCGAATTCGATGGCGCGCTCCGGATGCTCCTTCAACAACTTGCCGAGCGCAATGCTCTTCAGATTGCCGACATAACCCGTGTGTTGGTGATAGAACTTGTCGGTGAGCTTCGCGCCCGTGACGTGCACGGTGCCCGCGTTGATAACGACGATGTGATCGCCCAAATCTTGGTGCGGCGCATAATCCGGCTTGTGCTTGCCCTTCAGTCGATGGGCAATCGCGGATGCGAGACGACCAAGTGTCTTACCTGCTGCATCCACGACGAACCAGTCGCCGCGCGCTTCTTCAGGTTTGGTAAATGAGGTGTACATGGCAATACTCTGCTGCTGATGGTCTTGGACGAAAGGCGCGAAAGTGTACAGAAGCTGGCGTCCGGATACCAGCCCTGCTGTCACTCTCGCCCGTTCACATTATATAATGTGTCCATGGCTACCCGCTCGCTGACTCTGCTGGATCGCGTAATAGGTGAAATTGACAAGGCAATCAAGGTGTTAGCCGCACCTGCGCGAGCCGCGCGCGAGGTCCCCAGGGCGCCCGGCGGTGAACTCGTGCTGACCCCCGAGGAGCAACGGGAGTCCATTCGGCTCATGCGGGTCAATCATGCGGGGGAAGTCTCGGCCCAGGCCCTCTATCAGGGGCAGGCTCTGACGGCCCGCGATGAGACCGTCGCCAAGGCAATGCGCGAGTCCGCGGCCGAGGAGACCGATCACCTCGCCTTGGTGCGAACAAGACTGCAGGAGCTCGGGGGCGGCACCAGCCTGCTGAATCCTTTCTGGTACGCCGGTTCCTTTGCAATTGGCGCCTTGGCCGGCGCTTGGGGCGACCGCACGAGCTTGGGATTCATTACCGAGACGGAAAAACAAGTCGAGTCGCATTTGCGCGATCACTTGCAACGTCTGCCGGTCGCCGATCAACGCAGCCGCGCCGTGCTCGAACAGATGAAACATGACGAGATTGAACATGGCGAAAAGGCTGCCGCACTCGGCGGCGTGACCTTGCCATTACCGCTGCGCCTGGCGATGCGTGCGACTTCGCGCGTGATGACCGGCAGCTCATATTGGCTCTAGGAAGCCCGTTACTGCTTGCGATTCCGGGACTTATGTAATAAAAGGTCCCGGAGCGCGAGCTTTTATTCGACGCGACACCAATATCTAGGGAGAGACCATGGAAGAAGGGGCAAAGGCCTTAAGCGATATCCCAGCGATCAATCGTTTCTTGAGCTACTGCCGGATACGGACAGTCCCTTCCAAGACCGTGATCATTCATGCGGGCGATTTGCCCGACATTTTGTATTACATCATCAGCGGCTCGGTCGAAGTGATGATCGAGGACGAAGACGGCAACGAAATGGTCTTGGCCTATTTGAACAAGGGCCAGTTCTTCGGTGAAATGGGCTTGTTCTATGAGCAGCCCACGCGGAGTGCCTGGGTGCGTACTCGGCAACAGTCGGAACTGGCCGAAATGACCTATCCGCGTTTTCGCCAAATCGCGGCGGAAAGCCCCGGATTGATCTTCGAACTCGCGACGCAATTGGCGACGCGACTGGATCGCACCAATCGCAAACTCGGCGACCTGGCCTTCGTCGACGTGACCGGTCGCGTCGCGCACGCGATCATGGATCTCTGCGGCGAGCCCGACGCGATGACGCATCCCGAAGGCATGCAAATCAAGGTGAGCCGGCAGGAGTTGTCGCGACTCGTGGGTTGCTCCCGTGAAATGGCGGGCCGCGTACTGAAGGTCCTCGAGGAACAAGGCCTACTGCGAGCGACGGGCAAGACCATCGTCGTCTTCAATGCGCGGCCTAAGGTCAAGACGCGACCCTTGATCGTTCCGGTCAAAGCAGTGGCGGGTGCCGCCAAGAGTTCGCGTGTCGAACCGCCGGACGATGATGATGATGACGACGATGACGACGATGAATAGTGGGTTGGTGATCTGAGCAGGATCGCGCGGCCGGCCCCCGCCTCGCGATCCCCCTTTCTCGATCCCGACGGGCGCCGCCTAGCGCGACGCAATGCCCTTATCGATGGCCGCGCGCATCGCTGCAATCGTCGCCGCATAATCGCTGCTGCCGAAAATCGCCGATCCGGCGACGAAGGTATCGGCACCCGCACGCGCGATTTCCGCGGCGTTGTCCACTTTGACGCCACCATCGATTTCAAGGCGGATATCGCGTCCCGAAGCGCGAATACGCTCGCGGACCGCGGCCAGCTTTGGGAGCGCGTTCGGGATGAATTTCTGGCCGCCAAAACCCGGGTTCACCGACATGATCAAAATCAGATCGAGCTCATCGATCACATAGTCCAGCCACTCGAGCGGCGTCGCCGGATTGAACACGAGGCCGGCCTTGCAGCCCGCACCGTGGATAAGCTGAATCGTGCGGTCGACGTGCTGCGTCGCCTCGGGATGGAAACTGATCGAGGTCGCTCCGACCTTGGCGAATTCGGAGACCAAAGGATCCACGGGCGTCACCATCAAATGCACGTCGATCGGCGCCTTGATGCCCGCCTTACGCAAGGCCTCACAGACCAAGGGGCCGATCGTGAGATTCGGCACGTAGTGGTTGTCCATGACATCGAAGTGCACCCAGTCGGCGCCGGCCTTGAGGACAGCCTCGACCTCGGCACCAAGCCGGGCAAAATCTGCGGAAAGAATCGACGGTGCGATGACGGTATTCATGGAACCGGAGTTTATCATCGCATGCCCCGCGCCGCGCGGATCTCCTCATACGCCTCTTGAATCCGCTGCGTCTTCTCCTTGGCAACCTGCATCATCGACTCAGGCAGCCCATTGGCCACGAGCTTGTCCGGATGGTGGCGGCTCATTTGCCGACGATAGGCCTTGGTCACCTCCGAATCGCTGACAGTCGCCTCGACCTCGAGCTCCGAGTAATACTCGCCCATCGGTTTCGCGGGTTTGGCGCTTCCGGCGAATTCCGAACGGAACCGTCCGCGCGACCTGAGAGCGGCCTCCATGCGCGCGAACTCGAGACCGGACATCCCGAGGCGCTCGGCCATTCGCGTCAGGATGCTCCGGGCAGGCGGTGAAAGGCCATTGCCCGCCAAGGCGGCACGCACCTGCAGCTCGATGAATGCACGCAGGAGATCGTGGCGCATGCCGCAGGCTTCACGCAGCCGCTCGACACTGACCTCGAAATGATAATTGGCCGATTTGCCCGCACGGAAGAACTCGATGGCCATGGCGGTCTCGTTCGGACCGAGATTGAGTTCCTGCATGAGCCGCCGCGCCGCCTCGATTTCGGCCTCGGAGACACGGCCGTCCGATTTGGCGACATGACCCATCAACTCGAACGTGGTCCGGAAGAAAATATCGGCAATCGACAAACCGGCCCGGCTGGGCCCCGGTGACGACTCCTGGTCGAAGAAATGGCCGATCACAGCGCCGATGACCGCCCCCCAGACGCTACGCAGCGTCAAGAAGCCGATCACGGCGCCGAAAAACTTGCCTTTCCAAGACATCTTATTTGACCTACACCAGCTACAGCGCCACAATCGGCGGCCCCCAAGCCGCAATGGTAGCAGCAGGCAGGCCGCATAAACGTGGAACAGTTTTCGCATTCGGCACCGCTATTCGAATCGCGGGTGCACGGTTTGAAGAAGATTCACCAAGGAAAGGTGCGCGACATCTACGAGGTAGATGCGGACCACTTGCTGATCGTCACCACCGATCGTCTCTCGGCGTTCGACGTCGTCTTGCCGGACCCCATTCCGCGCAAGGGAGAGGTCCTGACGCAGATTTCGCTGTTTTGGTTCGCAAAGACCCGACATATCGTGGCCAATCACTTGTCGGAGCTCACCCTCAATGACGTGGTCAGCGATCCGGCGGATCGTGCGCAACTCGCCGGCCGATCGATGGTGGTCAAGAAGTTACGGGCATTGCCCATCGAGGCGGTCGTGCGCGGCTATCTGATCGGTTCCGGCTACAAGGACTATCGCGCCCACGGCGCCGTCTGCGGAATCTCCTTGCCGGCAGGCTTGCTGGTTGCCGATCGTTTGCCGGAACCGATTTTCACCCCCGCCTCCAAGGCGCCTGCGGGGCACCATGACGAGAACATCGACTTCGCGGCGATGACGAAGTTGGTCGGTACCGAGCACGCTGCGGAAATTCGTCGCATTGCCTTGAGCCTGTACGCGTTCGCCGCCGATCACGCGCGGTCGCGCAATATCATCATCGCCGATACGAAGTTTGAATTTGGCCTCGACAAGGCGGGCCGCGTCACGCTGATCGATGAAGCCCTGACACCGGATTCGTCGCGCTTCTGGCCGGTGTCGTCCTACAAACCCGGGATCAGCCCACCGAGCTTCGACAAGCAATTCGTACGCGACTATTTGGAATCCCTGCAGTGGGACAAGAAGCCGCCCGCGCCGCGTCTGCCGCCGGAAATTCTCGCGCGCACCAGCGACAATTATTGTGAGGCTTTGAAACTGCTGACTTCATGACATGATCGGCACGTGGCGCGTCTGGCTGGCCGGTCTGGAAGAAGGTCTGTTCGTGAGATCGCCGAAGATGGGGCCGCCCTGGGGACCCATCATTCGCATGTTGCGCTTTCCGGTCGCGCTCGTGCGGGACTGGCTCGGCGGCGAAATCAACGTGCGCGCGATGAGCCTTGCGTACACGACGCTGCTGTCGATCGTACCGGTCATTGCCTTCAGCTTCGCGGTCCTTAAGTTCTTCGGCGCGAGCGCCAACCTGGACGGGGTGCTCCTGGAGTTCTTGAGTCCGCTCGGCATGGACTCGGCCAAAGAGTTGACCACGAATCTCATGCAGTTCGTCGGCAACATGCGCGGCGACCTGCTGGGTACGATCGGATTGGCCTCGCTTGCCTACACCGTGTTCGCGACGATCCGGAAAGTCGAAGCCAGTTTTCAATTCATCTGGCGCGTCGAACAGCAGCGCAGTCTCTGGCGCCGCTGCGCGGAATATGTGCTCGCCATGATCGCAGGCCCGATCCTGGTCGCCGCGGGCGTCGCGATCGTGACCTCGGCGAGAAATAATCCATTCGAGCGCTGGGCCGACGGCATCCTGCCGCTCGATCGGACGCTGTCGGTCCTTCATCACCTGCTGCCCTATGCAATCGTGACTCTGGCCTTCACGGCGATGTACCTGCTCGTGCCCAACACTCACGTACGGCTGCGAGCCGCGATCACGGGCGGCTTGGGCGCGGGCATCGCCTGGGCGCTCGCCGGCAAACTGTTCACGGGCGTGATCCTCTACTCATCGCATCTGCTCACGGTCTACACGGGTTTTGCCGTGGTCCTGACGAGCCTGATCTGGATCTACATCAGTTGGCTGATCCTGCTGCTCGGTGCCCAGCTCGCGTTCTACGTGCAACATCCACAATATTTGCGCCATGGTCAATCGTCGGTGGAGCTGTCATCGGCAGCGCGTGAGCAGGCGGCGCTGTCCGTGATGCTGCTGGTTGGTCGCGAGGCGCCCACGGGCAAGAGCGCCTGGAGCGCCGAGCGGCTCGCGCTGGAACTCGATATCCCCTGCGGCGTGTTGCTTCCCGTGATCGCCTGCCTGCAAAAAGGCGCGCTGCTGGCTGCGGCCGGCGCGGATTGCTACTCGCTGGCGCGCAGCCCCGAGCAGATCTCTCTGATCGGGATCCTCGAGGCCGTGCGTGGCTCGCAACCGACCGGGCGCCCGGTCGCGGTCCAGGCCGTGGCCGCCAGCATGGTGCTCATAGGCGAAATCGAGACCGCGGTTCGACAGCGCTTGGGCTCGCGCAGCCTCCAAGACTTGATTGCGCAGCCGGCCTCACTCTCCGGCGATGGTCATCTCGTCAAGTAGCACGGAACCCACACGCACGCCGCCGCGCGTATCGATGTCGTCGCCGACCGCGACGATGCCGCGCAGCATGTCGGTCAGGTTGCCGGCAATCGTGATTTCGGCAACCGGATATTGCAGCTCGCCGTTCTCGACCCAAAACCCGGCGGCGCCGCGCGAGTAGTCTCCGGTCACGGTGTTCACGCCCTGCCCCATCAACTCGGTAACGACGAGCCCGGTGCCGAGCGTTGCGAGCAAGCGGTCGAAACCGCCTTCCACGGTCGGGGCCACGAGCAGATTATGGGAGCCACCGGCGTTGCCGGTGGTGGAGAGTCCGAGCTTGCGCGCCGAATAGCTCGAGAGCACATAGCCGGTGAGTACGCCGTCCACGACCAACTCGCGGTCCCGCGTCGCAACACCCTCTTCATCGAATGGCGCGCTGCCCATGGCCTTCGGAATATGGGGCCGTTCGGCAATCGAAAATCCGGCCGGGAACACTTGTTTACCGGCGGCATTCAACAGAAACGAGGACTGTCGGTACTGGCTGCTGCCGCGGATTGCGGCGACGAAATGTCCGATCAGCCCACGTGCGATCTCGGGTACGAACAAGACGCCCGCGCGACGCGTGCTGAGTTTGCGCGGCCCGAGGCGGGCGAGCGTGCGCCTGGCGCTCTCGCGTCCCACGGACTCGCCGCTCTCGAGGTCGCGCCAGTCGCGCGAACTGCTGTACCAATAGTCACGCTGCATGTCCTCGCCGCTGCCGGCGAGCACGACGCAGCTGAGCGTATGCGAGGTGGTCGGGTAGCCGCCGACGAAGCCGTGGGAGTTGCCATACACGTGCAAGCCCCGATGCGTCGCCACCGAGGCACCCTCGGAGTTATTGATGCGCGTATCGAAACCCAGTGCAGCGGCTTCGCAGGCTTTGGCGATGTCGATGGCCTCGTCCGCCGACACATCCCAGGGATGCGCCAGGTCCAGGTTGGGCGGGGCTTGCGCCATGAGCTCGGGATCGGCCAGCCCGGAGCAGCCATCTTCGGCGGTGAAGCGCGCAATGCTGCAGGCCTTGGCGACCGCCGAGCGCACTGCATCGAGCGAAAAATCGGCCGTACTGGCCGAACCTTTGCGTTGCCCGAAATACACGGTAATCCCCATGCTGCGGTCACGTTGATGCTCCAAAGTCTCGACCTCGCCCAGGCGCACTCCCACCGAGAGGCCCGTATCCTGACTCACGGCCGCCTCCGCCTGCGACGCCCCGCGCAAGCGCGCCTCGTCCAAGGACAGCCGGATGATCGATTCGAGGTCTTCTTGAGTGAGGCGCAGCGGGCTGTTCGGCACGACGGCCATGGATGTCTCCCTACGGACTGAACTAGGATTCTTAAGCACGATTCTACTGGCCTTCGGTGTAGCATGGGAGGATATGACTACCGAGAATGAAGCCGGGGAACCGGCCGAGACCGAACAACAGCGGCTCAGCAAGAGCGCGCGCAAGCGTGAGGCCGCCTCCCTGCAAGAGCTGGGCGTCAAGCTGTCGGCGTTACCGGACCAGGAAATCAAGGACCTGGATTTGCCGGAGAACTTGTTCATCGCGCTGCGCGCGCTGCGGCGTCTGCCCTCGCATGGTGCGCAGGTGCGTCAGCGCCAATATATCGGTAAGTTGATGCGCGCCATCGATCCCGACCCGATTCTGGCCAAGCTCGCGGAGCGCAAGCAGCGTCATGACGTCGAAATTCGCAAGTTCCAGCAGATCGAGCGTTGGCGCGACCGCTTGTTGTCCGATGCGGATACGGCGGTCTCGGCATTCGTGCTGGAACATCCGGAAGCGGACCGCGCGACACTCGTGCGCTTGATCGAGAAGGCGGCCCGCGAGCGCGCCGAGCAGCGCTCTCCGGTCGGCGCCCGCGAACTGTTCGCGTATTTGCGGCAACTTCTGGAATGAGCCCATTGGTCGGCATCATCATGGGTTCATCGTCGGACTGGAAAACGATGCAGCCTGCGGCCGACACGCTCACGGCCTTGGGTGTTGCCCATGAGGTGCGCGTCGTATCCGCCCACCGTACGCCGGATCTGCTATTCGAGTATGCGTCGACGGCACGCGAGCGCGGCCTGCGCGTGATCATCGCCGGCGCCGGCGGCGCCGCGCACCTGCCCGGCATGACGGCCGCGAAGACCTCGGTTCCGGTGCTGGGAGTGCCGGTGCAATCGCAGACGCTGAGCGGACTCGATTCGCTGTTATCGATCGCCCAGATGCCGAGCGGCATTCCGGTCGCGACGTTCGCGATCGGTGCGGCGGGCGCGAAGAACGCCGCCTTGTTTGCCGCGGCGATTCTCGCCAACGAATTTCCTGCGGTTCACGCCGCCTTGGATGCCTTTCGCCAGGCGCAAACCGCAGCCGTGCTGGCAAAGCCCGATCCACGGCTATCTTGAAGCCGCGAAGACTCTCTCGCATTGGCGTCGTGGGCGCCGGTCAATTGGGGCGCATGCTGGCCTTGGCCGCCTACCCCTTGGGGCTAAGCGCCCTGTTCCTGGATCGCAGTGCGGATGCGCCGGGAGCCCAAATCGCGCCGATCTTGCTCGGTGATTTGGAGGATCCGGCGCGTTTGGCGGAGCTCGCGGCTCGCAGCGACGTACTGACCTTCGATTGGGAAAATATTTCCGGCGCGGCCTTGGCACCGCTCGCCAAGCTCGTGGCGATTCGGCCGTCGGCTGCCGCGCTGCAGGTCTCACAAGACCGGCTGCTCGAGAAGGCGCTGTTCGCGCGCCTGAAGATTCCGGTCGCCGCGCATGCGGCGGTCGATGACCTCGACGGCTTGCGCCGCGCGGTACAACGCCTGGGCGCACCCGGCGTGCTCAAGACTCGCCGCATGGGCTATGACGGCAAAGGCCAATTCGTGCTGCAGCAGGGCGCCGACATCGATGCCGCCTGGGCACAGTTGGGCGCACCGGGCTTGATCTACGAGAAATTCCAGCCCTTTTCGCGTGAGCTCTCCATCATCGGAGCACGCGACCAGAAAGGTCGCTTCGTGAGCTACCCGTTGTCCTCGAATACGCATAGCGGCGGCTTGCTGCGGTTCAGCGTCGCGCCCTATCGAAACGCGAGGCTAGAGTCTTTGGCGAAACGCCACCTGCGGCGCGTGATGGAGCATCTCTCGTACGTCGGTGTGCTGACGATCGAATTCTTCGTGGTCGGCGGCCGATTGGTGGCCAACGAAATGGCGCCGCGGGTCCACAATACGGGCCATTGGACCATCGAGGGCGCGGTCACGAGCCAATTCGAGAATCATGTGCGCGCGATCTGCAATTTGCCGCTCGGGAGCACCCGCGCTCTCGGGGCTACCGCGATGATCAATTTTCTGGGCACGCTGCCCGACCGGTCCAGCCTGCTCGGCATCGAGGGACTCGCGTTTCACGATTATGGCAAAGAGCCCCGGCCGGGGCGCAAACTCGGTCACTGTACGATCCTGCGAAGCAGCGCGGCGGACCGCAACCGGGCCCTTGCAGAGGCTCTAAAGTTGATCCGATGGACGTGAATCCACTAGGATTGATCCGGCCATGTACTTAGAACTCTTCAAACTCGCGGAACTTCCCTTCCGGCTGAGTCCGGATCCGCAGTTCCTGTATCTGAGCAAACAGCATGCACGCGCCAAGGCGTACATGGAATCGACCATCTGGTTCACCGACGGGTTTGTGGTGATCACGGGCGAAATCGGAGCCGGCAAAACCACTCTGATCGAGACGTTCTTGCGCGAACTCGAGCCGAACGTCGTCGTCGCTCAGATCAACCAGACGCAGCTGTCGCCGACCGAATTTCTGCAGACCGTGCTCGTGCAATTTGGCTTCGTCCCGTTCAAGATGAAGAAGCCGGAAGTGCTGACGACGCTCAATGATTTCCTCATGGAACAGCACACGCTGGGGCGACGCGTCCTGCTGATCGTCGACGAGGCACAGAACCTGAGCCATCGCGTATTGGAGGAGATACGTATGCTGTCGGGCTTCGAAACCACGAAGGAAAAGGCGCTGCGCATCATTCTCGCGGGTCAGCCGGAACTCAACGACAAACTGAACTCGCCGGATCTCGAACAGCTCACGCAGCGCGTGCGCCTGCGGTTCCACCTGTCGGCGTTATCGAAGGCCGAGACCAGCGCCTATATCGATCACCGCCTCGAAGTGGCCGGCTCGCAGGGACGCCGGATCTTCGCCGAAGATACTTATTCGACGATATTTCGCTACACCGCCGGGGTGCCGCGGCTCGTCAACACCCTGTGCGACACGGCCATGATGGCGGCCTTCGGACAGGATCACGACACGGTGTCGAGCGAGGATCTCGACGCCGCCATCCGTGAGTTACAGTGGGTCGAATACACGTCTCGAACCAACAGACTGCAGGCACTTCAGATGCCGGAGCCGAGGTCGGCGGCAAGCACGGCGAACGGCCCGGTCGTCGGCAGCATTCTGATCGCTCATGAAGGCAAGACGACGATCAAGCGCGAGCTGCGGCCCGGACGCATGGTGATCGGACGCACGATGGACAACGATTTGCAGATCGACAGCAAGTTCATCAGCAGACATCACTGTCAGATCGTGACCCAGCCGGATTCCTGCGTGATCGAGGATCTGAACAGCACGAACGGCATCTACGTTCAGTCTAAACGCGTGCGCCGCCACAATTTGAACGACGGCGACGTGATCGTCGTCGGTCAGCACGAGATCATGTATCTCGACGAACGCGTCCCGAGAGTGCGGGCCGCGCCGGACTTCGGCGACACCGAAACCTTCGAGAAGGTCGGCCAAAAACCCTGAGACGACGGCTCGGCTCAATCTCGGCCGACGATGATCTCCGAGAGTTTCGTGAACCAGGAATTGCGCCATCCCTCGACGCGCAGCTGCTCGCCCTTCGGCTTCGACGTGCGCTGCGCAGCGGCCAGCAGTTCCTTGGGAAGTTTGCTCTGGAAGGCAGCGGGCATTGTGTTGTCGGCCATGATAACTCCGTGAGTTGAGCGATTCGGTGATGCAGACTAGCGAGAGCCGTCGCCTTCGCAATGTGATTCAGTGCACGAAATCATCCGGCACAAACGCCGCGTCCGATAGACGTCGCCTACCGGCGACAGCGAGCCGCGCGGAAATCTTCTCCGCGCTTCGCGTCGCAGGCGCTCGGTCGCCGCCGCACAAGACATAACGCCGCGAGCGTCGATGTTGCGGTGGCGCGCCGCGAGCGTCGGCGCTACGGGGGCTCGTCGCGCGGCGTCGCTGGCGCGGGGCCGCGAGTCGCGGACGCGGCGGCGTCGCGTGTCACGCCCCTCGCTTTCGGATCGCGGTGATACGGCAGCCACTCGTAAATTTCCGGCGAGGTCTGTGGATACGTGAGGAACTCCTCGCGCGTCTCCACGACTTTATCGAACTTGCGTCGGTACAGGCGCCAGAGCGAGAACAGCGTGAACGCCGTGGTCAGCACGATCACGTAAACGAAAAATGCGCTCGGCGTCGTCAGTTGAATCGCATACGTACCGGTCGTCGGCCCGATCGCGGCGCCGAGCGCCCACACGAACAGCAGCGTCGAAGAGAGTGCGACATAATCGCTCATGACCGCGCGGTCGTTGGCATGCGCGACTCCGACCGCGTAGAGACTCTCGCCCAAACCGCCGAACACCGCAAACAGCGCGGCGAGCAGCAAGAAGGGCGTTTGGCGACCCACGGTGACGAGCACGGCCGCCACGGCAAGAATGCCCACGCCGAGGCCGATCAGCGCATATAGTCGATCGACCTTGTCGGAGAAGTAGCCGATGGGCCATTGCAAGACGAGGCCGCCAAGCGAGACGCAGGCCATCAACACGACGATGTGTTGTTGATCTAAACCGATGCGCTCGCCGAACAGGGGACCGACCGTCGTGAACGCGGTGAGTATCAGCCCGTTCAGCAAGCAGGCGAGCACGCTCGCCGGCGAGGTCCGCAGCGCCTTCGGAATATCGAGGGTCACACGTCGCGGCAGCACCGGCGCGCGCACGTCGATGGCCACCATCGGAACCAGGGCCAGTGTGGTCGCCATACCGGCGATGAACAGAAACTCAGGTCCCCGCACGTTGAGATTCTGCGCGAGCAACTGGCCAATACCGAAGAACAGGCCGTAGACCAACACATAGATCGTCAGCACACGACCGCGCTGCTCGTTCGGCACGAGCGCGTTGAGCCAACTCTCGACGATGATCGCGAGTCCGGCCGCATTCGCGCCGATCACGAACCGGAGCACGACGAGCAGTGCGATGTTGTCGGCGAAGTAAAGCCCGAGGATCGCCACTGATTTCAAACTCGCGAAGGTCGCATAGGCACGCTCCAAGCCGATCGGAGCGATCAATTTATGCGCATAGAGACAGGCGATCAGGAAGCCGATCGCCTCAGCCGTTGCGATCAGACCGATCACGCCGTCGGATATGCCCTGCGACGAAAATCGCAAGGGCAACAGGGAGCCGAGCACACCGGAACCCACCATGATCAGGGCGGTGCTGACCAGCGGCGGCACGACCCGCCACGGAATACCCGGGCGAGGAGTAGCACCGGCCTCGGCACCACGGGTGAGCAGGTTCACGGCGGGAATTCCACAGCGGCCGCTACGGCGACTTCGGCAGCGGCAGATCCAGTGGCGGCAATTCTGCTGCAGGCAGCGATGCATGCAAAATTCGCGCGAGCGTCGGCGCAATCCGGCGCATATCGATCTCACCGACCGAGAGTCCGCGCGGAATCCGCGGTCCCACCAACAGAAATGTCGAGCGCATTTCCGGATACTCCGGCGGAAAGCCGTGCATGCCGAGATTCGTGGGCGGACCGACCAGCGGCGGCGAAAAATCGAAGCCCAACTCGTAGCCGATCTTGAAGGCCACGAGAAAAGCGGCATCCGGAAAGCCGCGCGCGGCGACGATTTCATCGTGCGTCCAGATCCGTTCGATTCCATCGGCCGGATCCGCGGCCAGCTTGGCAAGAAGATCAGCGACGCGATCCTTGACCGCCTGATCCTGCGGATCGTGCAACATCACAGCCGCAGTGCCGCCCGCAGGCCAGGGGATGGCCTGCCAACTCGTGATCTTGTTCGCCTGATCGACCGTGAACAAGCCCGCCGCAAGGAATGCCGAATACAGGTTGACGTCGTGCGCGATCGGCGCGAAACCATGGTCGGAGACGATGCAAACCGTCGCTGCCCCCGGTGCGGCGTGTTCGGCTGCAGAGCGCAGGGCCCCGACGACCGTATCGAGTCGCTCGAGCACGCGATTGGCCGGCTCGCTGAACGGCCCGGACTTGTGCTGTTCGGTATCGAGGCCGGTCAAGTAGACGGTCATGAAGTCCGGGTGTTTGGTTTCGAGCACGCGGATCGCGAACCGCGCACGGATCTCGTCCTCGGCGACCGTTTCCTCCATACCGCCGGGGTATCGGCCGAGACCCGCCGATAATTCTGCTTCCAGACCGGGCGTGCTCAGCGCGCGCTGCAGCTTGAGGTCGTCGTCGGTTCCCGTGCGCCAGATTTGCGGCAGATTGTAAGTGATGTTGGCGGCAACGCTGGTGGGCCAGTAGACGTTGGCAGTCGTCAAATGGGCCGCCGCGGCTGCATCCCAAAGCGTCGGTACGCGAACGTCCTCGCGATACCAATACCAGCCGCGCTCGTTGCGGTTGAGCGGGTCGAAGGTCGTATTGGCATAGATGCCATGCTTGGCCGGCGACGCACCGGTCAGCAGCGTCATATGACTCGGATAGGTCAGCGTCGGCAGTACGCCGCGCACGCCGGTCGCATGCACGCCGTCAGCCAAGAATGCGCGCAGGTTGGGCAGCTTCAGCCCGTGCTGCTCCGCCTGCAAGATCGCCTCCGGCTTCAGGCCGTCGATCGAAATCAGCAGGAGCAAGGGCTTGGCTTGCGCGGCGGTCGCCGCGACGCAGGCCCAAACGGCCACGCTCAAGGCAAGGCATTGCAATCGGTGCGCGGTCTGGGAGCTTTTGAGCAGCATGTCGGGTGGCGAGCCTCATCGGGGGCGACGACCCCTGCGGGGTCGCGACAATGAACGATTCGGTAAGCTACCATGGCTCATGAATTTTCCGCATCTGTTTCAGCCGCTTCGGATCAAGGGCTGCACGCTCAAGAATCGGATCATGTCCACGGCGCACGACACCACGCTGCCGACCGACGGCACGGTCAACGAGGCGTTGGTCGCCTACCAGGAAGCGCGCGCGCGCGGCGGAGTGGGTCTCATCATCCTGCAAGTCTCCGGTGTGCATGAGACGGCGCGCTACACAAACCATGTATTGATGGCGACGGACGATGCCGCGATCGCCGGTTACCGACGCGTGGCCGAGGCCGTGCATCGATTCGACACGGTGCTGTTCGCGCAATTGTTCCACCCGGGCCGGGAGATTGCGGAGGCGGACGGCGGCCTCTTGAGCGTGGCCTATGCGCCCTCCAGTGTGCCGAGCGAGCGATTCCGCGTCATGCCGCAGGCACTGCGACCGCGACTGATTCGCGCGATCGTCGCAGGCTACGGTGATGCGGCAAGGCGCATGCAGGCCGCGGGCATCGACGGCGTCGAAATCGTTGCAAGTCATGGTTACCTGCCGTCGCAGTTCCTCAATCCGCGCCTCAACCTGCGCGACGATGCCTATGGCGGCGATCTCGACGGCCGGCTGCGTTTCCTGCGCGAGATCATCGCCGACGTGCGTGCCAAGGTCGCCGCGAGCTTCGTCGTCGGCTTGCGCATATCGGCTTCGGAGGCCGACGACCAAGGCTTGACCGAGGCCGAATGCACGCAGGCGCTTCTCGGCCTCGGCAATGGCATCGATTACGTCAACGTGACGCTCGGGACTTCGGCCAGCCTGGGCGGCGCCGTGCATATCGCGCCGCCGATGACCGCAAAAGTGGCTTATGTCGCGCCCTACGCTGCGCGGCTCAAGCAGCTGCTGCGCGTACCGATCTTCGTCACGGGGCGCGTCAATCAGCCGCAAGACGCGGAGCTCGTGATCGCGCGTGGCCAGGCGGACGTTTGCGGCATGACGCGGGCGCTCATTTGCGATCCGGAGATGCCGAACAAGGCCCGCGCGGGCGAGGCCGACGAGATTCGTGCCTGCATCGCGTGCAACCAAGCCTGCATCGGGCATTTTCACAAGGGCTACCCGATCTCATGCATCCAGAATCCCGTCTCGGGACGGGAACTACGTTTCGGCCGATTGGCGAACGCCGTGACCGCCAGGAACGTCTGGGTCATCGGGGGTGGCCCGGCCGGCATGAAGGCCGCCGCGGTCGCCGCCGAGCGCGGCCATCGCGTCACACTGTTCGAGGCCGAAGCGCGCCTCGGCGGTCAGGCGCTGCTCGCACAACTCTTGCCGGGTCGCGCGGAATTCGGCGGCATCGTCACCAATTTACAGCGCGAAGTGGCCAGAGCCGGAGTAACGATCCATACGCGGCAGCGGGTCGACCGTGCCATGATCGAGGCGCAAAAACCCGACGTCGTCATCGCCGCCACAGGCGCAAAGCCCTACTGGCCCGATTTTCCCCGCGAAGAGGCGCTGCAGATCGTCGACGCCTGGCAAGTGCTGCGCGAGGAGGCGCAAGTCGGCAGTTCGGTCGTCGTCATCGACTGGCGCGCCGACTGGATCGGCGTCGGCATCGCGGAACGCCTGGCGCGAGCCGGTCACTCGGTGCAGCTTGCCGTCGGCGGTATCGCGGCCGGCGAGAGTCTGCCGTGGTACGTGCGCGATGATCAGGCGGCCACCTTGCACAAGCTCGGCGTACGAGTATTGCCGTACATGCGCCTCCATGGCTGCGACCAGAGCAGCGTCTATCTGCAGCATATCGCGAGCGGCGCGGCCACGGTACTCGAGCCCATCGACACGCTGGTGTTGTGCACGGGCCACCGCTCGGTCATGGATCTGACCGAGACGCTCGAAGATCTGCCGATCGACTTGCGGATCATCGGCGACGGCGCGGCGCCGCGCACCGCCGAGGAGGCGGTCTTCGAGGGACTCAAGGTCGGCGCGGAGATTTGAGCACGGCGAGCACGCCATCGCCGTCCAGCTCGGTTGCAAATCCCGCCTGGCTCAAACGCGCGCTCACTTCCATCGCGAGATCCCGGCCGCGGCTCAACTTGTTCGGCGCGCCCGTGTAGTGAAACAGAAGGCCGCCGCGCTTGAGCACGCGCGCAAGCTGGCCGTAGAAGGCGCCGGAGTAGAGTTCGCCCGCGATGCCGAATCGCGGCGGGTCGTGCAGGATCGCATCGACCGATTCGTCGGGCAGCGTCCCGATCCGGCTGACCGTGTCCGCCAGGGTCAATTGCAGCACGGCATCCGGTGTCGGCGACCAGGGATTCAGTCCGCGCAGCCAAAGCACATCCGGATTCCTTTCAAACGACAGCACCCGAACGGCCCGTCCGGCCACGCACCAGGCCGCAAAATAGCCGAGGCCACCGCAGGTATCCAAAATCACTTTGCCGGATGGCCGAATCAAACCGACCTTGCGCTCGGCGTCGGCGTAGGGCGAGACTCGCGCGGTCGGCAACATCTTGATCCCGTCGATTTCGAAGGTGGGCGGACCCCACTCGGTGGGCACGAGTTTGATCAGTGAACCGTTGTAGCGCGATATCGCCTCGAATCCGGCGCCGGTCCAATGATAAATCGTGCGCTCTTTGCAGACCTCGAGACGGGGATAGCGCTTGCCCTGCCACAGCCACGCGTCGTCTAGCAGTTCGACGCTGGTCGTCGTGCGTTGCAGATCGAGTGAGCACTCGACGACCGTCTCGCCGGCCGCGCGCGCGGCGCGCCAGCGTTCGATCACCGCAAGAGTCAGCAACGGCCCCATGATTCACAAGCACCCACGTTTTCGGCAAGATGACTGGTCGATGAACAACATACCTCAAGCCGACCGTATCGGGGACCCACCATGATCAAGCAGCGAATTACTTTTTTGACCACAGCGACTCTCGTCGTGACGGCCTGGACCGTCATGTGCGGCGTAACGCGGGCCGAACCCGCGGCCGTGCCCCTCGTGACGAACAAGCCGGTCAAAGTGACCGCGGAGGCCGCGCGCGGACCGATCTTCAGCAGCAAGACCGCGGTCAAGGAGAACGGTCCTGATGGCCCGACGATCGATGTACTGCTGGCACGATCCAAGAACGGGCGCGTGGAGTCCGGGCTTTACAGCGCGGGGCCGTCCGAACAAGACATCGAGAGCTATCCGGAAGACGAGTTCATGTACTTCATCGAGGGAAGCGTCAAGCTGACCTCGGCCGACGGCAGCATGCTCGAAGTCAATGCCGGCGAAGGCGCCGCGATCCCGAAGGGCTGGAAAGGACACTGGTCGACACCGGGCTACAAGAAATACTACGTGACTTACGAGAGCGGCAAGGTGGCGAAGTGACGCCGTACACGCCATGAGCGATTCGCTGGCGCACATCACGGTGCTCGATTTGTCGCGCATTCTTGCAGGCCCCTGGGCGACGCAGGTGCTCGGCGATTTGGGTGCCGATATCATCAAGATCGAACGCCCCGGGACCGGCGACGATACGCGCGGCTGGGGGCCGCCGTTCGTACGCGATGCCGCGACCGGCAAGTATGCGGATGCAGCCTATTATCTCTGCGCGAATCGCAACAAGCGCTCGGTGACCGTCGATTTCACGACCCCGGAAGGCCAGGCGATCGTCGCGCGGCTCGCGCTGCGCGCCGATGTGCTCATCGAGAATTTCAAGGTCGGAGGCCTGGCGGCCTATGGACTCGATTATGCGTCCCTGAAGAAAATCAATCCGCGTCTGATCTATTGTTCGATCACGGGCTTCGGACAAACCGGGCCGTATGCGGCGCGGGCGGGCTACGATTTTTTGATACAGGCCATGGGTGGCCTCATGAGCGTGACGGGACGCCAGGACGGCGAGCCTGGCGCAGGCCCGCAAAAGGCCGGGGTCGCGCTCACCGACATTCTGACCGGTCTCTATGCGTCCATCGGCATACTGGCCGCGCTCGCCCATCGAGAGCGCACGGGCGAAGGCCAGTACATCGACGTCGCCCTGCTCGACGTGCAGGTGGCCTGCCTCGCCAATCAAGCCATGAATTACTTGGTCAGCGGCGAGGCGCCGCGCCGGCTCGGCAACGCGCATCCGAATATCGTGCCCTACCAAGACTTTCCGACCAGCGACGGTTTCATGATCATCGCCGTCGGCAACGACAGCCAGTTCGTGAAACTCTGTGCGGAGCTGCAAGTACCGGAACTCGCCGTCGATCCGCGCTACGTGCGCAATCAAGACCGGGTGGCGAACCGGAACGCGCTGATCGAAGCGCTCAGTACCGTTACGGTCCTGCAGCCGACGGCCCACTGGGTCGGCAAGCTCGAGGCAGTCGGCGTGCCCTGCGGGCCGATCAACGCACTCGATGCGGTATTTGACGACGCTCAGGTGCGCGCGCGCAAGCTCGCCATCACCATCCCCCATGCCGTTGCCGGCGCCGTCCCCTCGGTTGCGAGCCCACTCCGCCTATCGGGCACACCCGTCAGTTACCGAGCCGCGCCGCCGGCACTCGGAGCGCAGACGCGCGAGGTCCTTAAACAACTGTTGGATATGCCCGACGCAGAGATCGACACGCTGGCGCAGCAGGGCATCATTTAGGCGCAAGCCCGGCACGCTGAAACGCGCCACGCTCGAGCGAGCCGTGGCGCAATCATCCGGAGCAGTGGCTCCGGCTACACTCTGCGTACGAGCCACACGATCAATGCAATGATCAGGATGGTTCCGAGAATTCCGCCACCGTAATACATGAGCTTCTCCATTGACCTCGGGAAGCCCTAGGAAAACATCTAGATGACGGCGCCGTCCGTGCGCTCGCGTACGTTACCGGCGGCCAGCGGCTATCAGCCCGTGCCGCCGACCGTGAGTGCGTTTATGCGCAAGGTGGGTTGTCCCACTCCGACAGGCACCGACTGACCCTCCTTGCCGCAAGTTCCCACCCCGCCATCGAGCTTCAGGTCGTTGCCGACCAAGCTGACGCGCGTCAATACATCGGGGCCATTACCGATCAGGGTCGCACCCTTGACCGGCGCCCCAATCCTGCCGTTCTCGATCAAATACGCCTCGCTCGCCGAGAACACGAACTTACCGGAGGTGATGTCGACCTGACCGCCGCCGAAATTGACCGCGTACAAGCCCTTGTCGACGGAGGCGATGATCTCCTCGGGAGCGCGCGAGCCGGCGCGCATATAGGTGTTGGTCATACGCGGCAGCGTCATATGGGCAAAGGACTCGCGGCGCCCGTTTCCGGTCGGCGCATGGCCCATGAGCCGCGCATTCATCTTGTCCTGAATGTAGCCGCGCAGGATGCCGTTCTCGATCAGGACCGTGCACTGCGTCGGAGTGCCCTCATCGTCGACGTTCAATGAACCACGGCGCCGGTCGAGCGTGCCGTCATCGACGACCGTGATCTCGTCGCTCGCGACTTTCTGTCCGATCCGGTTCGAAAAAGCCGAGGTGCCCTTACGATTGAAATCGCCCTCGAGGCCATGGCCGATGGCTTCATGCAGCAGAATGCCCGGCCAGCCCGGACCCAGCACGACCGTCATCGTGCCCGCCGGCGCCGCCACCGCCTCGAGATTCACGAGCGCCTGACGCACGGCCTCGCGGCCATGTGCAAACGGCTGATCGCCGCGCAGCAACTCGTTGAGCCCGTAGCGTCCGCCGCCGCCGCTATAGCCTTGCTCGCGTCGGCCATTTTGCTCGACGATGACCGATACGTTGACCCGCACGAGGGGGCGCACGTCCGCTGCCAAGGTGCCGTCGCTCGAGGCGATCAGAACGATCTCATGAACGGCGGCAAGCGAGGCCATGACCTGTTTGACGCGCGGATCGATGCGCCGCGTTTCCGCATCGACGCGCATCAACCAGGCGACCTTGTCCTCGTCGGGAATGGAGTTCAGCGGATCCACGGGCAGATACAAGCGATGTGCCGGCGGACGGTCCCAGACCTTGACGGCGTTGCGCCCGCCGCTGTGCGCGATCGCGCGCGCGGCATCGGAGGCTTCGATCAGCGCGGGCAGCAGCACCTCGTCCGTATAAGCGAATCCCGTCTTCTCGCCGCTGATCGCGCGCACGCCGACGCCCTGTTCGACGCTGTAGGAACCGTCTTTGACGATGCCGTCCTCGAGCGACCAGGATTCCTCTCGGGAAAGCTCGAAATACAGATCGGCATAGTCGACGCCGCGGCTCAACACGGTGTCCAACACTTTGGACAAACGCCCTTCGTCCAGTCCCGATGGCCTCAGAATGGCGCGCTCGGCAATTTCGAACATCGTCGCATCGACTTCCGGAATGACGACGCTCATGCCGCTACTCCTGTCTCGCTGCGCGCGCCTAGACGCCGATTCAGGAGCGCCGGAAAATTAATGCGTGTCTCCGTCTGTTTGGCCAGATCGATCTCCGCAGTCACCACACCGACACCTCGTTCGATCCGTCCCATGACCTGACCCCAGTAATCGACGATCAGCGTATCGCCGTACGTTTCCCGGCCGCTCGTATGGGTGCCGGCCTGGGCCGGCGCCACGACGTAACAGAGATTTTCGATCGCGCGCGCGCGCAGGATCGTCTCCCAGTGTGCCTTGCCCGTCGGCACGGTGAAGGCGGCGGGCATCGCCAGCCATTCGGCGCCACGCGCCACGAGATCGCGGTAGAGTTCGGGAAATCGCATGTCGTAACAGACTGACATCCCGAGGCGTCCAACGGGCGTGTCCGCGACGACGATTCGATCGCCGGGCACCACGGTATCCGATTCGCGGTAACTTTCGCTGCGGCCCGGAATGGTCACGTCGAACAAATGGATCTTGTCGTAACGTGCAACGCGTTTACCGTCCGAGTCGAGCAACAGGGACGTGTTCGCGACCCGGCCGTCGGCTGCAACCTTGATATTGATCGTTCCGCCCAAAATCCACATCTTGAGCTTGCGCGCAGTATCGGCCAGGAAATGTTGCACCGGACCATCGCCGTCGACTTCCGCGATGCCGCGCTTGTCGACATCGCGCAGGCCGATGAACGCGAAATTTTCCGGCAAACACGCAATTTCCGCACCGGCGTCCTTAGCCTCGTACAAGAGCTTGCCGGCGGCCGCCAAGTTATCGGCGACGACATGACTCGAGGTCATTTGAATTGCTGCGACGCTACCCACTATGTCTCATCCATGTTGCTTACCGTCCGTCATTTGCTACCAGCCTGTTTCGGCGCCCCGGCGGTCGCGGCATTCGCGCCACCGCTGATGCGCTCGATGCTGGGGTTTTCCCAGGTTCCACCAATGTGATAATACGCCCGTGCGAGGCCCTTTAACGGCTGTTTGAACACTTGCGTGAACAGCAGCACGACCCCACCGACCACGGGACCCGCGGCAAAGGCACCGGCGATGCCCGCAATGGGCAGGCTGTTGCCGACACTGCCCGTGACAACCGCGGTTTGGTCATAGTCCCTGGCCTTCAAGCCGATGCGTCCAATCATGCCGATTTCCGCGGCCGGCCCTTTGATCAAGACGTTGTCGGTAAAGGCATTGCCGCCACGCAAATCAAAATCCCCACGCGCCGAATCGAAGGCCAGACCCTTGTCGGTCAAATCGCTGAAGTCCAAGGCCAGGCGGCGCGGCAGCGCGGTCAGACTCGCGAGTCCCAGGACCCGTCCCGCACCGGGTTTGACCCCCAGCAATTGCCCCTTCTCCATCGAGACTTGGACGTGACCGACCGCCTCGCTGAGCGCCTCGGCGCTGGGTGCGCCGACCCAATTCAGGTCGACATCGACATGCCCCGTCTTGGCGGAAATCACGTCGGCCGAGCCCAGCTGCGCCAAGGTCGCCTCGACGTCGGTGCTCGTCAGTGTGCCTTGCAGATGACCGAGGCCCGCGTCCTTGCCGCGCCATTCCCCCCGGGCGGTGATGTTGAAGCTCGGGCTCGTGGCGCTCAGCTGATCCAAACTGATGCCGTCGTCGTGCTTGGACAGCGTTGCCTGCACCTTGCCGAAATGCGCTTTGGACCAGGTGAAGTCGTCGACGGAGAATCGCATCGCGGGCACGCTGCGCGGATTGGCGCTAGTGCTGTCCGATGAACCGGCAGCGGCCGTGGCGTTCGCAGCCGCGGCCGCGCCATCGCCGCTCGGGGCCAGCGAATTATCGTCGAGCGCGATACGATCGAACTGCAGGTCCCATGGCTCGGGGGAACCGATGGCCATGGGCATCGAGATCGTGCCGGTGAGATTTGGTCCGGCGACCGCCAAGTGCCAGCGATCGCCGCGCGCGGAAACGTTCAAGCTCACGTCGCGGAACAACAAGCCGATGAACTCCACGGCGCCGATCTCGAGATCGGCCGTATGCAGGTAATAGGTCAGCGGTTTACCGGATTTTTCCGGCGTGATCAGACGCAGCCAGCCGCTCAGATCGAGGCTATCGATCCGGCCGCCGACGTTGACGAGTTGCGTATCGCTGAACACCGGATCCGCCTCGCCGAACATGACCGCTGCGTGCGTCAGCTGGCTGCTGTCACTATCGGGATCGGGCTCGAACATGAACACTCCGCGCAGTATCGAGCCGAGCCCGATATTGATCTGGCTGCCCCCGACGCTCGGCCACTGGATATCGAGCCACGACGGGAAGGGCCGGCCGTAGGGTTTCGACAAGGGTTGCGGCAACCCGATGTTCAGCCCGGCGAGGCTGCCCGTCACGTGCAATGAGCGTTCCCGCGCGGGATCCGGCGCCAATTTGAGCACCGCATGCCAGTCGGACAAACCCTGCAGCGGCATGTTGGCCGGCAGGCCCATGGCGGCATGCAGCGCCTCCCCGGTCAAGGTGCCGCGAATGTCCAGTTGAGTTCGTGTCAGCGGGCGCGCCTTAGGTGCACGCGCTTGCGCGCGGAAGGCGCCGCCGAGCAGCCGACCGTGCAGATCCGCACGCGCCAGTTGTCCGCCATCGATCGTGAAGTCCCCGTTCAGCTCGGTCGCGGTCAGGGGCAGGCCCGGTCGATTCAGAGTCGCATCGTGCATCTCGGCCTCCACCAACACGCGGCGATGCATGAAATCCTTGAACGGCAGGAACAGTTCGACCTTCGTGTGCAGAGCGCCGTGTGCCGCGACGCTCGAGAAAAACCTGCCGGTGAGTGCGTCGACGGGCGTCGCCCTCATGAACTTGACGATATCGCCGGCATCCCCGCCGGCGGCAACATGCACCGTGAGCTCACCGGTCTTGAAATCGGGAAATAAAGCGTCGCCGCTCTCCAACCGCACATCGTCCACGGTGCCCGAGCCCAGCGTTGCCGTCATGCCCTCGTCGCGAAATTCGAGCCGCCCCGCCAGATCCTGGATTCTGGGCCAATTCGCTTGGTAGTCGAGGTTTACGGCCGAAAAGTCCGCGCGCGCCAGGAAATAGCCGCTGCGGTCGCGGAACGGGAACTTGCGCAGCGGACCTTGCAACGCGATGTCGGCGTGCGTCAGGCGGCCGGCCACGAGCGCACGGTTCAACCAATCGATCGTTTTCGGCGCGATCACCGCTTTCGGCAGATAGCGATGTGCCGCGGCCACATTACCGTTATCCAGTTGCGCCGCGAGCGTTAAGTTCGGGGAGTCGCCGTTACCGGGCAAGCGGAGCGCAAGGCGCGCGTGCAGTTGCGCATCATGGGTCGTGATAAGCAGCCCCGGCGTGGCGAGCAGCAGCCCATCGGCATCGTGCCGCCAGTAAACAACGGCATTGGCGGTCTCGAGATCGACCGGCTCGGACCATTGCACCGGCCAGGCGACATGGCCGCCCGCGGCGTCGAGATCGATGCGACCGCCGTTCTGATCGCCGACGATCTCGCCCGAGATGCCGCGCGCCCCGGGCGCGAGGCCGACCGGCGCAAAGCCGATGTTCTTGAAGCGCGCACGCACCTGCATCTGCCACGGATTATCGACCAGCACACGTTCCAGATCCAAATGCGCATCGAACCACTCGCCGGTCGGCGCGATCGCGAGCAGCCGCTCGCGCAGCTCGGAAGCCGGCAACAGGCCGAGCAGCGGCAGCAAGCCATCGGCACGCAAATAGTCGGCCCGCGCGTGCAGGTCGACCAGGCCGGCGGTTGCGGTCCGCCAGGTCACGTCGAATTGCGAGATGGGATCGGTGTGGCCGGCCTGCAAGGCACGCAGTCGGCGCCCGCGCAGACTCCACCGATCATTGCTGTGGGTCAGAGTCACGAGGCCCGCGATCTGATCGAACCGGGTCTGCGGACCGACGCCGATCTGTGTCCGAACACCGTGCGCATCGAATTCCAGTGTGGCGGCGGCGAGTGTGCCGCCCGCACCATTGGCAACCAGTTCGAACGTGCCCTGACCCGTGTCCAGATTGGCCAGGTACTCGGGCAGCAAGAGGTGCCATCCCGAAAACACGACGTCACGCGCGTGCATGTCGACGTTCCACGCCAGGGACTCCAGATCGCCGATGCCCTGCGCCGCGCCGGTCGCACTCAAGCCGCCGCCGAGGCCTGGCGGCAGGCGCGCGGCGAGCTTGAAGGCGAGCCGATTCGACTCGCGCCGCAAATCGAGATCGACCTTGTCGAGCACCAACTCAGGCAACGCGGCATTCCAATGCTCGATCGTGAGCCGACCGCCCCGAATCTGGACATCTCCGGCCGGCAAGTCGTCCAAGGTCAGGCGCGAGCTGCCCACGTTTTGCTCTTGCAACTGGATCTCGGAAGCCAGCGCAAACTCTTGCGGGCCGACACGCGTGAGCACGATGTTGGGCTCGTCCAGCCCTACGCGGCCGGCGAGGAGCTTGCCGCTGCGGAACCACTCGCCGATATCCGCCCCGATCCGACCGCCCGCGGCGCGTGCCAGGACCCGCTGATCGTCCTTGGAGCGCAGTTCCAGCTGGTCGAAATACAGCTCCGGTCCGTACCAATGCAGGCGCGGAGCCACATGCGCGAAGCGGATATAAAATCCGGTTTGCCGGTGCACCCAGTCCTTGATCTCGACCTGATACGCCGGCACCCGGTCGAGCGCGAGCTTCAGCCCCAGCATCAGCAAGAGCACCAGCGCCAGGAAGCCGGACAGACCGTAGAGCAGGAATTTTCCGAACTTACGCAAGCGCATTTACATCAGCACGACATCGTATTGATCGACAGAGTAGAGGGATTCGGGCTGCAGTTTGATCGGCTGGCCGGACAACGCCTCGAGCTCGTTCAGCGCGGCCGAGGCCTCGTCGAGCAAGCGTTCAACGACATCAGGATGCGCCAGCACCCGCAATTGCCGGCCCTTGGCCACGCGCGTCTGGCGCAGAATTTCACGAAATATCTCGTAACAAACGGTTTCAGCCGTTTTTACGAATCCGCGACCATCGCAGCTTGGACAAGCCCGGCATAGGACATGTTCCAAACTTTCGCGCGTACGTTTGCGTGTCATCTCGACGAGCCCGAGCGGCGAGACCGAGGAGATGTTGGTCTTGACATGATCCCTGCTCAAGGCGCGCTCGAGCGCCTGGATCACCTGCTGTCGGTGTTGCGATTCCTCCATATCGATGAAATCGATGATGATGATGCCGCCGAGATTGCGCAGACGCAGCTGCCGGGCGATCGTCGCGGCGGCTTCCAGGTTCGTGAGAAAAATGGTCTCCTCGAGATTGCGGTGGCCGACGAAAGCACCCGTATTGACGTCGATAGTGGTCATCGCCTCGGTTTGATCGATGATCACGTATCCGCCGGACTTCAAGGAAACCTTGCGCTCCAGCGCCTTGTGCAATTCCTGCTCGACCTGATAGAGCTCGAATACCGGCCGATCGTCGGTCACGAGTTCGATGCACGGCAGCGCTTCGGGCATGAAGCTCGTGGCGAATTCCTGCATCTCCCGGTAGACGCCCTGTTGGTCGACGAGCACCCGCGCGACGTCGGGACCCAGCAAATCGCGCAACACGCGCAGATGCAGGGGCAAGTCCGCGTGCACCAGGTTGCCGGGCTGGGTTCGCAAGCCCTTCTGGCGGATGAATTCCCACAGTTTGCGCAAATACACCATGTCGGCCTGCAAGGCCGCAGGCAGCGCATCCTCCGCGGCGGTGCGCACGATGAAGCCGGCGCTTTCGTCGGCGTTCGTAAAGCCCTGCACGACACTGCGCAAGCGCTCGCGCTCGACCTCGTTCTCGACTCTTGCGGAGACACCGACACCGGTGCCGTGCGGCATATAGACCAAGTAGCGCGAGGGCAGCGTGATGTAGGTCGTCAGCCGCGCGCCTTTCGTGCCGAGCGGATCCTTGACCACCTGGACCAGAACCTCATTGCCCTCGACGATGAGGTTGCGGATATTGTCGCTGCGCTCCCCATCCGCAAGGGCACCGACGCGTTTCGGATCGACGATATCCGAGGCATGCAAAAAGGCGGTTCGCTCCAGACCGATCTCGATGAATGCCGCCTGCATGCCGGGCAGCACGCGCGAGACGCGGCCTTTGTAAATATTACTGATCAGGCCGCGACGACTGGCGCGTTCGATCAATACCTCCTGCACGACGCCGGATTCGACCACGGCAGCACGCGACTCCTGCAGACTCGCGTTGATCAGAATCTCGGTGCTCATGACCGGCGCCAGCGCGGCACGGCGGCGGCGTCCAACAACTCAGCAGTCTCGAACAGGGGCAGCCCCATGACGCCGGAATAACTGCCGCGTAAGTTCGCCACGAAGGCGGCACCGAAGCCTTGGATCGCATACGCGCCAGCTTTTCCGACCGGCTCACCGGTCTCCCAATAGGCCAGGCATTCCTCGCGCGAGATGTCGCGAAACGTGACTTCGGTCTGCGCAAGTCTGACCCCCGCCCCGTCCGCCGTGCGCAACGCCACCGCGGTCAAGACCTCGTGCATGCGCCCCGACAAGCGCTGCAATAGCTCGAGCGCGTGCTCGCGATCGCGGGGCTTGCCGAGGATCTGCCGATCGAGCACGACGGCGGTGTCGGCGCCCAGCACGGCGGGACCCGAAGTCATTCGCCAACCGGCTTCCGCCTTGGCTGCCGCCAACCGGGTGACATACGCCGGCGCGGCCTCGCCGGCACGCGTGGACTCATCCACGTCGGCGGCGACCGGCTGATAAGGGACGCCCATTTGTTGCAATAATTCGCGCCGTCTGGGGGATCCGGACGCGAGATATACGAAGCGAATAGACATCGGAGCAGGATAGCGCAACGAACGAGCGAGGCTCGAATTCAAGCGCAAGCTCAGGCCCGATGGTAGGGGTGGCCGGCAAGCAGGCTCATGGCCCGATAAATCTGCTCGGCGACGATGACGCGCACCAGGGCGTGCGGCAAGGTCAGCGGCGACAAAGACCATTGCTGATCAGAGCGGCGCACACAATCCGCGGACAGGCCGTCCGGACCGCCGATCAGGAGCGCAAGCGGCCGTCCGTCTTGCAGACGGCGTGCGAACCATTCGCTGAGCTGCGCGGTATTCATGGACTTGCCCCCCACCTCGAGCGCAACGACATAGTCGTCGGGCTTGAGCGCGGCAAGCATTTGTACGCCTTCGCGGGCGATCGCGGGCTGGGGATTTTCACCCGGCCTGCGCGTCGCGATCGGGATTTCCAGGAGCTCGAGGACCAGCGGCGTGCGCAAACGGCGCTGATAATCCTCAAATCCGGTATTGACCCATTCCGGTAAACGGGTGCCGGCGGCAAGCAAGCGACATTTCACGCCAAAGCCGCCGACTGCACCTCAGGCGCGCACCGCGGCGCGCTTCGATGCGGTCATGTCCCACAGCTTTTCGAGGCCGTAGAACTCGCGCACGCGCGGCAACATGATGTGTACGATCAAATCATGCAAATCGATGAGGACCCAGTCGCTATCCTGCTGGCCCTCGACGCCATGGGGCCTGAAGCCCGCTTGCTTGGTCTTCTCGACGACGCGCTGCGCCACCGAACGCACGTGTCGGTCCGACGTGCCGCTCGCGATGACCATGGTATCCGCGATGTCGGTCAGGCCTCGTACGTCGAGCACTTTGATCTCGAGCGCCTTCATGTCCTCGAGCGCGGCAATCACGACCGAACGCAAGCTGGGCTGCAGCGGTTCCGTGGCCGGTCCTGACTTCTTCGGCTTACGCGGCGCGGGCTTTGGGGCGGGCCTCTTGCCGGCCGCTTTGGCGGACTTTTTCGCGCTTGTCTTTGCCGTCGCAGAGGCGGTCGTCTTCGCGGAACCCGTCGGCTTCTTGGCAGTCTTCTTTTTTGGTTGCGACACTAAGTAACTCGTGTTTTGGAATAACAATTCGCCTCTAGTATGAGCTTCCGCACGGAATCCGGCATCAGGAACCGTGGATCCCGACCCATGGCAATCAACTGGCGCACGTCGGTCGAGGAAATTTCAAGTTGCGTCACGGCATGAATGTAAATGCAACCAAAGCGTGATTCATGCAAATCGTTGACGCGTCCCGTGCCGCGATCGACCAACAACTCCCCGAGCGGCCCCATGCCGGGCGCGCGCCAGCCGGGCCTGTGAGCCACGACCAAATGCGCCAGGTCGAAGATCTCGCGCCATTGATGCCACTTGGGCAGACTCAAGAACGCGTCCATGCCGACGATCAGGCAGATGCTGCGATCCGGATATTCATGGCGCAATTCGGCCAGCGTTTCCACGGTATAGGAAGGACCCTGCTTGCGGATTTCGCGATCGTCCACGACGAAACCGGGCTGACCGGCGGTCGCGGCCTGGACCATGCTCAGGCGCTGTTGCGGATCGGCCAGGGGATGATCGCGGTGCGGCGGATTGCCGGCGGGGACGAAACGAATTTCCTTGAGACGCAGGGCCTGTTGCAATTCGAACGCCGTGCGCAAGTGCGCATAGTGAATCGGATCGAAGGTCCCGCCAAAAATCCCCATGGTCATGAGGCTACCCTGCCTGAAACACCGTTCGGTTGCAAAGCGCCTGCGAGTGTCGCGGCGAGGCCGGTCAGCGCCGACCAGGGATCACCGGGCGCCAGACCCTTGATGATGCGATCGACGAGGCTCGCACTTCTGAGCAAATCCGCGAGCGGCAAACTACGCAGTCGGGCCAGGGCTGCCGGGGACGGTGTCGCCGCAAGATTCCAGGCGCTGCCGCGCTGGGACGAGCGCAAACGATTGCGTTCGCTCGCCTGCCAGAGTCCGCGCAGCTCGCGCACGAGCGCCCACAGAATCAAGGTCGGCTCCACGCCCTCGCTGCGCAGCCCGAGCAGAATCCGCAGCGCCCGCACGGCCTCGCCGGCCGACGCGGCCTCGGCCAATTGGAAAACGTCATAGCGGGCGCTATCGGCGACCGACTTCAGAACCAAGGCCTTGCCGATCTTTGCGCCACCGGCCAACAAACTGAGCTTGTCGAGTTCCTGGGCGGCGGCGAGCAGATTCCCCTCGACCCGCAGCGCAATGAGTTCGGCGACGCCGGGTTCCATTTCGATGCCCTTGCGTTTCGCGCGCGCGAGCAACCACGCCGGCAACGCAGCCGTGCCGACCGGCCAGACGGGCACCCAGACACCGCGCTGGGCAAAGGCCTGAACCCAGACGGCATCCCCCGCTTTCTTGTCCAGCTTTTCGGTGAGCACGAGCGTGATGACATCCGGCGGCGGATCGCCGGCGAGCGCAATCAATTGCGCCGCGCCTTTATCGGGCTTGCCCGTGGGCAGCCGCAACTCGACCAGGCGACGCTCGGCAAACAAGGACAGCGACTGCGTCGTGCCGCGCAACTCTTCCCAATCGAAGCTGCGATCGACGAAGAACACGCTGCGCTCGGTGTAACCGGCCGCGCGTGCGGCGCCCCGGATCGCATCGGCGGCCTCACCGACCAATAAGGGCTCATCGCCCGACACCAAATAGACCGGCGCAAGACCGGCTTTGAGTGCGGCCGGCAATTGCTCGAGATTCAGACGCGCCATCGCAGGACCATCAATGCAAGGCCGCGGCGAGTGTTTCGATACGCGCGCGCGCGGCCGCATACTCCTGCGCCATGCGCGCGACCAGATCGTGCACGGCGAGGATGTCTTGGATGCCGCTCACGCTTTGCCCCGCACTCCAGATGTCTTTCCAGGCTTTGCGTTCCGCCGTGCCGGCCGACGCGAAATTCATCGCGTTCTTGCCCGCTTCCGGCAGTTTGTCGGGATCGAACCCCGCCTGGATCACGCTAGCACGCAAATAGTTGCCGGCGACACCGCTGAACAGCGGCGTATAGACGATCTCTTCGGCGCGACTCGCGACCAGCATCTGCTTGTAGGCTTCGCTCGCGTTCGCCTCCTCGGTCGCGATGAAGCGCGTGCCGAGATACGCAAGATCCGCGCCCAGCGCCTGCGCCGCCAGGACATCGGCACCCGTGCTCATGGCACCCGCGAGAATCAGCGTGCCCGAGAACACCGAGCGGATTTCCTTGACCAGGGCGAACGGACTCAGGATACCCGCATGGCCGCCGGCACCGGCGCAAACCGCGATGATGCCGTCGACACCCTGCTCCGCCGCTTTCTGGGCATGACGCAGATTGATCACGTCATGGAACACGACGCCGCCGTAACCGTGGACCGCCGCAACCACCTCGGCGGGGGGCCGCAAACTCGTGATGATGATCGGCACACGATGTTTCACGCAGAGAGCGAGATCGTGTTCGAGCCGGTCGTTGCTGGCATGCACGATTTGATTCACTGCGAATGGCGCAACGGGCAACTCAGGATGCTTGGCCGAGTAGACGGCGAGCTCTTCGGTGATCTGCGCCAGCCAGTCGTCGAGCAGTGACGCGGGCCGGGCATTCAAGGCCGGAAACGACCCGACGATACCAGCCTTGCACTGCGCGATCACGAGCGCCGGTGTCGATACGATGAACATGGGCGAACCGATTACGGGCAAGCGCAATCGGCCGGCAAGAATTGACGGTAAGGGCATCTCGACATTATGGCTCAGTTGCCGGCCTCGCACACGCCGGGGTGAGCGCTTGGGCGCGAGTCGAGTACACTGCGAATCATGGAATTCTCATCGCTGAAGTTCGAGCGCCGCGAACACGTGGCCTATGTGACCCTCAATCGACCGGACCGCTTGAATGCGCTCGATCTCGGTTTGATCGCGGAACTGACGGCGACCGCGGCCGCGATCAGCGCCGATCCGCAGATACGCGCTGTCTTGCTCGCCGGCGCGGGCCGCGCATTTTGTTCGGGTGCCGACCTCATGCGCGGTGGCATCGTCGAGGGCAGCGGCACGGGGCCGGGCGCGGCGGTCGGCTTGAGCTTGCGTGAACACTTCAATCCGATGGTGATCGCCTGGTACGGCCTGCGCGTGCCGGTCGTCGTTGCCGTGGCGGGGGTGGCCGCGGGCGCAGGCGCGAGCCTCGCACTGTGCGGTGACATCGTTTTGGCGGGCCGATCGGCCAGCTTCCTGCAATTGTTTGCGCCGAAACTTGGACTGATGCCGGATCTGGGCAGCACGTTTCACCTACCACGTGCCGTGGGGTCGGCTCGCGCCAAGGGGCTCGCCATGCTTGGCGATGCGCTGTCGGGCGGGGAGGCCGCCGACTGGGGGCTGATCTGGGCTTGCGTCGAAGATACGGAATTGGCCTCTGCGGCCGAGGCGATGGTGCAAAGGCTTGCGCGCGGCCCGGGGCAAGCCTATGCGCGGATCAAGGCGCTGTTCAACGCGGAACTGCCCCAGACGCTGGAGGAGCGCTTGGCGGTGGAGGCGCGCGAACAGGCTGCACTCGCCGACAGCGCGGATTTCGCGGAAGGGCTGCTCGCGTTTCGCGCCAAGCGCGCCCCGGAATTCAAGGGCCGCTAGTGTCTCGGCGGCCGATGCGGCGGATCGGGATGCGGACCTCGCCGCCCGGCGTCGAGGCCTGCGGGGGCTTCGCTGTGCCGCAATCGTCGCAGCCGCCGCAGGCTCCGCCGCTCTTCGCGGCTTCGCCCAGGATGCGCTTGCGCAGCGACTTCGGCCCGAGCGCGAGCACCGCATAGCCGACGGCAGCGAGCAACACGATGCCAACCAAGCCGATGTCGACGATGTGCTGCATCAGAACAGACTCGCGATTCGATACGTGATGAACGATGCCGCGTAGGCAAGCCCGAACATGTAGGCCGCCATGATCAGCGGATAGCGCCAGGAATTGGTTTCGCGCTTGACGGTCGCGAGCGTCGACAAGCACTGCGGCGCAAATACGTACCAGGCGAGCAGGGACAAGGCGGTCGGCAGGCTCCAGGAGTGTGCGATCAGGGGCGTGAGCGCATTGCCGACGTTCTCACCGGTGGCCGACAAGGCGTAGACCGTACCCAAGGCACCGACGGCGACTTCGCGCGCAGCAAGTCCCGGCACGAGTGCGATCGAAATCTGCCAATTGAATCCGATCGGTGCGAACAGCACGGCAAGTGCCGCGCCGAGATGACCGGCGATGCTGTATTGAATCGCGGGCCCCGTGGCGCCCGGCGGCGGGGCCGGATAGGAACTCAAGGCCCAGAGAATCACCATGAGCGCGAGAATGATGGTGCCGACCCGCGTCAGGAAGATTTCGATGCGCTGCCACAGACCGATCATCAAATTGCGCAGATTCGGCCAGTGATAGGCGGGCAACTCCAGCAGAAGCGACTGAAACCGCGCGCCCGGGCCACGTCGCTTCAGCACGAAGGCAACGGCCATCGCCGAGAGCACGCCGACGATGTACAAGGCGAACAGGACCAAGCCTTGCAGCTGCAAACCACCCCACAGCGAGCGCTGCGGGATGAAGGCGCTGATGATCAGCGCATAGACGGGCAGACGCGCCGAGCAAGTCATCAAGGGAGCGATCATGATCGTCGCGAGTCGGTCGCGCGGATTTTGGATCGTGCGCGTCGCCATGATGCCCGGAATTGCACACGCGAAGCTCGACAAAAGAGGGATGAAGGCACGCCCGGAGAGACCGACGCTGCCCATGATCCGATCGAGCAGAAAGGCGGCGCGCGGCAAATAGCCCGAATCCTCGAGAATCAGGATGAAGAAAAAGAGAATGATGATCTGCGGCAGGAAAACGAGCACGCTGCCGACCCCGGCCAGCACACCGTCGACCAGCAAGCCCTTGAAGATGCTCGGCGGCAGCAACCCGCCGAGCCAGCCACCGAGGCCATCGACGCCGGCTTTGATCGCGTCCATCGGCATCTGCGCCCAGGCGAACACGGCCTGAAAGACGAGGAACAAAACGGCGGCAAGAATCAACGGGCCAAGCACTGGTTGCAGCACGATCGCATCGATGCGATCGCTGAGCGTGAGGCCCTCGACCCGATCGGCACCCACGGCGCCGAGGATACGCCGCACTTCGAACTGATCGTGCTCGATGTCGGCGGCCGTCGGCGTGTGCCACTCGACGGCTTGGCGAGCACCCGTCGGCTTGTCGATCCCATCCAGAATGGCAATCAAGGAACGTACGCCGCCCGCTTTGACGCCGACGGTCGCGACCACGGGGACGCCGAGCTCCTTGGACAATCGGGACGCATCGATCGCAATTCCCTTGCGCCGCGCGAGGTCGCTCATGTTGAGTGCGACGACCATGGGCAGCCCCAGGCGTTTGAGGCTCAGCACCAAGCGTAGGTTTTGGCGAAGATTGGTCGCATCCGTCACGCAAACGACGAAGTCCGGTTGCGTCTCTTCGGCCCGACGGCCGAGCAGTATGTCGGCGGTGACCTGCTCGTCGGGCGTCAAGGGATCGAGGCTATACGCACCCGGGAGATCGAGAATACGTACGCGGCGTCCCGATGGCGTCAGTAATGTGCCCTCTTTGCGCTCGACGGTGACGCCTGAATAGTTGGCAACCTTCTGGCGGCTGCCGGTCAGCAGGTTGAACAACGCGGTCTTGCCGCAGTTCGGATTGCCCACCAGGGCAATCAAGGGGCCGGACGCGGGAATCGAGGGTGCGTCCATGCCGCTTCAGACCGTGCGGGTCTGCTCCGGACAAACGCGAATGCAAGACGCTTCGAACAGGCGCAAAGCAAACGTACCGGTCCCGACGCGCACCGCAATGGGCTCTCGCGAAAACAGGCCGCGACCGACGATGCGCACCAATTCACCCGGCAAGAAACCGAGTTCGGAGAGACGCCGCGTGAGCTCGGGTGGCGCAGCCGTATCGACCGGCCCCACTGAGACGACACGCGCCAAGGTTCCGGAGGGAAGCTCGCTTAGGCCTACGTGAGGGCGGTCGGCGCAGGAATCGTGTTTGCGGCTGGGAGTATTCATGACCGGATTCTATATGAGAATCATTCCTATTACTATTCGCTATGGCACCACGTCAATGGCACCGCGCGTGCTTGGTGTAAAACCGTATATTGCACCGCCGCAATATTGCCCAAAAGCCGGAAGCCGGCAAGAAGCAAGCCAAAAGCAGGCAATAGTTCCTGATAATCTTAAGCCTCAATCGAGCCTGGGACGGCATTGTCATGGCCACGCTTTTCGAAAAGATCATCGCCGGCGAGCTTCCGGCTCATATCCTGTTTCGGGATTCGCGCGTCATCGCCTTCCTGGACATCCGCCCTGCTGCGCCGACCCATGTGCTGATCGTGCCGATCAAGCCAATCCCGACAGCCAACGACATCGCCGACGAGGACGAAGCGCTGATCGGGCACATGGTGATTGTGGCCCGGGATATTGCGAAGCAGCAAGGTATAGCCGAGAACGGCTACCGCTTGATCATCAATTGCAACGCGGACGGCGGCCAGGAGGTCTACCACCTGCATCTGCACCTGCTCGGCGGCCGCCCCCTCGGGCCGATGGTGCAGCGGTATTAATTTTTATCTAATGAGACGACGATAACAAAGGACAAGGCGATGAAGAAAAAGAAGACCGCGCCCGCTGCAGCGAAGCGCTCCAAGACGACTCGAGCAACGGCCGCTCGGCCTCCCAAGTCGACGACTCGAGCCAAGCGGGCGCCCGTGAAACGGGCGACGCCGGTCAAGCGATCCGCACCAGTCAAGCGGTCCGCGCCGATCAAACGCCCGTCGCCCCTAGCGGACGGCGGCGGCGAAGCGCGCCGTCAGCTATATCCGCCGATCGAACCCTACCGGCAGGGATATTTGCGGGTTTCCGAAATTCACGAGATCTATTACGAGGAATCCGGCAATCCGGCCGGCAAACCGGCGGTCTTCCTACATGGTGGACCGGGCGCCGGTTCCGACAAGCGCGCACGGCAATTCTTCGACCCGCAGCACTACCGGATCATCGTATTCGATCAGCGCGGCTGCGGGCGCAGTCGGCCCAGCGCCAGCCTCATCGAAAACACGACTTGGCATCTGGTCGCCGATCTCGAACGCCTGCGTAAGCATCTCGGCATCGAACGCTGGCTGGTGTTCGGCGGCTCATGGGGCAGTACGCTCGCGCTCGCCTATTCGGAAGCGCATCCGGAACGCGTCACGGAAATCGTCTTGCGCGGTATTTTTTTGATCCGCTACGCCGAGATCCGCTGGTTCTACCAACACGGGGCCTCCGAGATTTTCCCCGACCGCTGGGAGTCCTACCGGGATGCGATTCCCGAGGACGAACGCGACGACTTCTTGAACGCCTATTACAAGCGCCTGACCGGCACCGATCAACGCGCGGCCCTCGCCGCGGCGCGAGCCTGGTCGGTCTGGGAAGGCTCCACGAGTTTCCTGTACAGCAACTTCGACAACATCAAAAAATGGGCCGAGGATCATTTCGCGCTCGCCGTCGCGCGAATCGAGTGTCATTACTTCGTCAATCGCGGCTTCCTGCGCAGCGAGACGCAGTTGCTCGAGGATGTCGCGCGTATCAGGCACATCCCCGCAACGATCGTGCAAGGCCGTTACGACGTCGTCTGCCCGGCGACCACGGCCTGGGATTTGCACAAGGCGTGGCCGGAAGCCGATATGCGCCTGGTACCGGATGCGGGTCATTCAGCGTTCGAGCCGGGCAATACGCATGAACTGGTGCTCGCCACCGATCGCTATCGCAGTCGTTAAGGACCCCGCGATGCCAGTCATGGGATTGCGCTTGCGCGCGCGAATGCGAGCCTGCGCCTGTGCGGCAACTGCGGTGCTGCTGCTCGCGGCTCTTCCCGCGCCGGCGGCGACGAAACTGCTGCGCTTTCCGGACGTCTGGCAGGACCGCCTCGTCTTTACCTATGCCGGCGACCTGTGGACGGTCGGCACGCAAGGCGGGACGGCAACGCGGCTCACGGCGCATCCCGGCCTCGAGTTGTTCGCGAAATTCTCACCGGATGGCCGGACGCTCGCGTTCACAGGCCAATACGGCGGCGACGAACAGGTCTACGTGATGCCGTCCGGCGGCGGCCAGCCGCGGCAACTGACTTTCTACCCCGCTCCGGGACCGCTTGCGGATCGTTGGGGCTACGACAACCAGGTCTATGGTTGGACGCCGGACGGGAAGTCGGTGTTGTTCCGGTCTGCGCGCGACGGCTACATGCTGACCGACGCCAAACTGTATACCGTGCCAATGGCAGGCGGTGCGGCCACAGCGCTGCCGATGCCGGTATCGGGTGCGGGCGATTATTCGGGCGATGGCCGCAGGATCGCCTATTCGCCGTTGTGGCGCGATTTTCGCAGCGAAAAGCGCTATCAGGGCGGCTGGGCCAACGACCTCTACATTTTCGATCTAGCCCACGAATCGCTCGTGCAGATCACCAACGATCCGCACACGGACCGCGATCCGATGTGGATTGGAGATGCGATCTATTTCAATTCAGACCGCAGCGGCACGTTCAACCTGTATCGCTACGACGTCGCCAGCCGCACGACCACGCAAGTCACTCACTACAAGGACTGGGACGTGCGCTGGCCGAGCAGCGACGGCAGCGGTCAAATCGTCTACGAACTCGACGGCGAGTTACACCTCTACAATATCGCGCAACAGACCGACCGTGCGCTCGCGATCACGGTTCCCGTGGATGGCACGACGCAAAGACCGCAGACGGTCAATGCGGCTGAGCAGATCGAGGCGACCGCGGTCAGTCCGGGTGGTGAGCGAGTCGCCATCGTCGCGCGCGGCGATGTCTTCACGGTTCCCGTGGAACATGGCGTGACGCGCAATTTGACGCATTCATCGGATGCGCACGAGCGCGAAGTGGCATGGTCCAGCGACGGATCGCGCCTTGCGTACGTGTCCGATCGTAGCGGCGAGGAAGAGCTCTATGTGCAACCACAGAATGGCGACCAAGCTGCCGAGGCCGTGACCGCGGGCTCCGAGGCGCGTTACTACTCGCCGCTGTGGTCGCCCGACGACAAACGGATCGCGATTTCCGACAGCACCAATCGGTTGTTCGTCGTCGATCTCGCGACCAAGCGCCGCGTCTTGATCGCGCGCGACCGGTACCAGCTCACGCGCGACTATCGTTGGTCCGCGGACGGTCAATTTCTGGCCTATTCGCTCAGCGATCTGAATTCCTTCACCGGCGTCTACATCTGGTCGGCCGCCGACGGAAAATCGCATCGCGTAACGCCGGAGCTATTCAATGCCCAGGGACCCGCCTGGGCGCCCGATGGTGAACTGCTGTATTTCCTGAGTGCACGCGAGTACCAACCGCAATTGAGTCAGATCGAATTCGACTACGCCACGAACCGGCAGATCGGCATCTTCGCCGTCGGCCTGCACAAAGGCAGCAAGAATCCGTTCGGCATCCAAGACGACGAGCCTGGCTCGAGCGGAGACAAGGAAAAAGACAAGGACAAGGAGGCGGACAAGGATCACAAGAAACCGAAACCCGCCGTGAAGATCGACTTCGAGGGAATCGCGCAACGCGTGATTCGCGTGCCCGTCGAGCCCGATAATTACACCGGCCTCGTCGTGAGCGACGAGAGCCTGCTGTACGAGCTCGATGGCGCGCCCTATTACGGCCGGGAATCACAAACCAAGCCGAGCGTGCTCGCATACTCGATCAAGGATCGCGAGGCCAAAACGGTCGTCGAGGACGTGACCGACTGGTCGGTAACGGCCGACGGTAAACATGTGCTCGCGCAACTCGCATCGAAGGAAATCAAACTCTACGAGGTCGGGTCCAAGAATGACGAGCCCAAGACGGTTTCGCTCGCCGGCCTGGTCACGACACGCATTCCGGCGCAGGAATGGCATGAAATCTTCCGCGAGGTCTGGCGTCGCTACCGCGATTATTTCTACGTGCAAAACATGCATGGCTACGATTGGGCCAAACTGCGTGCCAAATACGAGCCGCTCGTCGACGAGGTGGGACATCGCGCGGATCTGAACTACGTGATCGCCGAAATGATTTCCGAACTCACCGTCCAGCATGCCTACATCGAGGGGGGCGATCTCGGCTTGCCAAAGCGCAATTTCGTCGCCCTGCCTGGCGCGCGCTTCGAACTGGAGCCGAAGTCCGGGCGTTACCGCATCGCCAAGATCTTCGCGGGAGAGAACGAGGAACCGCTCTACCGGTCACCGCTGACCGAGGTCGGCATCGACGTACGACTGGGCGACTACGTACTCGCGATCAACGGGCGCGACCTCAAGGCGGGCATCGACCCGTACGAACTGCTGCAGGCACCGCGGAATCAACCGGTCGAGTGGCGCGTCGCCGCAACTGCGGACGGCAAGGACACGCGCACCATCCGCTATCAACCGCTCGCCACCGAAACTCATCTGCTGTATCTCGCCTGGGTTAACGCCAACCGCGCCCGCGTGGCGGCAGACAGCGCCGGCCGCCTGGGTTACATTCATATTCCCGACATGGGCGAGGCAGGCATCCGCGAATTCATCAAATGGTGGTACCCGCAAGTGCGTAAAGAGGGTTTGGTCGTCGATGTGCGCGACAACGGCGGCGGCAACATTTCGCAAATGCTGATCGAACGCCTTGCGCGCAAGTTGGGCGGTTTGGACTATCCGCGCAACGCTGAAGACCCCTCGACCTATCCGAGCGTCGTGCAGCCCGGCCCCAAGGTCGCCTTGATCAACGAAGATACCGCGTCCGACGGCGACATCTTTTCCAATGCGTTTCGCGAGTGGAGGCTGGGTCTCTTGATCGGCAAACGTACCTGGGGCGGTGTCGTCGGAATCACCGAACATGGGTCCTTACTCGATGGCGGCACGGTGTTCGTGCCGGAGTTCGGCAATGCGAGCCCAACCGGCCACTGGAACATCGAGGGCCATGGCGTCGATCCGGATATCGTCGTCGAACAGGACCCCATCGCGGTCTTGCAGGGCCATGATCCGCAGCTGGAACGCGGCATCCAAGAACTCGTGAAGCAGCTTCCGCCTCAGCCGGCGGGTCTGCCCGCGCGGCCGCCTGCACCCATCAAGACTCCGGAGCCCTGAGTGTCAGAAATCGCGCTGATGAGCCTGGCACGCGCGAGCGACGCACGCGAGATCGCGGAGATGTCGCGCGATTTCATCGAACACGGTTTGACCTGGTCGTGGACGCCGGCGCGAGTTCTGCATTTCATCAGCGGCGCCGAGTCGTCGGTCATCGTTGCGCGCCGCAACGGTCGCATCGCGGCGTTTGCGATCATGCTCTTCGGCGACGAGACCGCCCACTTGAATCTGCTCGCGGTCGCAACCGCGTATCGACGTCAGGGACTGGGCAGACAACTCATCGATTGGCTCAGCGCCACGGCGATCGAGGCCGGCGTGTTTCGCATCAACCTGGAACTGCGCACGCAGAACAGCGCGGCCTGCAGCTTCTACGAGCGGCTCGGTTTCGAACGCAAGGGCGTCATCCAGGGCTATTATCAAGGTCGCGAGGCGGCGCTGCGCATGTCGAAGCGGCTCGATCAGGCACGCTTCTGAAGCTCGACGGTCGCCGGCCCCGGCGATCGGGCCTAATAACTCAACACGACGAGAATCGTATCGCTGTAGTTGCCTGGTGCGGTCAACTGATTGGCACTGCTGTCCAAAACCTGTCCAAATACCGTCAGCGTAATCGGAGTCGTGAATCCGAGCGAGTGACCCGAGACGACCTGGGTCGAACCGCTGCCGTCTCCCCAAACCGTGGTGCGGGCACTCGACGTATATAAATTGTACTGCAGGGTGCTCGCGCCGTTTGCGAGCAAGCGTGTTCCATAGGAGGCGCCCGCCGTGCTGCCGACATTGAGGCCGACCGCATACAAGGCACCGTTGGAACAGCGCAGCGTGATGGTCGTGCTGCCCTCGATTGCGCCCGCCCCCGGCGTGTAGCTGCCGAATGCCAGCGGCCCGGCGCTGACCGAACAACCGCTGACCAGCGTCGTGCCCACGGTCATCGTGGTCGTCGTCGTGCCCGCGCGCACGGGAACGCCTGCCAGCATCGCGATCAGGGCCACCGCGGCCGCATAGTTCTTTCGTGTCATGACGTCCTACGGTATGCGACGCGTCAATTGCGTCGAACCGGTCAAAACTATCGCGGTTTTGACAGATTCCCGTCGTGATTGGCGTCCCAAATCAGCCCGCCTCAAACGAGAAATCCGCCTCAGCGGCGGAATTCGCGGCGGCCGAGGTATCGACGGCATCGGCCGCGAACTGCCCCTGGGAGGCCAGTTCGGCAAACAAGCCACCCCGCTGAATCAATTCGTCGAAGCGGCCCTGCTCGACCAGCCGGCCGCCCTTGAGCACGAGGATCTGATCGGCGCTGCGCACGGTCGAGAGACGGTGCGCAATCACGAACGTGGTTCGGTCCTGCGTCAGCTTATGCAGGGCGCGCTGAATTCGCGCCTCGGTCGCATTATCGAGTGCGCTCGTAGCCTCATCGAGAATCAAGATCGGCGCATCCTTGAGCATCGCGCGCGCAATGGCGACGCGTTGCCGCTCGCCGCCCGATAGCGAACGGCCCCGCTCCGCGACCAGAGTCGAGTAGCCGTCCGGTTTGACGACGATGAAGTCATGCGCCTCGGCCGCGCGTGCCGTGTTCTCGAGTTCCTCCTGCGTCGCCTCCGGTTTGCCGAGGCGGATATTGTCGGCGATCGACCGATACAGCAGACCCGGGTCTTGGAACACGACGGCGATCTGACTGCGCAGGGAATTGACGCTCACGGTGCGAATATCGATGCCATCGACCGTGATCCGGCCCGAGGTCGGCTCATAGGCGCGATACAGCAAGCTCATCGCGGTCGTTTTGCCGGCCCCCGTCGGCCCGACCAGAGCGATCGTTGAACCTGCCGGAACACGGAAGCTCAAGGAATGCAGCGCAGTCGCGGCATTGCTATACGAGAACGAGACGTTCTCGAAGACGACATCTCCCGTCGCCGGCGGCAAGGACGGCAGTGACGCCGATTCGTCGAGCGACGATGGTGTGTCCAGGACCGCAAAAAAATCCTTGAGCGCCGGCGTTTGGAAGAACATTCCGGAGATGAATCCGGCAAATTGCTCGAGACGGCCGATCAAGGTCATCGCAAAGCCGGAAAAGGTCACGATATTGCCAACCGTCACCTCGCCCTTGCCGTTCAACGACGCGCCGAGCAAGAAAATTCCGACGATCGTTAGGGTACTCGCCGAGCGCGTGGCGACCGACAGCCACGCCCAACCGCGCAGTACCGGGTACTGTGCCGCGAGGACTCGGCGCATGAGCTCGCGCATGTCGGCAACCTCGGCCGCGTGCCGCGTGAAGCTCTGCACGACCACGGCGTTGCTGAGCACATCGCCGGCTCGCTCGGCGATCTCGTGGTGCAGGCGTTCGACGTGGTGCTGCGCGTCGTCGGTGCGGCGCATGGTCACGACGTTGAAAACCGCGAAGCTCAGCATCAGGCCCATCATCAAAACGGCGAGCTTCCAATTCATACTGAGCGCAAGCGGAAACAGCACGATGATCGACAGCAAGGTCGCCAAATGCTCGCGCAGGAACCCGAGCCAGATGCTGAACAAGCCGGTGCTGCCCGCATGCATGATGCGCAGCAGCCGACCCGAATGGTGTTCGCCGTGAAATGCCAGCGGCAGCGCCACCGCATGTTCGAAAAACTGCGTGATCACGGCGAGCCGGCGACGATGCGCGAGGCGGTCTGCCTGCAGCGCCACCCAAACACCCGCGATGATGCCGAGCAAACCGAAGCCCGCCCAATAGCCGATGTAGCGCCAGGCCTCGCCGTGCGTCTGGGCAACCAGGGCATCGATGACGTGGCCGAACAACCAGGGTTCGAGCAGCATGATGCCGGCCAGGGCAAGATTGGCGACGACCAAGAGGATCGCCAGCATCTTCTCCTCGGCGAGCAGCGCAATTACCCGAAGATAGACTTGGACTATGGACATGAATCCCGAAAATGAGCGCTATTGCCTACTTCTAGCGCGAGTATAGAGGCATTGTCGCGGTCAACGCGACAGGCGAAGGGCCGTTGTCTCCAGGGTACCCACCACAGGAGTTTTCGTGATCGGACGTGGCGAACCGAATAGTCGACCTCATGCAGCGCTTCGCAGAGCAGCCATGAGCCTGGGTGTGGCTGTCGTGCTCGCGCTCTCTGCTTGCGCAAACCACGGCGATGTGCGGGCGGGGAGCCCGACGGCGGCCCACGGCGGGGACGCGTTGCCGGTCCTGCATCGCGACGATATGTTATGGCTCCAGCGGGTCAGTTTCGGGCTGGACAGCGCGACGGTTGCCGACTTTCGCCGTCTGGGGCGCGAACGCTTCCTCGACGAGCAGCTGCGCGCGGGCGATGGCGCGCTGCCGCCGGCCGTCGCCGCGCAAATCGCCGCGATGGACGTGTCCCACGTGGATCCCGCCGCCCTGCTGGCGGACGTCAAAGAACAACACAAGATGATCAATGCCATGCCGGATGGGCCGGATCGCGAGCAGGCACGCAAAGCGCTCAACGAGCGCGGCAACAAGCTCGCCTATGAAGCCATCCGTCGCCATCTGTTGCGCGCCGTCTATTCGGACGCGCAGCTGCGCGAGCAAATGGTTTGGTTCTGGCTCAATCACTTCAGCGTCTACCAACAAAAGGCCGATCTGCGCTGGCTGGTCGGCGACTATGAGGAACACGCGATCCGTCCGCATGCACTCGGACATTTCAAGGATCTCGTGATGGCGACGCTCGAGCATCCGGCGATGCTGCAGTATCTCGACAACAGCCAAAATTCTGCCGGCCATGTGAACGAGAATTACGCGCGCGAACTCATGGAGCTGCATACGCTCGGTGTCGGCAGCGGCTATACGCAGCAGGACGTGCAACAACTCGCCCTGGTGCTGACCGGCGCGGGTGTCGGCACGGGAAATCCGCCGCGACTGAAACCGGAGCTCCAGGGGCTCTACGTTCGCCGCGGCGCATTCGAATTCAACCCGGCGCGGCATGACTTCACGAACAAGACCTTGTTCGGTCAGGCCGTCTCCGGCAAGGGATTCGCCGAAATCCAGTCCGCCGTGCAACTGATCGTCGCCCAGCCCGCCTGTGCGCGCTTCATTTCCCGGGAGCTCGCCGTCTATTTCATCGCCGACGATCCGCCGAAGGCCTTGGTCGAACGCATGGCACAGACCTTCATGCACACCGACGGGGACATCGCCGCGGTCTTGCGCACGATGTTCCTCGCCCATGAGACCGACGCTGCGCTCGGCAAGAAATTCAAGGACCCGATGCGATTCGTGGTCTCCTCGGTGCGTTTCGCCTACGACGGTCGCCCGATCACGAACACACGGCCCTTGCTCAATTGGCTGAACAGTTTGGGCGAGTCGCCCTTCGGAAGGCAGACGCCGGACGGCTATCCGATGACCGAGTTGAACTGGGCGAGCTCCGGGCAGATGAGTCGGCGCTTCGAAATCGCGCGCGCGATCGGCTCCGGGAATGCCGGTTTGTTCGATCCCGAAGACGGGGGCACGCCCACGGCCAGCGGCTTTCCGCAGCTCTCGAACCGGCTGTACTTCGAAGCCGTGGAACCGTTTCTGCTGACCAACACGCGCACGGCCCTGAATCGCGCCAACTCACAGCAGGAATGGAACACCTTCCTGCTGTCCTCACCGGATTTTGCGTACGAGTAACGCACAGGAGCTCGCATGAATCGTCGGCATTTATTGAAGTTTGGCGGTGCCGCCCTGCTGTCCATGAACGCGATCGGCCGTCTCTATGCGGCGCCCGCGGGCGGTCCGCGCTTTCTGCTGGTTTTTCTGCGCGGCGGTTATGATTCGACCAACCTGTTGATCCCCTACTCCAGCCCCTTTTATTACGAAGCGCGACCGAATATCGCGATCGCGAAGCCCGATCCCGCGTCGAACACCAGCGCGCTCGCGCTGGATAGCGTATGGGCGCTGGCACCCGCCGTGCGCGACACGATCGGGGCGATGTATCAGCAACGCCAGGTGGCGTTCGTCCCGTTCGTCGGGACCGATGATCTGTCGCGCAGCCACTTCGAGACTCAGGACAGCATCGAGTTGGGCCAGCCGCTCTCCGGCAGCCGCGACTTTCGCTCCGGCTTCTTAGGTCGCCTCGCGGACACCTTGACGCGCTCCAAGGGCGCCGCGGCACCGATTTCATTCACGGACTCGCTGCCCTTGGCCTTTGCCGGCGACGGCGCCGTGCCAAATCTCTCACTCAAGAACGTCGGCAAGCCGGCGTTCGATGAGCGTCAGTCGCGCATCTTGGGCGACATGTATGCCGGCAATCGTCTGCAGGCGGCGGTCAGCAACGGCTTGGAGATGCGCCAGGAAGTCGCGCAGGAAATCGCTGCCCAGCAAACGAGCGACGAAATGCGCGCCGCCAACAGAAACGCGATCAATACCAGGGGCTTCGAACTCGAAGCCGAGCGCATGGGGATCCTGATGCGCGACAAGTATCGTATCGGCTTCATCGACGTGGGCGGCTGGGACACCCATGTCGGCGAGGGCGCGGCACAGGGCACACTGCCCACGAATCTCGCGAGTCTCGGCCGCGGGCTACAGACCTTCGCGCAGACCTTGGGATCTGAATGGAACAATACCGTTGTCGTGGTGCTGTCCGAGTTTGGGCGCACCTTCCGCGAGAACGGCAATCGTGGCACGGATCATGGACACGGCACGGTCTATTGGGTGCTGGGCGGCGGCATCAACGGCGGCAGGATCGCCGGCGAGCAGCAAGACGTGAGCCGTGCGACCTTATTTCAGGACCGGGACTATCCGGTGCTGAACGACTATCGCTCGGTTTTGGGCGGCCTGTTCCAATCGATGTGGGGGCTGTCACACGATCAAAGCGCCCGCGTCTTTCAGCAGAAGCCGCCGGTCGACTTGAAACTCACGTAGCGAGACTCGACACTACTCGCATGACATCCAGGCCATTCGGACCGCGAACGGGAGTGCGGACAGCCCTGGTGGCCGAGATCGGCCAAGGATCCTGGCGCCTCGAACAAGCGACCGAGGCCGCAGCGATCGCCGCATTGCGCCGGGGCCTGGACCTCGGCTTGACGCACATCGATACGGCCGAAATGTATGGCTCCGGGGCGGCCGAGCGTCTGATCGGCAAGGCCATCGCGGGGCGGCGCGAGCAGGTCTTTCTGGTCTCCAAGGTTCTGCCCAGCAACGCATCGCTGCGCGGCACGATCGCTGCCTGCGAGGCGTCCCTGAAACGGTTGGCGACTGACTATCTCGATTGCTATCTCTTGCATTGGCGCGGCAGTTTTGCGCTTACCGACACGATCGCCGCGTTTGACCGCCTGCAACGCGACGGCAAAATCCGCTCTTGGGGCGTCAGCAATTTTGACGCCACCGATCTCGACGAGGTCGAGGCCATCGCCGGCAAAGGCCATCCCACTTGCAACCAGGTGCTCTATCATCTGCGCGAGCGCGCGATCGAACACGCGGTGATCCCCTGGTGCGAGCAGCGCGGCACGGCCGTGGTTGCCTACACACCATTCGGCCAGTCCGAGGCCGCCTACTCGCTCAAGAGTGCGGCGGGCCGGGTGCTCGAGAAGATTGCGAGGGCCCATGGCGCCACCCCGCGGCAAGTGGCGCTGCGCTTTCTATTGCGTCATCGCACGAGCTTCGCGATCCCGAAGGCCGTGCACCTCGAGCACATCGCCGAGAACGCGGGCGCGGGGCGCCTGCAATTGACCGACGCGGATATTGCCAACATCGACTCCGCGTTCCCGCTCGGCGCCGAGCCGCGCGCACTGCCGATGATTTGATCCGGTACAATCGCGCAAAACGCGGAGCATCCCATGGATCACGGACTCGATACCTTGGCGCAAACGAAAGCGACTTTGATCGATTTGGCGATACGGTTCGGACCCAAAGTGCTGATCGCCCTGCTGATCGTGACGGCCGGCAGCTTGATCGCGAGTTGGGTGGCACGCGCCTCGGCGCGCAGTCTCGCCCATTGGGATCTGGAGCCGCCCGTGCGCCAACTCCTGACGCGTGTCGCGCGAGTGCTCGTGCTGGGTCTGTTCATCATCATGGCCTTGCAGAACCTCGGGGTCGAACTCTTGCCGCTGATTGCGGGCCTCAGCGTTGCAGGCGCGGGCGTCGCGCTCGCGACCCAGGGCGTGCTCAGCAACGTCGTCGCCGGTCTCACGATCATCTTCACGAAGCCGTATCGGGTCGGCGAGTACGTGGGCATCGCCGGGGTCGAGGGGCGCGTCGATGTGATCACGATGTTCAGCACGATCCTCGCGCATCCCGACCATTCGCGGATCGTCGTGCCGAATCGCAAAATCATCGGCGAGATACTTCATAATTACGGGCTCATTCGCCAGCCGGAGATCGACGTGCGCGTGGCCCATGAAGCCGACCTGCCGGCCGCTCTCGCGGCGATCCGCGAAGTCGTGCAGGCCAATCCGCGCGTGCTTGCCGATCCGGCGCCCGTGATCCAAGTCGTCGAGTTGTCCGAATCCGCGGTGCAGGTGGCGGTACGACCCTGGGTCGCCGTCAATGACTACGGCAGCGTGACCGGCGAACTTAATCTTGCCGTGGCGGACATCCTGCGCCGGCGCGGCTTTGCAATTCCCTACCCGCAGCACGCCGTGCGACTGGTCGACAGCCGGACCGCAGCCAACACGAGCTGAATCAGGCGCCGGTAACCGCCGGGCGTAGGCGGATCTGAATGAAGTACAGCGCGAGCGCCACGGCGATCAGCCCGAACAAGCCCAAGATTTCCGACCGGGACGCGAGCCCGACCAGAAACACCATACTGCCGATTCCGGCGACGGCGGCGAGTCCCAGCCAGCGGAACGAGAGCGGCTCACCGGCGAGCGCGACGCGACTGCGCGCGAGGCGCCACGCGGCCGCGCAAGCGCCGATGTAGAGCGGCGCCACGGCCAGCGTGGACAAGACAGCGAGCTCAGCGAACGAACCGGTCAATGCGAGGCCCATCGCCAGAGCGGCGTGAAAGATGATCGCGACGTAAGGAGTTGCGCGTGCCGCGTGCAGACGCCCGAATATCGGCGGCAACAACGCATCTCGCGACAGGGCGAACAAGATCCGCGGACTCGAGAGAATATCGCTGCTGATCCACCCGAACATGGACACCGCGGCGCCAATCAACATCAAGACCCGCAGCACAGGCCCGACGCGCGCCATCGCATCGGCAAGCGGCACCGACGCGCTCGCCAATGCCGGCCCCAGAATTCCCTGGGCGACGACTTGCACACCAACGTAAATGAAGGTCACGACGAGCAAGCCCATCAGAAGCGCGCGGGGTATGGTCCGCGTCGGGTCTTTGACTTCACCGCTCGCGCAGATGGGCGTCTCCATGCCCGTGAACGTGAAAAGCGCAAGTATCAGCGCGCGGCCGATGCCGGAACTGTCCTCGGCCGCGGTCTGTGCTGCGCTGTGCACGAAGTTTGCTGCATGTATAGCAGCAGCGCCGACGACGAGGAAGATGACGAGTGGGATCAGCTTGACGAAGGTCATCGTGTTGATCAGGCGCGCGCCGAGGGCGACGCCGCGCAGATTGACGAGCGCGATACCGCCGATCGCGGCGACTATCACGGCCGCGTGGGCCGCGCCCCGCAACGACTCCGGCAGCACGCTGACCGCCGCGTCGGCGAGCGCAGCCGAGATGCCGCCGCAGGCGAGCACGTTGGAAAAATATAGCAGCGTACCGGCGACGAAGCCCAGCATTGGACCGAACGCCGCCGTGATGTAACCGTAGGCACCGCCGCTGGTCGGCACGCGGCTCCCGCCCTCCGCGAAACAGATCGCCACCGCACCGATTGCCACGGCGCAAATGACGAACGCCCAGGGCGCATAAGGCCCAACCGCAGCCGCGAGCGCCGCCGGCACGTTGAAAATTCCGGCGCCGATGACGGCATTGATGATGCTCGCGGCCAGGGCCACGGGCCCAACCGCGCGGATCAAACCAGAATCGCGACGATTCTCCATCATGTGCAACCATAGCATGCAAGGCGCCAAGCTCGCGTTAGACTAGAGGGCGGCAGGCTCTCGGAGAACAAATTGCGATCATCCTCCATCCCCTCTCGGACTCTGCGCCTCGCCGCAGCGCTGCTGGCCTGGTTCGGGCCGGGGCTCGTTGCGGCCGACGCCAACGACATCGTGATACATGCCGGGCAGCTGCTCGACGGTATCGACTCCAAGCCGCAAAGCCAGGTAACCATCGTGATTCATGACGATCGCATCGTCGCCGTCACGCCGGGCTTCGTCACACCGGCCGGTGCTGAAATCATCGATCTCTCACAGGCGACCGTGATGCCCGGTTTCATCGATTGCCACGTCCATATCGCCGCGCTGCTGCCGAGCGTTACCAATGCGACCGAATATTGGTTGACGCATAACGATATCGACCGAGGCTTCGATGCCGCGGTATTCGCGCGGCAACTGCTGCAACAAGGTTTTACGAGCGCGCGCGATGTCGGCGACGGCGATGAGTCTGTCGCTTTGCGCAATGCTATCGACGCAGGCAAGCTTCCCGGGCCACGCCTCTGGGTCGCCTTGGAGCCGCTGGGCCCGACGGCCGGCCATGCCGACCCGCGCGTCGGCCTGGACACGGCACTGAGGCACCCGGGCTGGGACAACGGCATCGTCGATACTCCCGACGAGGCCCGGCTGCGCGTACGAGAGCACAAGGCCCGCGGCGCCGATCTGATCAAACTCGTGCCGTCCGGCGGCATTGCCTCGACGGGCGACGATCCGCGCCGGCAATTGATGACGAACGAGGAAATGCAGGTCGCGGTCGATACGGCACACGGACTCGGCATGAAAGTCGCGGCGCATCTTTATCCCGCCGTCGCGATCGAGAACGCGGTACGCGCGGGCGTCGATTCGGTAGAACATGGCTCGTTCGCGACGGCACAGACCTTCGCGCTGATGAAGGCGCACGGCACCTACCTCGTCCCGACCCTGACCGTCTACGAGGTGTTCTACGCGGCCGCACGCGATCATCCAGAACTTCTGGCGCCCGGCACAGCGGCAAAGGAATTGGCCAATGATCTTCTGCCGAAGCGCAACCTTCCGCTGGCGGTCAAATCGGGCGTCAAGATCGCCTATGGCACGGATTTGGGGCAGGGCGATCACACGATGGAGTTTCGCCTGCTCATCGAGAACGGCATGGCGCCGATCGATGCGCTCTTTGCAGCGACCCGCAACGCGGCCGATTTGATCGGCGCGTCGGACCGCATCGGCAGCATCCAGCCGGGGCGGTATGCCGACCTCGTCGCGACCGCGCGCAATCCCTTACAGGACACGGCTCAATTCAAGAACGTGAGCTTCGTCATGAAGGGCGGCGTCGTCTATCGCCGCGATGGCGCAGCGACCGCGGCCGGCTTCGATTGATGCGGCGATTCGATGGATTCCGCGGTCAATGCCGTAGCTTCGCCTCGATCTTGGCGCCGAAGTAGGCTTGGGGGTCCGAGGCCGTAACGCCCTCGCGTCGCTCGCGGATTGCGAGCGCGGCGCGTGCGCGCTCGAACGCATCGCGCAGCGAGCGGGCCTTCGGCAAGGCATCGCGGTAAAACGCCTCGCCGAAGTAGGTCATATCGCGGTCGTTCGAGCAACCGAACGAGCTGCGCTCGGAAGCCGCGGCGGTAATCACGATCGTCTGTGGATCGCGCAGACGTGGAATGAAGGCGCCGGCATAGCAGGCCGAGAGGATGATCACCCGCCATTGGATTCCGGATTCCTGCAAGGCTTCGGCGAGATCCTCGTCGGTCAGGTCATCGAGCGGCAGCCCGGAGTTGGATACTGCGATGACGGCATCGCGGCCGCCATGCGAGGAAATCGCAAGAAACAAGACATCGCGATCGAGACGCATCCTTGCAGCAATTCCCTTCAAGGCATACCGCAGTCCGGACAGCGTCGCGAGCGGAGCCTGCTCGAGATCGCGTTGATCGTTGACCAGGGACAGGCTTCGGGCACCGATTGCATAGCGTGCGCCGATTATCTGGGAGGCCTGAGCAATTTCCCCGGCGAACTCCTTCTCGGCGCCGACTCCGGCGAAGCCGACGAAGAAGGCCTGCGCATCCGGGCTTGGGTCGCGTTGCATGGTCGCGAGCGCCGCATCGATGCGCCCCGGCTGCTCGAACAGAATGGCTTCGGCATCGACCGTCTCGTCATCGGTTGCGGGCGCCTCGTTCGCGACCTCGGCGGGGTTCCAAACATCCGGAATCACATCGAGCAGGTCGCTTGCCGCAATGAATGCGACGACGCAGACCGCCGCGGCCGAAGCGGCGCGCCATTGCGATGCGCCCGTCAGGCTGCGCAGGCCGGAGTTCAAATAGAGCAGCGCGTAGACTCCGCCGGCTAGACCCGCGGCCGGCAACCAACGGGGTTCCAAGAGAAGGGTGGCGGCGCTCAGCAGCACCACCAGAATCGGCAGCAGCCCGGCGGCCAGCACCAGGAGCGGAGCGACCTGCGAATGGGGGGCCGCCCAACGGCCCAGGAGGGCAGCCAAGCCGAGCACGGCGAGCGCATACCAGGCCAGCAAAGGGATGCCCGCAGAGACGAAAGTCGGCTGAGGCTGGCTCTGCCACCAGTCGAACGCGACCCACAGCGCGAGCGACAAGACGCCGAGAAACACCACGGCGCGCGGTGCACCCAGCGCAGGCAGTTCCCCGGCCGGCCGCAAGGTCCACAGGCGCAACAAACTGGCTGACCAGCGGCGTCGCGCGGCGGCGCTGGTTTTTGGCGAATCGGTCTCAGTCATGCAGGCAATTGATCATACAGACTAAGCAGCGGATACCCAGCTTGCGAAACGCGGACTAGAATAACGGAACGGCGGGTTTCAGCCGCGGTCTGACCGGACTGACAGCTAGCGCACCGAGGTCATCGTTATGAAAAAACTCACACTGCTTATCGGACTCTTGCTCAGCACGGCTGCGTTTGCGCAGCACGGCGGCGGCGGTGGTGGCCACGGCGGTGGTGGTGGCCACAGCAGCGGGTATGGGGGCGGCTACGGCGGCGGTGCTCATGGTGGCGGTTACGGCGGCGGCTGGCACGGTGGCTATGGCGGTTGGCATGGCGGGTACTACGGCGGTTATCGCGGCTGGTACGGCGGTTACCGGGGTTGGTACGGCGGTTACCGGGGTTGGTACGGCGGTTATGGCTGGGGCTGGGGTTTGGGCCTCGGAGTCTACGTTGCGACACTGCCCCTCTATTACTCGACCTATTGGTGGAACGGCGTCCCCTACTACTACGCTTACAATAATTACTATCTCTGGAATCCCTCGACGGGCGGCTATGTCACGGTTGATCCGCCGGCCCAGGTGCGCAATCAGGCGCCGCAAGCGGGAACCGCGCCCTCGACGGATCTGTTCGCCTACCCCAAATCTGGACAATCGACTGCGCAGCAGGCAACCGATAAGTACGAATGTCATCAGTGGGCGGTCAAGCAAACCGGCTTTGACCCGTCGGCAAGTGTGGCGACCACGGGCGGCGCTGCGGCCGGCGCGGGTTCGGAGCGTCGTTCGGACTACTTGCGAGCCCAGGCGGCCTGTCTGGAAGGCCGCGGCTACAGCGTCCAGTAACTGCGGCGACTTGGCGATCCGGCGACTGCACTGACGGCTCTGCGTGCAGTCTCTGTTTCCGCTGCCGCCCATCGAGCCGATAGCACCTGACGTCGTGCTGCTGCGGCAATTCGCCGACGTCGCGCCGCTGCTCGCGGCGATTGCCTCAATCGACGCGGAGGTTCCGTTTCATCACTTGCGCACGCGCGGTGGCCTGATGTCGGTCGCAATGACCAACTGCGGCCGGTGGGGCTGGCATAGCGATCTGCGCGGCTATCGATATGTCGACCGCGATCCCGTGACGGACAAACTTTGGCCGGCCATGCCCGCCGCATTTTCGCAGCTCGCGCAGCGCGCCGCAGACAGCGGCGGATTCCCGGGCTTCGACCCGGATTGCTGCCTGATCAATCGCTACGCGGTCGGCGCGCAAATGGGCGTGCACCGTGACTTCGACGAACTCGATCTGAGGCAACCGATCGTCTCCGTATCGATCGGACTACCGGCGATGTTCCTCTGGTATGGGGGCGCCCGCGTGAGCAAGCCCCTGCGCGTGCCGGTGACGAGTGGCGATGTGCTCGTCTGGGGCGGCAGCGCGCGAACCGGCTATCACGCGGTGCGCCGCATCAAGGCCCCACCCCAGGCAATGAGCGATCCGTTTCGCTATAACCTCACTTTTAGGCGCGCCAAGTAAGCCTGCCGCCTAGCTCACCGAACGGTCGATCGTTCCCATGCTGGCGGCCGGGTAGCGGTCTCCGGCGGCGGCATTGATCGTGAAGACGGCGTCGATCGCGCGCAAGTGCGTGGGCGTCAAACGAATCGCCAATGCGCCGACGTTCTCATCGAGGTAGCGCCGCTTTTTCGTGCCCGGAATCGGCACGATATCCGGGCCCTGAGCCAGCACCCAGGCAAGCGCCAGCTGGGCGGGCGTACAATGAAGTTCCGTCGCAATCGCCCTGACCCGTTCCACGAGTGCGAGATTCTTCGCAAAATTCTCGCCCTGAAATCGCGGGCTCATGCGCCGGTAGTCATCGGCGGCAAAATCTTCAGGCCGCGTGATCGTACCCGTCAGAAACCCCCGGCCGAGCGGGCTATAGGGTACGAAGCCGATGCCGAGTTCGCGGCATTTCGCCAGGACACCGTCCTCCGGTTCGCGCGACCAGAGCGAATACTCGGTCTGCAAAGCCGTGATCTTGTGCACTTTATGTGCGCGCGCGAGCGTGGCGGGAGCAGCCTCGCACAGACCGATGTAGCGGACCTTGCCCGCCTGCACGAGACCGGCGAGCGCGCCCACGGTCTCTTCGATCGGGACGCTTGGATCCACGCGATGTTGGTAATAAAGGTCGATAGACTCGATGCCGAGCCGGCGCAGACTGCCTTCGACCGAGCTGCGCACATAATCGGGATGACCGCTGACGCCGCGCAAGGCGGGATTGTTCGGGTCGCGCAAAATGCCGAACTTGGTTGCAATGAACACCTGATCGCGATGACCTTTGATCGCGCGGCCGACGAGTTCCTCGTTGGTATGCGGCCCATACATGTCGGCGGTGTCCAGGAAGTTGACCCCGATATCCAGCGCGTGCTTGAGCGTGGCCAGCGATTCAGCCTCGTCGCGACCTGAATAAAAATCGCTCATTCCCATGCAGCCAAGGCCAATCGCCGAAACCCGGGGACCATCGCGCCCCAACTGTCTCATTTGCATATCAAACTCCTAAGGGCAAAGCCGTGGACTCTTTGATGACAGTGACCGCGACCGCTGAGTTCACCGATTGGACGCAAGGAATTCGCGACAGGTAATCGAGATAAAACGCCTCGAATGCCTTGATGTTCCTGGTCACGATCTTGAGCAGGAAATCCCACTCGCCGGTCAGCGTGTAACATTCGAGGACTTCGCGCCGATCGCGAATCGCAGCCTCGAACATCGCGAGCGCATCCCGGCCCGTCGTCGAGAGTTTGACATGGGCGAGAATCGTGACATCCAAACCGAGCGCAGCCCGATCGAGCAAGGCGACGCGCTTCTTGATCACGCCCGTCTTTTCCAGATGCTGAATGCGGCGCCAACAGGTCGTGGTCGATTGCCGCGCCCGCGCAGCGACATCCGCGACCGACAACGCGCCCTCCTGCTGCAGAATGTCGAGCAGACTGACATCGATCGCGTCGAGCGTAGGGCGGTACATATAGTTCACTATATGCGGTTTTCGGAATCAAATATACTGTTCGGCGAGCATACGGACGACGAAGCCACCATTGCCTGCCCGTAAGCGCGTAGATTCGCAGACATGAGAAAAACATTGAACCTGCATTTACCTCGGACCCCGGCGCGGCCAGGCGAGCAGCCGGATTTCAGTTACCTCGAACTCTCGCCCGCGGGCGCCGTTGCGCGACCCGAAGTCACGGCAAGAGCCCGCGACATCGGCTCGCTCGCGCATGAGATGGTGCGCGTGCTCGACGATCACCATGAAGCCGTCGGCCCCTGGAATCCCTATCTCGACCCCGCAGAACTGCAGGTCGGGCTGCGCCACATGCTGTTGACGCGGCTGTTCGACGAGCGCATGCAGCGTACCCAGCGATCGGGGAAGATTTCGTTTTATGTACGCTCGCTCGGCGAGGAGGCCGTATCGGTCGCCCAGTGTATGGCGCTGCGGCCGCGCGACATGCTGTTTCCCTCTTATCGCAACCAGGGTTTGCATATCGTGCGGGGCATGCCCCTCGTCGAACTGATGTGCCAGCTGCTGTCGAACACGCGCGATATGTGCAAGGGTCGGCAGCTTCCCGTGATGTATCACTCCGCGGCGGCGAATATTTTTTCGATCTCCGGCAATTTAACCACTCAGTTCCCGCAAGCGGTTGGCTGGGCGATGGCGGCGGCGATCAAGGGCCAGGACGACATCGCGGCCTCATGGATCGGCGAAGGCGCCAGCGCGGAAGCGGATTTCCATCACGCCTTGTTGTTCGCCGCGGTTTACCAAGCGCCCGTCATTCTCAATGTCGTCAACAACCAATGGGCGATTTCGACATTTCAAGGCTACGCGGGCGGCGAACAGCGCTCCTTCGCCGCACGTGGTCCAGGCTACGGCATCGCCGGCGTGCGCGTCGACGGCAACGACTTTCTCGCGAATTATGCCGTCACTCAGTGGGCCGCCGAGCGCGCGCGCGTGGGCGCGGGTCCTACTCTGATCGAACTGGTCACCTACCGCATGGCCGCACACTCCACGAGCGACGACCCCACGCGCTATCGCGCCAAGGACGAGGACAAGCACTGGCCGCTGGGCGACCCGATCGAGCGACTCAAGCAACATCTGATCCGACTCGGCGAATGGTCCGAGGAGCGCCACCAAGAACTCACCGGCGAACTGGATGCGATGATCGCCGCGAGCTGGAAAGAGGCGGTCACCTTCGGGACGCTCAACGACGGACCCCGGCTCAACCCGGATCTGATGTTCGAGGACGTGTTCAAAGAAATGCCGCCGCACCTGCAGCGCCAGCGCGCACTCATGCGCGCCGAGAAGGGCTGAACCTCATGGCACAGATGAACATGATTCAGGCCTTGAATTCGGCGATGGACGTGATGCTGGAGCGTGATCCCTCGGTGATCGTGATGGGCCAGGACATCGGCTACTTCGGCGGCGTGTTTCGTACCACCGAAGGTCTGCAGCGCAAGTACGGCGAGCATCGGGTCCTCGATACGCCGATCGCGGAAGGCGCGATCATCGGCACAGCGATCGGCATGGGCGTCAACGGCTTGCGGCCGGTCGCCGAGATCCAATTTGCCGACTATATCTATCCGGGCTTCGATCAGATCGTCAGTGAACTGGCGCGTTTGCGCTATCGCAGTGCCGGCGATTTCTTTGCGCCGGTCACGATTCGCACGCCCTGCGGCGGCGGCATCCGCGGCGGACAAACGCATTCCCAGAGCCCGGAAGGGATTTTCACCCACGTGAGCGGCATCAAGGTGATCATGCCGTCGAACCCCTATGACGCGAAGGGTCTTTTGATCACGGCGATCGAGGACGACGATCCGGTCGTGTTCTTCGAGCCGAAGCGGCTCTACAACGGACCGTTCGACGGCGATCCGGGCAAGGCTGCGATCCCCTGGAGCACGCATGCAAAGGGCGAGGTGCCCGAGGGTCATTACCGCGTGCCGTTCGGCAAGGCCGACATCGTGCGCGAAGGTCGCGACCTCACGATCGTGACCTATGGCACCATGGTATTCGTGTCGATGATGGCCGCCGCCGGTTTGGGCGTGGATGCGGAGATCATCGATCTGCGTTCTCTCGTACCGCTCGACGTCGATACGATTTGCAGTTCGGTGAAGAAAACCGGCCGTTGCGTCGTCGCTCATGAGGCAACGCGATTTTCCGGGTTCGGCGCCGAGATTCTGTCGGTGATCCAGGAAGAGTGCTTTTGGGAACTCGAAGCACCGATACAGCGCGTCGGCGGGTGGGACACGCCTTATCCGCACGCGTTCGAATGGGAATATTTTCCGGGGCCTGCCCGGGTCCAGACCGCGATCAAAGCAGCGATGGAGCCCCAATGAGCAATTCCGGTCAATTCGTATTCAAATTGCCGGACCTCGGTGAAGGTACGGTCGAAGCGGAAATCGTCCGCTGGTATGCCAAGCCCGGAGACGTCGTCGCCGAAGACCAAGCCATTGTCGAAGTCATGACCGAGAAGGCCTCGGTCGAGGTGCCGGCGCCGGTCAGCGGTCGCGTCATCTCGGTGACCGGAGCGCCCGGCGACAAAGTGGCGGTCGGCTCGCCGCTGATCGTGTTCGACGTCGATGGCGGCGCCAAACAAGCGGCGTCACCCGTTGCGCCGGCGCCGGCGGTGACTGCCGCCGCCGTGAGGTCGAGCGCGGCTGCGCCGTCGAGCGCCGCCGCGGCCCCCGAGGTCGTGGCCGCGACGCGAGTCATGGCATCTCCCGCGAACCGCCGTCGGGCGCGCGAGGCGGGTCTGTCGCTCGCAAACCTGCAAGGTTCGGGCCCGCGCGGTCGTATTTTGCAAAGCGATATCGCGGCGGCGAGCGCACAGGCGAACAAGTCGGCGCCGACCCCGCTCGCCCCCATGACCGTGACCACGGCAAGCGATACGACCACCGAAATAAAAGTGATCGGTCTGCGTCGCGTGATCGCCCAGCGCATGGCCGAGGCGAAGCGCAATATTCCCCACTTTGCCTATGTCGATGAGGTCGACGTCACGGAACTCGAGGCCCTGCGGCAGCATTTGAACGACACGCGCCATTCCGAACAACCGACGCTCACTTATTTGCCGCTCGTGATTCTCGCGCTGACGCGCACGCTGGCTCTCCACCCACAATGCAACGTACGCTACGACGAAGCGCGGGGCGTACTCGTGCGCCATTCGGCCGTGCACGTCGGGGTGGCAACCCAGACGCCTGATGGCCTCAAAGTGCCGGTCGTGAGGCATGCCGAGTCGCTTTCGCTGTGGGAACTCGCAACCGCCATTCGCGGCTCGTCCGAACGGGCGCGCAGCAATCGATCGAGCCGCGAGGAACTCTCGGGCTCGACGATCACGGTCACGAGTCTCGGCAAGCTCGGCGGCATCGCGTCGACGCCCGTCATCAATGCACCAGAGGTCGCGATCGTCGGACTCAACAAGGCCGTCGAACGGCCGGTCGTCGTCCACGGCGCGATCGCGGTGCGGCGCGTCATGAACCTGTCCTCGTCTTTCGATCATCGCTTCGTCGACGGCTATGATGCGGCCGCGATGATTCAAACACTGAAGGCATACCTCGAGCATCCGGCGACCATTTTCATCCCGCCGGCGCCAAAAGGCAGTGCCTGATGGTTGCGATCGTCGGCTGGTCGCACTCGCAGTTCGGCAAGCAACCCGCGGAAACTGTCGAAAGCCTGCTCGTCGCGGCCGCCGACGCCGCTTTGATGCACGCCGGCGTCACAGCAGCCGACATCGACGAGATCTTCGTCGGTCACTTCAACGCGGGATTCTCCGAACAGGACTTTACGGCTGCACTGGCGCTGCAGGGCAATCCCGGACTGCGCTTCAAGCCCACGACGCGTGTCGAGAACGCCTGCGCCACCGGGAGCGCCGCCGTTCACCAGGGCATTCGCGCGATCGAATCGCGCCGTGCCCGGCGCGTGCTGATCGTCGGCGCCGAGCATATGACCGGCTGCTCCGCCGACGCCGTCGGCCGCAATCTGCTGCGGGCCGCCTACCTGCCCGAAGAACAGGACAATCGCCTCGGCTTTGCGGGGGTTTTCGGGCGCATCGCGGCGGCCTATATGGAGCGCTATGGTGACCAGTCCGACGCCCTGGCCTTGATTGCCGCGAAGAACCACAAGAACGGCGTCGGTAACCCTTTCGCGCATATGCGCCGCGATCTCGGCTACGAGTTTTGCCGCGAGATCAGCGAGCGCAATCCACGCGTCGCGGGCATACTGAAGCGCACCGATTGTTCACCGGTTTCGGACGGTGCGGCCGCGCTCGTGTTGAGCGACGACGATAGTGCGCAAACCATGCCGCGCGCTGTCGCGTTCCGCGGCATCGCGCATGTCCAGGATCTGATGCCGCTCGCGAGCCGCGACATTCTGCGCTTCGAGGGTTGTGCGCTCGCCTGGCAGCGTGCGCTCGCAGCCGCAGGATTAGCGCTCGAGGATCTGTCCTTCGTCGAGACGCACGACTGCTTCACGATAGCCGAACTGCTCGAGTACGAGGCCATGGGCCTCACCGCACCCGGCCGCGGCGCCGACGCCATTGCCAGCGGTCGAACCACGATGTCGGGCAGTTTGCCGGTCAACCCGTCGGGTGGGCTCAAGGCCAAGGGTCATCCGATCGGCGCGACGGGCGTCTCGATGCACGTGCTCACCGCCATGCAGCTCTGCGCCGAGGCACCGGCAGCAATCCAAGTTCCCGATGCGAAAATCGGCGGCGTGTTCAACATGGGCGGCGCCGCCGTGGCGAACTACGTGAGCGTGCTGGAGCGCACGCACTGAGCGACGCGCGGACAGTCACGGTCGCCCCATCACCCTGGGCGTTTCTGAATCAGGGCCGTGCGCAAACACGTGCACACGACCTCGTCGCGCTGATTCAACAGGCGATGCGAGAAGGTCACGATCCCCGCATTCGGTCGCGATGCGCTGTCGCGCCGCTCGGCGACCGTCGTCTCGGCGCGCAAGGTGTCGCCGATGAACACGGGCTTGGGCATCAGCACTTTGTCGTAACCCAGATTCGCAATCAGTACGCCGACCGTGGTGTCGGACACCGAGATACCGATCATGAGTCCAAAAGTGAATATGCCGTTGACGAGGATGCGCCCGAATTCGCCGGCGGCCGCGGCCTCGGCGTCGAGATGCAGCGGCTGCGTGTTGTGGGTCAGGGTCGTGACCAACAAATTATCGGTTTCCGTGACGGTACGGCGCAGTTCGTGCTCGATCCTGTCGCCGACCGCCCAGTCGTCGTAATAACGTCCAGCCATGCCCCAGCATAACGCCTCTCGGGGCGGACGGGGCGCTCTCATTTGCGTGCTGGCCGCAACCTGGTTGACGGCCTGCACGACGGATCGCGGTCAGACCGCGGGTGCCGCTGAGCAGCCGGCCGGCGGGGCCCAGATGGCGGTCCCATCGCCGCGTGCGGTGATCGACCATGCACTGCCTGCTTCGCTCGCGGACCGATCCGGATGGACCGGCGACCTGTACGCCGGCTTTACGGCCGTCGGTATCGAGCCGACGAAGGAACACGTCTGCGCGACCGTTGCCGTCATCGAGCAGGAGTCGAGTTTTCAGGTCGATCCGGTCGTGCCGAGGCTGGGCACGATCGCCTGGCAAGAGATCGATACGCGATCCGAGCGCGCACATATTCCGCGCTCCATCGTGCACGGCGTCTTGCAGCTGAAATCGGTGAACGGGCAGAGCTACGCGCAGCGCATCGACGGCGCGCGAACGGAACGCGAACTGAGTGATATCTATGAGGAATTCATTGCCGCCGTGCCGCTTGGGCAGACGCTGTTCGCCGACCGCAATCCGATTCGCACTCGCGGACCCATGCAGGTCAACGTCGTGTTCGCCGAACGCTATGCGAAACTCAAGCACTACCCCTACCCTGTCAAACAGAGCGTGGCCGACGAGGTGTTCACTCGGCGCGGCGGCGTCTACTTCGGCATCGCGCATCTGCTCGACTACGACGCGCCCTACGATCGTTACCTCTACCGGTTTGCGGATTTCAATGCGGGGCAATATGCGAGCCGCAACGCCGCGTTCCAGGCTGCCGTTAGCCGACTCTCCGGCCGACCCCTGACAGCCGACGGAGCGCTGCTGCCTCATGATGAAGACTCGGCGAATACCGGAAGCACCGAACTCGCCGTACGCGCAATCGCCGCAAGTCTGCACATCCCGTCCGACGAGATCCATGACGCGCTCGCAAAAGCCCGGACGCCGGAGTTCGAGCAGACGACGCTCTACCGGCGCGTGTTCACGCTGGCCGATCAAGTGAACCGTCGACCGCTGCCGCGAGCGACGCTGCCGCAAATCGAACTGCACGGGCCGAAAATCACGCGTGCGTTGACGACCGCCTGGTATGCGAACCGCGTCGATGAGCGCTTCCATCGCTGCCTGCGGCGGTGATCAAGCGCGATCGATCAGAATCGCCCGGAAATCGTTGACGTTGGTCATGGTGGGTCCCGTCACCACCGAATCGCCGAGCGCCTCGAACAAGCTGTGTGCATCGTTGGCATCGAGCGCCGCCCGCGGCGAGACTCCAAGCGCCCGCGCGCGTGCCAGAGAATCCGGGGCCAAGATCGCTCCGGCGATTTCCTCTTGCCCGTCAACCCCGTCCGTGTCACCGGCGAGCGCATGAATGCGCGCATGCCCGTCGAGCGCGAGCGCGAGCCCCAACAGAAATTCCACGTTGCGACCGCCGCGGCCAGCGCCACGTACGTTCACCGTCGTCTCCCCGCCCGAGAGCAGAACGCAGGGAGAACTCACTGGTTGGCTGCGCTCGGCGACCTGCACGGCGATGCCTGCCATTACCTTGCCCACATCGCGCGCTTCACCCTCGATCGCGTCGCCGAGAATATATGGCGTGATCCCCGCGGCTCGCGCCACCTCGGCGGCGGCCTCCAAAGCCATCTGCGGAGTCGCGATCAATCGCGCTTCGGCACGGGCTAGCCGCGGATCCCCCGGCTTGATCGACTCGCCGCGGCCGCTCTGCAGAATGTCTTGGACCGGCAGGGGCACAGCGAGCGCGTGCCGGCGCAGGATCGCGAGCGCATCCGCGCATGTCGACGGATCGCCGACCGTGGGCCCGGAGCCGATATCGACGGGGCGATCGCCTGGCACATCGGAGATCAGCAAGGAGAGCACGCGCGCCGGGTGGCAGGCAGCCGCGAGTCTGCCGCCCTTGATCATCGACAGATGCCGACGAACGCAATTCATCTCGCCTATGGTGGCCCCCGAGCGCAGCAGTGCACGACTCAGCGCTTGCTCGTCGGCGAGCGTCAGGCCCGGCAACGGCAGAGGCAACAGCGCGGAAGCGCCACCGGATAGCAAACACAGCACGAGATCGTCGGCGTGCAGATCGCGGACCAGTTCGAGCAATCGGCCGGATGCGGCCAAGCCCGCGTGATCGGGTACCGGATGCGCAGCCGTGAGCACCTCGATATGCTGGCAGGGAACCTCATACCCATAGCGAGTGACGACCGCTCCGGACAGCGGGCCGGCCCAATGGTCTTCGACCGCACGCGCCATGGCTGCCGCCGCCTTCCCGGCCCCGACCACGATCAGCCGGCCGCGCGGCGCGGGCGGTAGATGGGCGGGCAGACAATGCGCCGGCTGCGCCGCCGCAATGGCGGCCTCGAACAAGCGTCGCAAAAACGCCGCAGCTCCGCCGGTCGGCATTCTAAGAGTCGGTATCCGCCGACTTGGCAGAGGAATTCAGCGCAAACATCCTTTCGATCGTGCGGATGAACGTTTCGGCGCGCTGCACAGCGTCAGTAGCGGCTTTGACGTCCACGACGCCGTCCGCATAGTCGGCCTGCAAGCGCAGGCTTTGCGTCCGGCTCAAAGCTCCGGCAAGTTCCCGATCGATTTGCCCGGTTTGAACCGCGTACTGCCGAAATGCGGCAATCACCTCTTTGTGCTCGGCCGGCAGCCGTTCTTCGGGAACACCTGCGCTCAGCAAGGCCGCCCGCGCGATATGAAACATGGCGTAGTAGGCACGGTTGACGGCGCCATCCCCATCCCCGTCTTTTAGCCCTAAGCGTGCGCTGCGAATGGCCCGCTGGCTCTTGCGAGTCAGACTGCGGACGAACGGTGAAGAACTCATGACAGCGCCCGCAACGCCTGATCCCAGTTTTTCATGGTGCTATTCTGGGTGTAGGGTCGTGCCAGTGCAAGGCGTCCCCAAAGGCTCGCGACCAACCATGAAATCAAGGAATTTCCCATGCTGCGGCTTGCTTCGAACTCCCTACCGCTCTGTTTAGGCTTAAGCCTTGCCGCGAGCGCGCTCGCGGCGACGCCGCCCCCGGAAGTGCCGTTCACCGATTCGCCGCCCGGCACGCTCAAGGAGAGCCCTGCGACAGGCGTCGCCGTGGCAGCGATCGACGTGCTGTTCGAGAAGACCAGCTTGACCGAGATCGCCGGCAAACTCGGGGCGGGCAAGATCGCGCATCAGGGCGACGCCGGCGACAGCATCTACTGGCTTTGTTACGACCTCACCACGCGCGAAGGTCCCGAGCGACTATGGCTGACATCGAGCGGTGAGATGGGGGGAACAGAACACCTCGTCACGGGAATCAGCGCACAGAGTCTGCCGGGGCTGGATGGCACGGGCGATTGCCCGCGACTGCCTGGCCAGCCAAGTCCCCACTTAATCGGCAGCAGCTTATGGCTTGGCAGTTCAGCGCGCAGTGTCACGGAACATCTTGGTTCCCCGTCGCTGCATCGCGGCGCCTGGCAAGCCTATGGTTTCGAAGGCAAGGTGCCGGGCAAATGCGAACCGGACGGATTCGATCGCACCAACTGGCTGTATCTGCGCACCGAAACCGGCGCAATCACGCGGCTCGTCGCCGGCCAAGTCACGAGCTGCTAAAGCCGATTCGACTGGGTAGCTCGCACGGGCAGAATACGCGCGCGGTGCGCGCACCTCATCACGGCGTTGCAACACCAAGGGTTCGCGCCAGGAAGCTCGTGGTCGCCGCGTCGACACGCAGCCAGGTCGCCTGCCGCAGAAAGCCGTGAATTTCGTTGGGAATCACCAGCTCCTCGTAGTCTCGATGGGCGGCGTCGAGCCGGCGTGCGAGATCGATCGTCTGAGCAAAACGGACGTTGCGATCGTCGTCGCCCTGGATCAACAGGACGGGTGACCGCCAAGAATCGATGGCCGCGTCGGGTGATGAGGTCCACGCGGTCTCGATCGCCTTCTGACGATCGCCCTGCTCGTAGCGCGTCGTGGGTTTGCCCGCGATCTCATCGATCAGTTGCGACCAATCATGGACACCATGCAGGTCGACGCCTGCTGCGAAGATATCGGAATTACGCGCAAGGGCGAGCGCCGTGAGATAGCCGCCATAGGAGCCGCCCCACATGCCGATGCGCTTGCCGTCGACGCCCGGCCGCGCTTGCAGGAAATGCGCAGCGGCCAGTACGTCTTGGTATTCGGACGCTCCGGCGTAGCCGGCGTGCTCCGGTTGTTGGAACTTGCGGCCGTAGCCGATCCCGAGCCGGTAATTCACGGAGAGCACCACGAAGCCGTGCGCCGCGAGGTATTGGTTCACGGCATACGCATTGGAGTAGTACTCCCAATAATGCCAGCCGAGGAGCATCTGCCGCGGCGGCCCGCCGTGCACGAATATCACTGCGGGCTTGGCCGCTTGCGCGGCGGCGCCTGTGACCGCAGCTGCCTCGAACAATTGCCCGTGCACGACCACGCCATCGGCCGCGACGAACGTGACCGGCTTCGGCGTGAGCAGTTGCCCGACCGGAAAGTCGGCAGGCAGCGAACCTGCCGCCAAGCCGACGCGATGCGTGCCGTCGCTGTGGACGGTCGCGACCGACGGCGGCTGCTGCGTGCCCGCGGTAATGAACGCGATTCGATCGGCACCAGCGTCGACGGGCAGCCATTCGAGCGACTCACCGGCGCTCAGTGCGACCGACGCCGCGCGATCGACGGGCGTGCGAAAGACATGGCGGCGATCGTCATCGCCCGCGGTCTTTCCGGTGTTCGCGGAGTAAATCGCGAAGCCGCCGTCCTGGCTCAAACTGACGTTCTCGACCATGAATGCACCGGGCGTCAGCAAGGTCGGCGTGCCACCTTGCGCAGGTACGGAATACAAATGCGGCCAGTCATCCAGATAGGCGAGGAACAACAATCGATCGCCGGCCGCCCAGTACAGATTCGCGCCGCCGAGGACATCCGGAAAAGAGCCGGAAAGCGTGTCCGGGCTGCGCCAAACCGCGTTGCCGGAACCATCGATGGCCGACGCCACCCAGAGGGACCAGGGATTCGGCGTCTGCGTCTGGATCGGTTGCGGCGCGCCGCCGTCGCCGCGCAGTCGCACGAAGGCGATGCGCGTGCCGTCGGGCGACCAGCGCGGCGAGATATCTGCGCCCGTCGAAGGCGCGAGATAGAGGATGGGTGCCTCAGGCGACTTATAGACACCGATGAACGCGTGGTCACCTCGGTCGGAAACGAAAGCGAGCCGGCTCCCATCGGGCGACCAGCGCAAATCGCTGGGCTTGCCGCGATCGAAGAACAAATGTTTTGGCGCGGTTCCATCGAACGAGGCAGTCCAGACCTGACCGTCTTTGATGTAGGCCAACTGGCCGCGCGCCGAGATCGACGGCGCGTCGCCGACATCGATCTTGGTGGGCGTACCGCCCGTGAGCGGTACGGTCCAAATCGCGACGCTCGGCTGATCGGGCGAAGAGGCCGGATCCGGCGCAAGGTTGCCCTCGGCGGGCCAGTTTGCATCATGATCACCGCCCAGCACATAGACCAGCCGGGAGCCGTCGGGAGAGAACGTCAGCTGCGTGATTTCTTGACCGTCGTCTTCGCTGTAACGAGTCACTTGCTGCGGCAAAAAATCGGGGCCGCGCGCGATCCACACGTTGCGCACGCCGTCGAGCTTGCGGACCCAGGCGATCACATCCGCATGTTCGGCGGCCACCAAGCCAAGCGCGTACGGGTAATGCAGGACTTGGGCCATCGAGAAATCCGTGCGGCCTGCGCCTTGCGCGAGCACGGGTATCAGAGTGAGCACGGGCCACAACCGACAGAAAAATCCGCGCTCGCGCATAGGCTGCTCACTCCCAATTTATTACCCGAAGCCGGGCCGACTCACAGTATAGTGAAGGCCGAAAGGGATGGAGAACCACGATGTTGAACCTATCGCGACTCGCGTCGGCAAGCGGCGCCGCTTTGCTGGTAACGCTCGGCTTCTTGGCCTCCACGAGCGAGGCCGGCGAGCCGTTTCCCTCCACCTACGAGATACCGGCCGCCGTACCCGTATTGATTCAAGGTGCGACCGTGCTTACGGGTATGGGCGAGCGTCTCGATGACGCCGACGTCTTGATCGCGAACGGCAAGATCGTCGGCGTGGGCCACGGACTCAGTGCCCCCGCGGGCGCCACCATCGTGAACGGGCATGACCGCTGGGTCACGCCGGGCATCATCGACATTCATTCACATCTTGGTGTCTATGCAAGCCCTGGTGTGGAAGGGCTGAACGACGGCAATGAGGCCACCAATCCGGTCACGGCAAACGTCTGGGCCGAGCATTCCATCTGGCCTCAGGACCCCGGCTTTCAGACCGCGCTCGAAGGCGGCGTGACGACCTTGCAGATCCTGCCGGGCTCGGCGAATCTGATCGGCGGCCGATCCGCCATCGTCAAGAACGTGCCGGCCACGACCTACCAAGCCATGAAATTTCCAGGCGCGGCTTATGGACTGAAAATGGCCTGTGGCGAGAATCCCAAGCGCGTCTACGGTGAGAAGGGCCAGGCCCCCTCGACGCGCATGGGCAACGTGGCCGGCTATCGCCAAGCGTTTGCCGACGCCCAGGACTATCAACGGCAGTGGGACAGTTATCGTCGCGATCTCGCCGAGTACGAAAAGAAAAAAGCGAACCCATCGGGCACTGATAAGCCACCGACGCCGCCGACGCCACCGAAGCGCGATCTGAAGCTGGAGACTCTCGCCGAGGTGTTGAACGGACACATTCGTGTACACGTGCATTGCTACCGCTCCGACGAGATGGCGACGATGCTGGACATCGCCGATGAGTTCGGTTTCAAGATCGCCGCGTTCCATCATGCCGTCGAGGCGTACAAGATCGCCGACCGACTCGCCCAGCGCGGCGTCTGCGCCGCGATGTGGGCTGACTGGTGGGGCTTCAAAATGGAGGCGTACGACGGCATTCAGGAAAATCTGCCGATGGTCGATTATCCCGAGCAGAGTTGCGCCATCGTGCACTCCGACTCCGAAAACGGTATTCAACGCCTCAATCAAGAGGCGGCGAAGGCGATTGCTCATGGCGAGCGCGTCGGGCTGCACGTACCGCCGGAACGGGCGATTCGCTGGCTGACCGCCAATCCGGCGCGGTCCTTGGGGTTGGAGGATCGGATCGGCACGCTGAGCCCGGGCAAGGGCGCGGACGTCGTGGTTTGGAATCGCAACCCGTTCAGCGTTTACGCACTGGCGCAGCTGGTGTACATCGATGGCGTACTGCGCTTCGATCGGGAACACCCGAGCGCCAAACCCCGGTCGGACTTTCTCCTGGGTCAGCCGGGCGCGGAGGGATCGCCATGACGGACTGTAAGATGACCCGTGCGACCGCCTCTGCGATCTTGCTGGCGGGCGCCTTGTTGATCGGCGGCGCACCGGCAGCCCGTGCCGCCGATCTCTTGATCCGCGACGCGACGGTCCATACTGTGACTTCGCGGGGCACACTCGCGAATACCGACGTCTTGGTACGCGACGGCGTCATCGCGGCGATCGGTCACGATTTACCGGTAGCGACGCATGCCACGGTCGTCGAGGCCAAGGGAAGGCCGCTGACACCGGGGCTCTACGGTGGATTCACGGACGTGGGTCTCGAAGAAGTGTCGCTCGAACCCTCGACCGTCGATTCGACCCTAAACCTCAAGTCACCTGCGTGGGATCAGCAATGGCATCCCGAACTGGATGTGACCGCCGCCTTCAACCCGCGCTCGAGCCTCGTCCCGGTCACGCGCATCGAGGGCGTTACTTGGACCGTGCTCGGCCCTAGCAGCGACGACAGCATCATGGCGGGCCAGGGCGCGGCCGTGACACTCGATGGGCGTTACGACGCCGTGCTGCCGGGCAGTCACCTCTTGTTCGTGCAGATGGGCAGCGACGGCGCCAGACACTCCGGCGGAACCCGCGCGGCCGAGTACCTGCTTCTCGAACAGGCTATCCGCGAAGCCCGTGCGAAGGGCCCCGTTGCGCCCGACTCCTTGCTGCATGCCGCCGGTCGAGAGGTGTTGGCGCGCTACCTCGCGGGCGGCCGCGTGGTATTCGAGGTCGATCGGGCCGCCGACATTCTCGCCGTGATTGCGTTCGCACACCGCAACGGCATGAAGCCGATCATCTACGGGGGTAGCGAGGCCTGGATCGTCGCGCAGCAACTCGCGCAGGCCGATGTACCGGTGATTGTCGATCCGCTCGCGGATCTGCCGCGTGACTTCGATCACCTGGGCGCGACGCTCGAGAACGCCGCTCGCCTGCAAAGGGCCGGCGTGCGCATCGCATTCTCAGGCTTGGAAAGCGGCAACGCGCGCCTGATTCGGCAGCTCGCGGGCAACGCAGTCGCCCATGGCCTGCCCGCAGATGCCGCCTTGGCCGCGATCACGGCGAACGCCGCGGACATCGTCGGTATCGGCGCGACGCGCGGTCGCATCGCCGTAGGCCAAGTCGCCGATCTCGTGCTCTGGAGCGGCACGGATCCGCTCGAACTGTCCAGCTTGGCGGATCAAGTCTGGATCGCGGGCCGCCCAGTGCCGATGCGTTCACGGCAGACCGAGTTGCGCGATCGCTATCTCGAACGGTTGCGCGTGCACGAGGCGCGTTAGAACACATGAGTTACGTCGAGAAGAATCTCCTGCCGAACGAGCAAATCACCTACCGTGCGAAGCTGCATTGGATCATTTTCGCGCTGCCGGTGACCGTGTTTTTGATCGCAATCCTGCTGCCCTTCGTCGGCGCGAACTGGATGGTCGGCGCCGTGCTCGCCGCCGTCGGTCTTTTCCTGTTCATACCGCCTTGGATCGATTCGCTGAGTTCGGAATTTGCGGTCACGAACAAGCGTGTGCTCATCAAAGTCGGTTTGATCCGACGCCACTCACTCGAGTTGCTGCTGCAGAAGGTCGAAGGTATCGGCGTGGATCAGACGCTGACGGGTCGCATTCTCGGCTACGGGACCATCACGGTCTCGGGGACGGGTGGTACGCGGGAAGCATTTCGCTTGATCTCGAATCCGCTCGAGTTTCGGCGCCGGGTGCAGGCGGAAATCGCGACATAGCTTGGCCGTAATTGGGTTTGGGAACTGTCTCCTATTTGCTCGATCGGAATTTTGCTAGCGTCTTTGTCGGAGGCGCCGTGTTCGAGCAGAAACTCAACAAATTCTTTGGCGACTCCGAGGCGACCGGATTCGGAGCCGGCTGGTGGAGTGGAATATTATCCGCCTTCTCTTGGTGCTCTCGCGTTCGGCGCCGCCGCGGCACGCTCGCCCGACGGTCGTGAACTCGAGCACTACTACGACTACAAGCGCTGCACGCCCTCAAGTCCTCGTTGGACCCGAAATGCATCTTGAATCCAGGAAAGCTGTTACCGCCGATCGCTCCATAGGCCGGGCTTGCGATTGCTCCGCGCCAAGCGTCACGCTACTGTGCGCCATCCTGACAACCGGCGCCGGCAACCATGAACTACAGCAGCTATTTCCGCGGCAAGTCGGTCCTCATCACCGGCGCATCGTCCGGCATCGGACGCACTCTCGCCTTGCAGCTCGGCGCCGCCGGCGCACGGCTCACCCTGACCGCTCGTCGCGCGGACCTGCTCGCGGAGCTGGCCGATGACTTGCAGCAGGCGGGAGCGCTGCGACCCGCGATTTCGGTGTGCGACGTGACGCGCGACGGTGATCCCGAGCGAGCGGTCGCCGCTGCCATGGACGCCTTCTCCGGACTCGACGTCGTATTCGCGAACGCCGGCTTCGGTGTTGTCGGCAGCTTCGAGCGGCTTCAACTCGCCGACTACCGACGGCAATTCGAAACCAATGTGTTCGGCGTGCTGCGCACGCTCAAAGCCTGCCAAAGCGAGATCAGCAATCGCCGCGGTAACCTGGTCATCATGGGAAGCGTCGCCGGCTATTGCGCCACGCCCGGGAACTCGCCCTACTGCATGAGCAAGTTTGCGGTGCGCGCGCTCGCCCAGTCGATCACTGCGGAGTTCGAGCGGGCGGGCGTGTGCGTCACACTCATCAGCCCGGGATTCGTCGCCAGCAATATTCGCAAAGTGGACAATTTGGACCGCTACCACGCGGACGCGCCTGAAACGATGCCGGATTGGATCGTGGTCGACACCGAACGGGCCTGCCGCGATATCCTGCGCGCGGTTGCCTCAAGGCGCGCTGAGGCCGTCATTACGGGTCACGGCAAGCTGCTCGTGGCGATCGAGCGATACGCACCCTGGATCCTGCGTGCGGCGTCCCGGCGGATGGCAGCCCGGGGCGGCCACCGCCGCGAAGCGGTTGGCGACAATTCCAGCAATCCGGCAAGAAAATAACATAGCCGCCACCGACGCGCTTCTGGCAGCATGCCTTCCCTGATGCAGGACAGACTGATTACGGCCGACGAAGTACTGGCGCAGGCGCAGATGCTGGCTGAGCTTCCGAGCGGCGTCGTAGAGCCGACCTTGGAGCAGTTGCGCCGGCGTTATCGCGAAAATCCGCTGCTGTTCAGTCCGCAGGCGCTGGAGCTGCTGCGCGCCGTGGCGACACGCGCTCGTGAGTCACGCATCGCAGACTCCGGCAGTCAAGCGCTCACGATCCTCAAAGAAGTGTTCGGCTATCCGTCGTTCCGCCCGGGACAGCTGGAGATCATCGAGGCCATGATGGACGGCCGCGACTGCCTCGCGGTGATGCCCACGGGTGCCGGCAAATCGGTGACCTATCAGATTCCGGCCAGACTCAAAGGCGGCGTAAGCTTGGTGGTATCGCCGCTAATCTCCCTGATGAAGGATCAGGTCGATGCCATGGGCGAACTTGGGATCCGAGCGACCTTCCTGAACTCGTCCCTCGATGCCGCCGAACGCTCGCGGCGAACCGCGCGGCTCAAGGCCGGCGAGATCGAACTGCTCTATGCCGCGCCCGAAGGCCTCGATGCCTCCGTCGGGCATCTCCTGGGTTCGCTCGACTTGAAAATGATCGCGGTCGACGAGGCACATTGCATCAGCGAGTGGGGGCACGATTTTCGTCCGGCGTATCGCAATCTCGCGGGCCTGAAGAAGCGCTTTGCGAACATCCCCGTGCTCGCCCTCACAGCGACCGCAACGCCGCGAGTCAAGAAGGACATCGCCGAGCAATTGGACCTGCGCGACCCGCTGCATGTGCGAGGATCTTTCTATCGTCCCAATTTGCGTCTGCACGCGGTCAAGAAAGGCTCCGGAGCCGGTGTACGTGACATGATTTTGCGGCTCGTGCGCGCGCGGCGCGGCGAGTCGGGCATCGTGTACTGTCTCTCGCGCAAGGCCGCTGAGACCACCGCGGAATTTCTCCGGGAACGCCGCGTGCGTGCCGCAGCCTATCACGGCGGACTCTCGCCCCAAGATCGCGCGGCCGTGCAGGACGCTTTCAGCCGCGACGATCTCGACGTAGTGTGCGCGACCATCGCCTTCGGCATGGGAATCGACAAATCGAACGTACGCTATGTGCTCCATCGCGATATGCCGCGCTCGATCGAGGGGTATTACCAGGAGATCGGTCGCGCCGGACGCGACGGCGCGCCGGCCGATTGTGTGCTGTTCTATTCTTGGGCGGACGTGATTTCGCTCGATCGGCTCATCGAGACCGCCGACGCCGCGGATTCCGAAGTCTCCGATCAGCAGCGCCGTGCGGTGCGCCGCATGTTCGATCTGGCGGACACCGATGATTGTCTTTGGAGCCGCCTCGCGCATCACTTCGCAGAGGAGGTGGTCGAGTGTCGGGAGTCATGCGGGAATTGCACCAAACGAGATATCGTCGCGGAGTCGCATACCGTCGCGCCCGTGGCGTACGAGCGGCGACAGGCGGCGCACGCGACCGAGGCCAAAACCACAGGGCTCACGGAGCCGGCGGCAGCCGAACTGTTCGACCGCCTGCGCGCACTTCGCAAGCGGCTTGCGGATGAGCGAAAAGTGCCGGCTTATGTGGTGTTCAGCGACCGAACCCTACAGGAGATGGCGGTCTTGAAACCGCGCACCAGCGGTCGCTTGCTCGAGATACACGGCGTCGGCCAAAAGAAGCTCGATGAGTACGGGGATCACTTCCTGGCGGAACTCAATCGGGGCTGACAATCGGCGGCCTCCCCCGCCCATGAAGAACAGATGCTTGCGGGATCCTGCGGCAGATGTGAGGTTTAGCTTTACTGGCAATACGTTCACCTACGACCAGCGTGGCCGCGTGTTGACCGCCGCGACCAGCGCGGGCACTACGACCTACATCTATGTCGCGTTGGGGCAGCTAATCGAGAAGTCCGGCAACGGCGGGGCCACGCTGGCCATCACATTAACGTGCTTTTCCGGTAAGGCCGATCTGCGCGCACCGACCTTGATGACGGGCGCGCTATCGGCGCTGATCCGCGCAGGCCTGCTCGTCGTCGTGGCCATCGGTCATCCGTTCGCGGGGCCGGTTGGGGTAAAGCCCGAGATGCTCGCGTGCGTGCTTGCGGATTTTGCAGCCGGGCGAATTGGCGCGACGGCTACAAATAGGGCGTCCGCAGTAACCACACGTGGGTGGTGTGCGTGCATTGCGCACTGAAGAGGTCTGCCGTACCGTGCGCGTAGCTCCGCCTGTCTCCAGTGAACAAAATGAATACCATGCTCCCGAATGGGATCGGACGGGATCGCGGTCCGATCCCGGGGCCAAACAGTAATGCGCTGCTTGCTTACGCCGGGGCAATCCAGCGATTGCCCCTAAATCCAATTCCTTTCGGAAACATCCGCTATTTGAGCGTGAAGCTTGCGGTTGCGGTCGCTGTCACGGCCCCTGATACACCTTTGAACGTGATGGTGTAGGTTCCATTGGGTGTGTGTTTGGGGAAGACAATGCCGGAGATCGCCAGTGCCGTGCCATTGACCTTGACCGTCATGGGTAAATCAACACACGTAGTTCCAGCCGGGCCGCCAGAACACGTCAGCGTCACGCTGCCGCTGAACCCCTTGACCGATTTCAGCTCCAGAATGAAGGCTCCAACTGTTCCCGACGAAACTGTCTCCGATCCTGGGATCGGAGTGATCGTGAAACTGCTCGCCGGCGCAGTAACCGTGAAACTCTGCGTCACGGGGGTGGCGGCCTTGTAGTTGGCATTACCGGTCTGCGTCGCCTGGATGCTGCAGCTGCCGGCGGCAATCAGCGTAGCCGTTGTGCCCGAGACCGTGCAAACGGTGGTCGTGGTAGACGCGAAGCTGACTGGCAGACCGGAACTAGCTGTCGCACTCAGACTGATGGAAGTTCCAGATACCTGGGAGGCAATGGTGCCAAAAGTGATGGTCTGGCTGCCCGTGGCCACGACGATCGACTGGCTGACCGACGTCGCAGCCGAGTAGCTCGAATTGCCTGTCTGGCTTGCCAGGATGGTGCAAGTGCCGGACGCGGCGAAGCTCACCGTGGTTCCGGTGGCCGAGCAGATGCCCGGCGTCGTCGAGGAGAAACTGACCGCCAGGCCGGAGCTCGCCGAGGCAAGGGAAGCAAGGTTTAACGACGTGCCGACGGATTGAGCCGGGATCGAGGCCCAAGTGATGCTCTGTGGTAGCAGCAGTCCTGTGCCGCTGAGCGCAATCGTCTGCGTTCCGGCCGATGCGTTTAGCGCGTTGTCGGTCAACACCGCGCTGCCCGTAATCGCTCCACCGACCGACGGCTTGAAGCTCAGGCTCAGGTTGCAACTAGTGCCCGGCACGAGCGTAACACTCGACGAGCAGTCCGCCGGCGTTCCGGAACCACCCACTTGGCCGAAGCTGCTGCTTACCGACAGGCCGCTCGCAACCAGCGAAGCATTGCCGACGTTCGCCAACTGCAAGGACTTCGGACTGTCGCTGCTGGTCGAGCCCACACTCGTCGCTGCAAACGAAAGCGCGGGCGCCGCGGCACGCGGCAGTTCCGTGATGTACGCTGAAGGAGTCGAAGAACTTCCTTGGACGCTCCCGAAGAAGACATTTCCCACGCTGTCGACAGCTATCGTGTATCCGTAGGGGCTAACGGTTGTGCTGTTATTCGGCGCGACAAGCGTGGTGATGGCGCCGGTCGGCGAGATCTCATAGATGCCGCCTTCGTTGTAATCCGCCACGAACACATCGCCGGCAGCATCTACTGCCAGGGCATAGGGCTGGGCGTAGTAGGGTGCACCCAAGGCAGCGAACTGCAGCGTACAGGCGTTGCTCGCGCATCCCTGCGGGACCTTGTACACGGTGTTATTGCCGAGGTCTCCCACGTACACGCTGCCAGCGGCATCCACGGCGAGGCCAAAGAGATTATCGCCCGAGTTGAAGTCGTCGATGACGGTTTGACAGGTCGCGCTCAAGCAGCCCCGCGGAATTTCAATGAGCTCAGGTCCCGACGCAATAAAGAGGTTACCCGATCCATCGACCGCGACGTTGTTGGCAGAATCGCCAGACGGCAAATTGACTGGAATCAAAGCGGCACAGGCGAGACTCGCGCAGCCTTGCGCAAGAGCATACACGGAGCTCGTGCCGTTCGTGCCGGTCGCAGGGGTGATGTAGAGGTTGCCGGCGCCGTCGATCGCCAATCCATTCATGTTACCGAGCCCGCTCGCGACGACGGAGGGCGACCCGCCAGGCGTTAACTTCTTGACCGTGCCGTCCGAGAAATCGGAGATATAAAGGTTGCCCATGGCATCGGCGACGATGCCCGAGGGATAGGTCAATCCCGTGGCAGCCGTGGAGGTCACCCCGGTGATGTAAGCCACCGCGGGCCCCACGCCGATTCCGAAGATGGGCTCGCTCGCCAGCAGATTGCCGCTGTTGTCAAACACCTCGACGGCGCCGTTGCGCGCCCCAGGCGCTTGCGGGGTAAAGGTCACGTTGACGGTGCAGGTAGATCCGGAGGCCACGGCGCCCGTGCAGGTACTGCCGGCCGCCAAAGCAAAGTCAAGATTATCGATGCCCGTGGTCAGCACCATCGGTGTGCCCAGGGTTCCGCTCGCCGTCACATTGAACGTGATCGCGAGCGTTTGAGTGCACGGCGCGGGCGTAGTTTGGCTGTTGGGGCAAATATTGATCGAGCCGAAGTTCACCGCTTGCTGCCCGGCATTCGTGACGCTCTGCGCCATCGACGGTTCAGGTGTGAACGGAAGGAGCAGCATCACTGATAGACCAAGTACGAACCCAAGCAGTGGCGATTGACGCCGCAAACCTCTCCGCAACGAGCCCATTACGCCTTGAGAGATTGCCTGCCGAATGTTCATTGGATTTTCTCCCTTCAGTGGTGTTCGTCTTATTATAGAGATCGAGTAATTCCCGATCTCTTGCCCCCGTCGTGCGTGGCAAACTATAGAGGACGCGGGTCCATCCGAAACCCACCCGTTCGTGGTGTTTGCGACATATGCAAGCGTTGCGGCTAGGGTGTGCACCCAAGCTGGCGTCGGTTCGCGTGCGTCATACATTTCAGCACGGGCCCGGCGGCCGGTTTGCGAGCAACGCGGCCGACGCGGGGTCGGCGGACCGATTTGCCAGCCAAGTCAGCCGACCACTGAGACTTGCCTCAACGTAATGCCGGTGGCGCTAATCCTTCGTGGGCCACTTAAAGAGGGTCGCGGCAAGGTGGCCAAATGTGAGATTCGGTCAAGAAGATCACTTGCCCGGAATCGAAGGACGGTTTCCGCCACATGATCGGGCAACCCGTCAGGGGAAAACATGCAATCGCATTTAATTGGGTTGCGGATTTTCACTCAGGCACCGACAACTCGCTGGTCGTGTCGCTTATCACGGGTTAGAAGGCATCACGCTGCATGACGACGAGCGCAGTCGGATGGTCGCGAGCCTAGGTGATAACAAGGTACTTGTCCTGCACAATCACGGCGTCGCGGTTTGCGAGCCTGACATTCCGACCACTTTCGCATTGCTGGGGACCGCGCAGCGCGCGGCCGAGATTCAATGCCAATCCGGTGGCACTCGGTGGCGAGGATGTTGCAATCCACAAGGCCGTACAGCAGCGCCGCCAGAAGTCCGCCACGAATCTGGGCGTAGGCATATCCTTCGCACGCCTGATGTTCGATGTGACGGTGCGTCGCATCCGCGATGGTGCCGGTTCTGCACGCAGTTCCGGATCGACGTAGACCGCGACAGCGTTCGTTAATTCTTGATTAGCCCCTGGTGAGACGACATGTTTCCGACACCCGCGTATTTATTCTGTTGGAGCTAAGAAATCTTATGGATAATCACCAGCCCACCCGCGGATGGTCCGCCGTTGAGGGGGGCAACGGATGTCAGGGTTCCCGTGCTGCTAATAGTAAATGCGTCGATACTCACCGCCGTGGTACAGCCGACGAAGAGCAATGTGCCGGACGGATTGATAGCCACTTCATAGGGGTTGTTTGAAACGGGGACTGGACTGCCTGCGACCGGGGTGAGCGCGCCGGTCGAGGCATCGATGCTCAGGATTGAGACATCGTTCCCCATGAAGTCCGCCGTGAACAGAAACTTGCCGGAAGGAGAGACAATCGTCGAGTTCGGTTGGCCGCCCACAGTAAACGGTGAACCGGCAATGGGACTCAGCGTCCCCGTTGAACCGATATCAAAGCCAACGACGGATGCGCCGCTCGACATGGGAACGTAGAGAAACTTCGCCTCCGGATCCGTTGACAAGCGCGCCGGTTCCCCATTTGCCAAGGTGGCAAACGGGGAACCGGCGATCGGCGTGAGCGCACCCGTGGTGCTATTAATGGAAAATGCGGACACACTTCCGTCGGAACTCATTTGGTTGCTGACATAGAGATAACTGCCGGAAGCATCCACGGCAGCGGCCACCGGGCGGGTATCTTTCGTATCAAAGGGCGAGCCGGCAACGGCGGTCAGCGCGCCGTTCGCCGCGATGGTGAAGGCGGCGACCTGATTGGTATTCGGCTCCATGATGTACAAAAATTTTCCTGTCGGGTCCACTGCCATCCCTTGAGCCGGTTGCAACACCCCCGTATCGAAAGGCGAGCCCGCCACAGGGGTCAAGTCGCCCGTGGCAGTATTCACCGCATACGCGTAAACAGATCCACCCTGTCCCTCAGACTCCGTGACGTACAGAAAATTGTTGGACGTCGTCACGATGCCGCCCGGAATCATCGCGCTCATTACCGGGGTAGGCATCGATTGCACGACCCCGGAGTTGGAATCGACCTCGAAAATTAAGACCTGGTTGGCAATGGCTTCGTAGACGAAATCCGATGAGGTCGGCGTGCAATTTGTGCATGGCCCCGAGCCATTGCCGCCACCCCCGCAATCGACCAGCAAGAGTCCGAGGCTGAGAATACAAAAAGACAGTGATGAGACACGGATGAATGAGTACTTTGCGTGCTGGAGGAGTTTAGTCGTTGATTTGACCACCGCGTCAGAATCTCGAATCACGGCATTTGAATCCATGGCTTTGATTTCCTCTCCGTCGTGCTACCGCCTTCCCCCGACGCCACTCCTGAATCCAAGCGAAATCGCTAGAGTACGAGCAGCGCGATTACTTTAGGACGGTACAGCAAGGCTCGGGCATCCTGCAACACAAGAAAAAAGTGCGGCGCTGTAGGCATCGCCCAGTCCCGTACACAATGCGTCGGCACGCTCGCGATCGCCGAACGTGAACTAGCTCGCGCGGCTTTACCCAACGTCACAACCAGCGCTGGCCTAGGATCGCGGCCGCGCCTATTCGACACGCGTCTCCCAATAAATTTTGCGCCCATCGGGCTTGTTAGCTCGAGGGTCCGGCTTCTTGTAACGACGCGCCCTGGGTATCCCACAAATACCTAAGCACGGTTTTGCCCCCCCAAGCTCGTGTGCGATC